>Ga0209642_10002608_pt1 | contig 11805 bp, 8 predicted proteins | sample RifCSP19_2_FD_184025 | JGI IMG/M metagenome (GOLD analysis project Ga0209642, IMG submission 184025) | Soil microbial communities from Rifle, Colorado - Rifle CSP2_sed 19_2 (SPAdes) (version 2) | ecosystem: Environmental > Terrestrial > Deep subsurface > Rock core/Sediment | place: Rifle... | reverse complement strand
TATCTTGATCAGGGAGTGAAACTTATCGATTTGGAAGCGCAGGTTCCCGCCAACCCATCAGCCGTACACAATTTAACTGTTGCATTGATGAGATGACCGTTCGGATTGCCGGTGAGTGGTCCTGCCCATGCCTGTCCTGATTCGCCGGGAGCCAGGTCATCCTGGGCTACATTCATGGTGCAACCAGTCCAATCCTCGAACAGGTCCCAACTTGATGTGGTTGTCGATGATAGGGTGGTATCGGTTACGGATGAATAGATGGACTGCCAGATTTGGGAACCGGTATTGGTGATATTAAATTCTATGTAATAACTGCCGCAAAGAAATACCTCGTTAAAAGTTACATTAAAACCAACCGGTGGCGTGGTGGGCGTGGAAGTCTTGGCTGGTGTTGGTGTGGGCATGGGTGTGTAAACCGGTACAGCACCCAGGTCCCCGGTTACGGTGGCATACGTGTTCCAGATCCAGCAAAAACCGGAGGTGCTGGTGGGGTTCTTGATATAGTAGGAGGAATTGGAAGGATCCTTGCCAAGGATCTCCACTTCCTGCCCGGGATTCAATGCGCCTAGCCAGTCATAGACAGTGCCTGGACCAGACCGGCAGTTGGTGGCATTGGATACACTGACCATCGCTTTGGCAGAAGTAGGTGAGACTGTGAATGTTGGTGAGACTGTGATGGAAGGCTCCTGACTGGGTTGGCCCTGAACCGTAGGTCCAACTACTGAACCACCTCCCTGGGTCGGAACCACCACGCTGGCTACTCCCTGGGCAACTGCGGTCTGTATGGATGCAGTTTCTGCCAGGCTTTTGGCAACGGCAGTATCCAGCGCTCCCGAATCGGTAGTGGCAGTAGCCTGACCAGTAAGGTCAGAAAGACTACAGGCAAGAGAGGCCACAACCAGAAAGACAACCATCAGATAAATACGTGAATTATGTTTCATAATATAAAACCTCCTTGGAAGTAGTTTTATTAAACCATATTACATAAATTCTTTATCCAAGTCAAGCTGGAAAGTTGTTTTGCATTTTTTATTTCCCTTTGGGTGAGAACCGTTGAACAAGATCTGCCTCGATTATGTTCGCTGAGACATTCCCTGATAGCAATGGGTGAAAACTCAACCATCTTCCAGTTAACTCATCAATAATGGAGTATATTTATTCCATGCACGACAAACCCAACTATGTAACGATCCTGCGCAAGGTTGCTGTTTTTAATTCTGCCAGCGACGAAGATCTCCACACCATTGCCAGCCTGGGTGTCCCCCGCATGGTGGAGGAGGGCTCCTTCTTTTTCATGCAGGGAGACGAGGCAGAGTTTCTGTATATTCTCACCAGCGGACGGGCAAAGTTATGCACCATCAGCATTGATGGGCAGCAGGTAAACCTGCGCACCCTTGTCCCCAACCAGCTATTCGGTGCAGTAGGAGCAGTGCGGAGTTCAGCAGTCTATCCTGCCTGTGCCCAGGCTCTTGAGGATTGTGCTGCCATAGCCATTAAAAGCATGGAATTCCGCAAACTACTGGAGAAACGACCTCAGCTTTCTTTCGGATTGATGGAACTGATGACCGGGTACATCCAGGAGATGCAGGAGCGCTACAGGGAACTGGCAACAGAACGGGTCGAACAGCGGGTGGCCAGGGCATTACTGCGGCTGACAGCCCAATCGGGTGAAAAAGCGGAAGCGGGTGGAATTACACTGCAGTTTTCCCGGGCAGATTTGGCTGAAATGGCTGGAACCACTCTATATACGGTCAGCCGGTTGTTAAGCCGGTGGGGAAAAGATGGCATTCTGCAGACCGGCCGTGGGAAAGTGACGGTGATCGAACCGCATGGATTGGTACGCATCGCAGATGACCTGGTGGAATAAGTCTGCCAACTTCCAGAACCTTTGAACTTCAGCTGAATATCCGCAATATTCTCTTTGCGCCAGCGCAAAGAACAAACGGCTTCATTAAGTTAACATAAATGCATGTCTTTAAGAATTTCAGAGAAATGGACCGTTGAGAGGATCCTGGAATCCAACCCGGATTCCCTGGCTGTATTTATCCACATGAAATTAAATTGCGTCGGATGCCTGATGGCAAGATTCTGCACGCTTAAAAATGTCTCCAACATATACGGTATTCAAATCGAAACCTTGATCGAAGAAATTAATGATCCAATAAAACAACCTGTTCCTGAGGAGAGAATATGAAGAAATCAACCATTTTATGGGCTGCTGCTGCCTTTCTCATCTTGCTGGCATCCTGCACACCGAAAACAGCCGTGGTTAATACCGAGTACATCCTGACCACATCCATGCAGGATGGCAATTTTGTATACATGGGTGTGGACGGTGACATCAATGGTGTGGTCAATCCATCCCTGCATGCCAAACCCGGTGAGCGGATCACGGTCATGCTGGTCAACAGCGGCGAAGGTGAACATGATATCGTGTTTGCTGACATCAATGTACATTCCGATACCATCACAAGAAAAGGCGAAACGACATCGATTACGTTTGTAGTTCCGGAAATAGATACAGCCATCAAGTATTTTGATTCCACTTATGAAAAGTTGGGAATGCGGGGGGTCCTGCTGGTGGGAGATGCATCCGGCTTGAGTGAGTCAGAACCCACCCAGAGTTCTCCGCCTATTCTATACGCCAACGAATTGGCACAGGCATCCTTTCAAAAAGCCGGCTGCGTAGCCTGCCATGTGATCCCTGGTATTGCGGGGGCGACCGGTACGATCGGACCTGGTCTCGGAGACCTGACCAAATCATTTGAAGTTCTTCTGGACTCCGGCGAATACAACGGCACTGCGGACTCTCTCAATGCATATATCCAGGAATCGGTCACTTCTCCGGATACATTCATTTCACCAGACTGCCCAACGGGACCATGCGTCCCCGGCTTGATGCCTTCCAATCTTGGTGACCTGTTGAGTTCAAGTGAGCTGCAGGCAGTCATCGATTACCTGGCAAGTCTCCCGGAAGGTGCAGCCAACCTGCCTTCAAGCTCCGGGACTGATGTTTCAACTGCTGGAAGTGTACCCACACTGACTGCAGATGAATTTGATTGGGCCAAGCAGACCTTCTTTGAACGCTGCGCCGGCTGTCACGGCACCCTGCGCAAAGGTGCCACGGGACCAGCCCTGACGCCTGATGTGACCATACCCAAAGGCACCATCGGCCTGGCAGCCATCATTTTTAACGGAACCAACGGGGGTATGCCCGATTGGGGCAAGCAGGGAACCCTGACCCAGGCGGAAACCGAGATAATGGCCAAATTCCTGCAGAACGAACCACCCACCCCGCCTGAACTTTCGCTTGGGCAGATGACGGATTCATGGAACCTGATCACACCGGTCTCCGAGCGCCCAACTGAACCTCAAACAACCCGGGACTGGCAGAATTACTTCATTGTCACGCTGCGGGATGCCGGCCAGGTGGCCATCATCGACGGGGATACCCATGAAGTGGTCAGTATAGTTGACAGCGGTTATGCAGTCCATATCACCCGCATGTCCGCCAGCGGACGCTATGCCTATGTCATCGGGCGGGATGGCAGGCTGGCATTGATCGATCTATGGATGGAGATCCCGGAAGTGGTTGCCCGGGTGCAAACCTGTTACGATGCCCGCTCGGTCGAGGTGAGCAAATATAACGGTGTCGAAGGAGATTTCAGGGACAAGTATGCCATCACCGGCTGCTACTGGCCGCCCCACTTTGTCATCCTGGATGGGCAGACGCTGGAACCGATCAAGGTGGTCTCCAGCCGAAGCTATACCTTTGACACGGGAGAATATCTCGATGAATCGCGCGTCGCCAGCATCCTTGCCTCTCATTTCAAGCCAGAATGGATCGTGAACATCAAGGAAACTGGCCAGATCTGGCTGGTTAATTATGTTAACCCGTTAAATCCATCCATCAAGATGATCAATGCGGAACTGTTCCTGCATGACGGTGGGATGGATTCGACCCATCGTTATTTCCTGGTGGCAGCCAACCAGGCGAACAAGATCGCCATCGTGGACCTGGAAAAAGGTGAATTGGCTGGTATTGCAGATGTGGGAGCGGTCCCTCACCCCGGGCGGGGTGCCAACTGGATCGACCCCGATTTTGGACCGGTTTGGAGCACCCCCCACCTGAGTGAAGCTTCCATCATGTCGGTCGGCACCGACCCCGATGGGCATCCGGACCAAGCCTGGAAAGCGGTGCGGACCATCGAACTGCCCGGATCAGGCAGCCTGTTCATCAAAACACACCCCAACAGCCAGTGGATCTGGGTGGATATGGTGCTCAATTCGGACCCGGTGCTGGCTCGCACGGTGTGCGTGATCGCCAAGGCTGACCCAACCAAGGTATACAAGTGCTGGGAGATCGGCACGTATGGCCGGGCGGTGCACTTTGAATACAATAAACAGGGTACGGAAGTGTGGGTCAGCCTGTGGGGAGATGCCTCCATACCGGGTGAGACCGGCGAGATCGTGATCTATGATGATGCCACCCTGCAGGAGATAGACCGCATTCCGGACCTGGTCACCCCAACCGGCAAGTTCAATGTTTACAACACAGTCAACGACGTGTATTGATCCCTCTTTGACCTGAACGAAACGATCCCGCATGAATACCATCCATGCGGGATCGTTCTTTTTAAAAATTCAGTCATTCCAGATGGAAAATCCAGGCGGGCAGCTTGCCAGACAGGCGGTTGTCCTTAACGAAACAGATCCAAGCTCCTGATTACTTCATCCTTTCTACTCCAACCATCAATAAAATAAGTTCTGCAATTGAATAATTCGTATATACGTGAATTCTGGCACTATCAATTTGACCCAACATGTGCTACAGTAAGGCTGGACGAATATCAGTCCATTCAACCTGGTGGAAATACAGGCAGAAGAATAGAATTTGATCCACAGCGACACACCTCCCCATTTATCAACATCCAGCAAGGAGTACCCATGAACAAGAAATTAGTTTATATCTTTATCTCTGTCATTATCATGGTGAGCCTGGCCAGCTGCAGCCCGACAACACCAGAAGCTCCAGACCTTGTGCTGGAACAGCACCTGCTGACAGGCAGTCCACAGTCGGAACCGATGCAGTTCACGCCCATGGAAGGCAGCATGGAGGACATCCTACAAACTCATGCCGGAGAACGAGATAATTACCTGATCGATCAAATCTCCTTCGTGGAAGGAAAGATAGCCATTGCAGGTACACTGGATGGGAAGCCATTGATGGCGGAACAGTTCTACGAGAACTCGGGAAAGGATGGCTTTGTAACCGTAACCCTGGACGGAAATGAGATCTACCGGATCGATACCGGACCTGGTTCGCCAGTGAACTCCCTGGCTGGTCTATGGGTTGTGGACGGTTCCTGGTGGCTGGAGACAGTGTTGGTAAACCTGGAAAGTGAACCATTTACAACAGGACAAATCAGCAGAGATGGCGCTTTTTTGAACACATCCATGAACTACCAGGAAGCATTCGGCTTGCAGACCATTGGCGGGAACCCGTTCCACTTCTTTGTGCGGGACAGCAAGATCGGCTACTGGTATGGAGACAAGGAAACCATGCTGGGATACGACGAGATCCCGCATTATCTCTGCTGCAGCGATTCGGTATTGAACCCGCGCGCATCAGAGAACATGGTGTCCTTCTTTGCCCGTACTGGTGATGATTGGTATTACGTCGAACTGGGGTTGTTCAGCCAATAATGGCCAGGAAAGCAATCTTTTTAGTTAATCTCAAACGCAAGTTATCTACCAGGTATTAATTTAAAACCGCTCCATAATTTCGTGGAGCGGTTTTGTGTTAAATTGAAAAGTCTCCTGGCAATGACCTACTCTCCCAGGCAGTCGCCCACCAGGTACCATCAGCGTTGACGAGCTTAACTTCCGGGTTCTGTACGGAGCGATCATCCTTGGTGATGCTGGACTTTCCTCTGCTGCTGTGCTCTGATCATCTGATTGCCACTACTCAATTAAAGCGGGAAATGTTAAAATAGGGACTGGAACAAATCTCGTTATTTCAACGTCTTCCCAACACTATCCGATCTGACCTAGTCCTTTTAAAGGATCCCAACCCCCACCCCAAGGTAAAAACATGAATGAAGATACCCTTCCTCCTCCGCCAGTAAAGGTCTTTAATTTTAAACGCCTGCTATCTTTTATCATTCATCCCCGCCAGGTCTTTGAACAGATGACTTCCGAAAAGCGGCCGATCTGGCTGCTGCCCATGCTGTTGCTCTCCCTGGGGCTGCTCCTGCGTGTGATCCTGACAGGTTTTTTGCGCGCCCGGGCAGCTGCCATGGGTGAGGTGACGCTGCCTCCCGATTGGGAGTGGTGGTCACCGGACATGCAGAACAACTACATGCAGGGCATCCAGGCCACGCAGGGACCCGCCTTTCTTTACATCATTCCGGTTGTGACCGGGCTGGCAGGTCTGTGGTTGGGGTGGCCAATCGTGAGCAGTCTGCTGCACCTGTTATCTACAATGCTTGGCGGGCGCGGCTCGCAGGCATCCACCCTGAACGTGGTGGCATGGTCGAGCCTGCCATTTGCCCTGCGCGACCTGCTGCGGGTTCTCTTCATGGGCATTACCAAAAATGAGATCATCAGTCCCGGCTTGTCTGGTTTTATCACTTCCAGCCAGGGGGCTGCCGTATTCCTGGCCAACCTGTTGAAACATATCGACCTGTTCTTCATCTGGTATGTCTTATTACTGGTGATCGGGTTGAAGGTGTTCGATAGTCTTTCGAAAACCAAAACATGGTTGACCGTACTGGTGGTGATGTTGCTCAGCGTCCTTGCCAAGGCAGGCATGAGCACCCTCTTTTCAGGTTTGAACAGCAGTGTCATCAGCCGGCCTTTCTTCTTCTAATCAGCCAAAGATATGGAAGAAACATTCATCCGGATTCTTGGATTAAAGAAACATTACCAGATGGGAGGAACGCTGGTGCGCGCCCTGGATGGGATCGACCTCGATATTCCACGCGGCAGTTTTAACGTGGTCATGGGTCCATCCGGCTCAGGCAAGAGCACCCTGCTCCACCTGCTGGGCGGTCTCGATCGTCCCACAGCCGGGCAGATTGAATGTGACAGCTACCACCTGGATAGTATGGACGAAAACCAACTGGCTGCCTACCGGCGCAGGATGGTCGGATTCATCTTTCAATCCTTCAACCTGATCCAAAGCATGAATGCAGCGGAGAACGTGGCTTTCCCCATGCAATTTGCCGGAGTGCCTGGCAAACAACGCATCCAGCGCGCCCGGGAAGCACTTGAACGTGTTCAACTGAGTGACCGCGCCCTGCATCGTCCGAACGAGTTGTCCGGAGGACAGCAGCAGCGGGTTGCCATTGCACGCTCCCTGGTCAATGATCCACAACTGATCCTGGCAGACGAACCAACCGGCAACCTGGACTCAGCCAGCGGATTAAGTATCATGGAATTATTATCCGAACTTCATCATTCCGGCCGCACGATCCTGGTGGTAACCCATGACCCGCGCATGGTTCCCTTTGCCACCCAGCGCATATTCTTACTGGATGGCAGGATCGTCAGTGAGAAAAATTACCGTGCAGCTGCAAGCCTTAAATGAAATATCCTGGAGAAAAAATGTCATCCAAACTTAAAACAACCCTGACCATGATCTTCCTGCTGACCCTGCTGATCGGGTCAGTGCGACCCTTCCCGGTCCTGGCTGACAGCCTGGCTGTAACTTCCATCGATCCTCCCTCCGTTTTCAATGATGTTTCCAACATCATCACGATCAATGGAAGTGGATTTGATCCTGCTGCCCAGGTCTCTGTGATCGGGTATGTTGGTGGTTACACGGATGAGATGGCGCTTCCAACCACCTTCATCGACAGCAATACCCTGGAAGCTGGCATTGTGCCGGGTTTTTCTCCCGGAATATACTCGGTTACCGTAACCAACCCGGGACTCATCACAGCCACTCTCCTGGCCAGCCTGACCGTGAGCCAGCCGATACCAACAGCCACGCCCACTCCGGCGCCGTTCGTGAGACCACAGATCGCCCTGAGCTCCTATTCCACCAATGCCAGCGGCGGAATCCGTTATGGGAAGGATTTCATTCTGACAGTGCGCCTGGCAAATTCCGGCAAAGCCCGTGCCGAAGGTGTCCAGGTGACCTTTGTTTCCTCCGAATTAAATATGCTGAAAAATGGGGGTGTCGTGGCTATTGGCGGAATAAACAAGGGTGAAGATGTTGGCATCACGCAGTCCATGACTGCTGCCAATTACTTCTACGGGGTCAGCACGACCGCTCTTGAAATGAATGTCAGTTACTTTGATGATACCGGCACATCCTATAACGAAAAATTCGTTCTCCACCTGGATGTGTACAACACCTATTCAGGAGTCGTTTATGCGACGGCGACGCCCACTGGTGTTCATCTTTCCCAGCTGGTGATCAGTGAATACAAAACCGACCTTGACCTCCTTCAACCAGGTTTACAGTTCAAGCTCGATCTGACCATCCAGAACAAGGGTGACCTGCCAGCCAAATCCATCACCATGATCGTGGGTGGCGGATCAGTCTCAAGCGGTGGTGGTACACCCGGACCGAGTGGTGTTTCAGGAAGCAGTGGAGATTTCAGCAACTTTGCACCCGTGGGTACATCCAACGTCCAATCCCTTGGTGACATCCCAGCCGGTTCCAGCCTGGTCACCTCACAGCAATTGATCGTCAATGTCAACACCACTCCAGGGGCATACCCGGTCAAGATAACTTTATCCTACACTGATTCAAATGGTGCCCAGGTCAATGATGAACAGGTCATCACCCTGCTGGTTTACAGACTGCCGAATATCGATATCAGTTTCTACCAGCCAGTCTATGACCTCTATACCAACCAGTCCAACATCCTGCCGATCCAGGTGATCAACCTGGGTCGGAATTATTCAGTGCTTGGAAATATTGCCGTAACTTCCGATGAAGGGTCTGTGGAAAATGGCCTGTCCTTTGTGGGTGGGTTGGATACAGGCGGATACTTCACCCTGGATGCCATGTTCACTCCCATGGTGGCGGGCGAAGTCCATATGCTGGTCACCATCGAATACACCGATGATTTTAACCAGTCCCGGACAATTACCAAGACGCTGACCCTGAACGTGATCGAGATGGAAATCGATCCATCCTTCGACCCGAACAACCCGGATGGGGGTGGTTATATACCAGTCGAACAGACGGAAACCTTTCTGCAAAAGATATGGCGGTTCATCCTTGGTTTGTTTGGACTGGACAGCAGTGTACCGGTGGACAACCAGTTCCTGCCAGGGGACAACGGACCCATCATGCCCGAACCCATTCCAGCTGAACCCGGCGGAAAAGGGTAAACAGGCTACGCCTGCTGTATCCTTATGAAACTCCTTGATCTGATCCGCCTTGTCCTCGGAAATCTCAACCGCCGGAAAGGCCGCGTCGGTCTTACAGCCGTTGGGGTGGTGATCGGCACGGCTGCGGTGGTGATCCTTGTTTCGCTTGCCATCGGACTGCAGCGGAATGCCAACGAACAGCTTTACGGCATTGGAGACCTGACCCAGATCCAGGTCTACCCCGGTTACAGCGTTGAAGGAGGCAAAGGCGGTGGGGGTTCCTATGCTGTTGAAGTCAGCCTGGATGGAGGCGGGGGTGGTCAGGAAGGAGTCACACTGTTGACGAATGACGCCCTGGATTCCCTGCGGGCACTGCCGAACGTGGAGGCTGTCATTGCAAGGGATTACTTCATGGGTGGTGTAAACATGAAATTCAAACGGCTGGAAGGTGGCGCCAACATCATCGGTGTGGACACCAGCAACCTGGCAGACCTTGGATTGAATGCAGCCCAGGGCAGCCTGGACCTTTCCAAAGGGACAGTGATCGTCGGTTCCCAAGTCGCCAGCAATTTTTACAATCCATATCAGCGTCCCGGGCAGGAAACACCAGCCCCACCTGAGCTGTATGATCAGAACATATCATTCGTGTTCCTGAAATGGGACAATGAAGGCAACGAGATTCGCAAGACCGTTTCGCTGCGGGTGGCAGGCATCATCACAGAGACCCTGGGTGAATCGGACTGGTCCATTTACATGCGGCTGGATGATCTCAAAGGGTACAACGAATGGGCTATCGGAACACGCATTAATTACAACAAAACAGGCTACAACCAGGTGATGGTCAAAGTGGACAGTGTTGACCATGTGCTGGATGTCAACGACCAGATCACAGCCCTTGGTTTCCAGGCATACACGCCGCTCTCTTACGTGCAGGGCATCAATAACTTCTACCAGATCCTGCAATTCATTTTTGGAGGTGTGGGTGCGATCGCCCTGCTGGTGGCTGCCATCGGCATTGCCAATACCATGGCCATGGCCATCCTCGAACGGACGCGTGAGATCGGGTTGATGAAAGCCATCGGCGCCACCAACCGGGATGTGCTGACCATCTTCCTCGGTGAGGCTTCCGGAATCGGGTTCGTGGGCGGGTTGGGAGGTGTGCTGATCGGCTGGCTAGCCGGACAGGCGCTGAACGTGGTGGCCATTGTTTACCTGGCCGGGCAGGTCAGCACCCAGGGTGGAGCCCCGCCCAGCGTGGCTGTTTACACACCCGCCTGGCTGCCCATTTTTGCCCTGTTGTTCTCGACCCTGATCGGGTTGGGGTCAGGACTCTACCCGGCACTGCGGGCTGCCACGATGGTGCCTGTGGATGCGCTAAAGTACGAGTAACTGACTTTTCGGTAGGTACTATTAAAAAATAAACCGTCCCATGCAATTTTATGGAACGGTTTTTGTTAAAAAGAAAAGTCTCTTGGCAATGACCTACTCTCCCAGGCAGTCGCCCACCAAGTACCATCAGCGCTGACGAGCTTAACTTCCGGGTTCGGTATGGGACCGGGTGTACCCTCGCCGCTCTTATCACCAAGAGACTTATTCACAAGTTCGTTACTGAATAATAATTGATTTTTTATTGTTGGTTGAAAAGTATCAAGTTCTCCGCACCACGCGGATCAGCCTTCGACCATTAGTACAGCTTAGCTTAATACATTACTGCACTTACACTTGCTGCCTATATAGCAGGTAGTCTACCTGCGGTCTTATTCCAATTAATGGATACAGGGATCTTATCTTGAGGCGAGTTTCCCACTTAGATGCTTTCAGCGGTTATCTCTGCCAGACATGGCTACCCAGCGATGCCGTTGGCACGACAACTGGCACACTAGAGGTCTGTCCACTCCGGTCCTCTCGTACTAGGAGCAGCTCCCTTCAAATCCCTTACGCCCACAGTGGATAGAGACCGACCTGTCTCACGACGGTCTGAACCCAGCTCGCGTACCGCTTTAACGGGCGAACAGCCCGACCCTTGGGACCTTATACAGCCCCAGGATGCGATGAGCCGACATCGAGGTGCCGAGCGAAGTCGTCGATATGGACTCTTGGACTTCACCAGCCTGTTATCCCCGGGGTAGCTTTTATCCGTTAGCCACGACCTTTCCACTCAGATTCGTGGGATCACTAAGCCCTACTTTCGTATCTGCTCGACGCGTTGGTCTTGCAGTTAAGCTCCCTTATGCCTTTGCACTCTATGGCAGGTTTCCATTCTGCCTGAGGGAACCTTTGGGCGCCTCCGTTACCTTTTGGGAGGCGACCGCCCCAGTCAAACTGCCCACCTGGCACGGTTCCCCATCCGGATCACGGAATGGGGTTAGGGTCTAAGCATGATCAGGGTGGTATTTCACTGACGGCTCCACCGAAGCTAGCGCTCCAGCTTCAAAGCCTCCCACCTATTCTACACAAATCATACCCAAACTCAAT
>Ga0209642_10002607_pt1 | contig 11812 bp, 18 predicted proteins | sample RifCSP19_2_FD_184025 | JGI IMG/M metagenome (GOLD analysis project Ga0209642, IMG submission 184025) | Soil microbial communities from Rifle, Colorado - Rifle CSP2_sed 19_2 (SPAdes) (version 2) | ecosystem: Environmental > Terrestrial > Deep subsurface > Rock core/Sediment | place: Rifle... | reverse complement strand
TCAGCCAGACTCTCCAAGTTAGGCCAAGTGCTACTGACGCCAGCTTTTCGGGCCTTGGTCTTTCCTTCACTGTAGACCATGACAGCGGCAACTATGCGCTGGGCTCGCTTATCGGAGTCCAGTCCAACGTATTTAGAACAGCAGCAGGGACTAGCGCCATCCTCGGTGCAATGAAGGGCCTTCGCGTAGTTCTACGACCTTTCGATGGCCCAGTTACAGATGTCTACGGCGCCGAGATTGTTATGGGCGGGGTGACAGACGCGGGCACCGTCACGACCTCCTATGGTCTGTTGATTCGGAACAAGCTGGGTTACACAGTTACAGACCAGTATGGCCTGTACATTGAGGCGCTGTCTGGCGGCTCCGGTCTGAACATCGCAATTGCGTCCCTTGGTGGAGAGAACCGTTTGGTAGGTGCTACGAGCATCGGGGCCAATGTTGCTGCTGGTGCAGGTCGCATACTTGACGTGACGGCTGGTGATGTAGGAATCCTGAACCAGAACGCCCTACGACTCTACGACTCTGGTAGCAGCAACTACATCGGACATCGTTCTAACGCCGCTCGGACAACCGACATCACTTATGATTGGCCCGTAGCCGACCCAACTGTGGGACAGATACTATCAGCATCGGCACCAGCGGCAGGAATCGTTACGCTCTCATGGATTGCTGCCGGTGGTGGGGCGGCCCATGACATCTTTTCGGCCACGCACAGCGACACAACGGGCGTAGCCTCTCCAGTCGATGGCGACATCATCATCGCCAACGTCACGCCGCTCTGGTCTAAGCTCGCTATATCCATCCCAGCCGCGAACGTCCTGAATGTCTTGGCAGTAGCAAATGGCGAGCTCCGCCCCTCGTGGAAGGCCCTGTTCGACGCTACGAATCCGACAACTATTGCAGAAGGTGCTGCTGCAAGCCCTGGTACATCCCTGTTGGCGTCCCATCGTGACCACACTCATGGCGCTCCATCTACCTGGCTAGCCACTGCCCACAACCTGTTATCGGCTCGACATGGAGATACGGTCGCTGCCTCTCCTGTTTTGGGCGACTTGCTCTATGGGGACGCCACCCTCAACTGGACGAAGCTCGCCGGGCAGATAACTACGACCAAAATGTACCTCTCACAAACAGGTAGCGGAGCCATTAGTGCCGTTCCTGCTTGGGCACAGGTGGCTTTTGCTGACATCTCCGGCACCATTACGGATGCTCAGCACGGCTCTCGCACTCAATCTACAGCACACCGTGACGAAGATATAGACGTTACTAGCATGAAGCAGAGCATCATGCTTACAGCGGGAGGTGGCTCTCCGGCCACCACATCTGGTTGTGCTGCTGCTGCGAAGGTCGAGGCAGCCACAAATGATGTTGACTACTGGGTGCTCGACTTCGACCAGGCTACTAGCGAGTATGCCTTCTGGGGTCCTATCCCGACACCGGACAACTGGGATGCCTCGACGCTGACGGCTGTGTTCTACTGGACAGCAGCATCGGGCTCTGGGACAGTGACGTGGGGCATCCAGATGAAGGCCCTGGATGACGATGACGCCATCGACACGGCCTGGGGAGCAGCAGTGACCGTAACAGACACATTGATTGCGGCAGGCGACATGCACGAGTCCGCCGTTTCGGGAGCTATAACGCCCGCGACACCTATAAGCCGACAGGCGGGAGATATGCTGTTCATCCGAGTCTACCGAGACATCTCTGATACCCTGGCTGCTGATGCTAGGCTTATTGGCGTAAAGCTAGAGTACGGCGTAACAGCCTTGAGCGCATAAGATGGCCCACGTAGCGACCCCCGCCGAGTGCCTGCCCATCTGGACAGCTGCGCTGTCCAGCATCAGGGCCGTCTGGCCCGACCAGGTGGCCGAGACGCCCCAGCTGTCAGGCTATCGGCTCTTTGTCAGTGACCTCGCCGACGGCTTCCTGGCCGTCCATGACGCCCCGATACCGCGTGGCCCCCAGGCGGGCACGCCCGCCTCGCAGCTTGTGCTGTGGGTCACGCTGCCTAGCCTAAACAACGCCCGCTACCGAAACGTACTCCAGGAACTATTCAACTTCTGGTTCAACGAGCACCACGGCGGCTGGTGCTGGGGCGAGGTTCCATCCACCATATCGACCCGCAGTTTCGGCTTCCTAGATGCCCCTGGGCGCGGTTTCGACCACTACACGGACACCTGGCCCAACCGCCCGGACGTGGTTCGCCACTTGTACTGCTACCAGGTGCCCTAGATGGCGCTGCACTCTCTCTTTACCGGCGCCATCCAGCCCAACGTCTACGAATTGCAGGTCAGCAACGCCAACATCATCCGCGACGCGACAAAGTACCCGACGGGCCACCTCACGAGCATCAAGGCGCCAGGCGACGATGGTGCGGCGAATCATTTGACACCCATCACTCCTCACGACGGTGTCAGGTACACCTATAGTGCACCGACCAAGCTCTGGTACGCCTGCTGGCGGATGTTCGACGCTGCCCGCCCTGCCCAGAACCAGACGTGGATATTCAAGGCGACCATCGTCCATGCTACCTATGATGGCTTGGAGTACCTGTGGCGGACGAGTGGCAACTACCTGGAGCTGTACGGCTGCGTCGCCGGTACGCCAACCACACTCTTAGTCTCGACTGCCAGCAACCCCTTTCCTGCTGCTAACACCTGGTTCCTCTGGGTCTGGGAGTATGACTCGACGGCCAACACCGTGACCCTTTATGTGAATGGCACCAGTGTTCTCCAGTGGGCTCCCGCTTCTCTGGGTATCACGCGCATCGACGCCATCTCAGGCGGTATCCGCGTTCCCAAGGGCGGCGGCGCTCCTTCGGTCAACTCCTGGGAATGTGCGGGACAGGTGAACGACACGAGCGGCAGCATTGACAACGTGGCGCCCAGCTTCACAGCCCTCAATCCCATCTTTCCTGCCACGCCCACGGGCAACGGCGACCACACCGCCTGGACAGGGGACTACACCGACGTGGACGAGAACCCCACGGCTCCCGACGGTGACACGACCTACATCCGCAGCGTGACCAACGGCGACAAGGAGTCGGTACACGTGCAGGATGCTGCTGCGGCGGGCTTCCAGACGGTCGAGCAGGTGGGCGTGGCCGTCCAGTGGCGGTCAGAGGCGTTGTTTCCGCCCAACAGCCTGCTGATGAAAGAGGGCGCTAACGAGGTATCGCTGGCATCGATTGTTGATAGCCCCACCGTCTACTCCGGCAGACAGTTCTGCCGTGGTAAGGCGCCGGACGGCTCGGCCTGGACAGACGCGCTGTTCAACAACACCCAGGTGGGGGTGCAACAGTCAGGGACGAACGCGACGCGGGCAACAAGCCTGGTGGCGCTGGTGAGGGCGGTAGCGGTGCCACCAGTAGCTATTCATACTGGCCCCACGCTGATGGGTCTAGGGCCAGCAATCATCTAAGAGAAAGGAATCTCCAGCATGACAGCAATCAGAGGCACCCCCAATGACCTGTGGGCCGACACCTTGCTTGGCCAGCCGGACTTCGAGTCCTGTGCGACCTTCCCTGTTGTAGCCGACCGGCTCTGGACAGCACACGGCTGCGTCGTTGACCGTGGCGCAAGTCCTGAACGGTTGTACGTCTACGACTCTGGCAACAACCGCATCCTGGGGCTGTCACTCGACAAGGTAGCGAACACGCCAATCCCACCTAAAGGATTCAGCATGGCTCTGGCCGGTGACATCGTTATCGGACAGCCTGACTTCAACTCATCAGCGCAGAACGGAGACTCCAACTATCAGAACTATCCCCTCATCGCCCCGGCTAGCGCCCGCTCGCTGTCGATGATTGCCGAGTATGCTCTGAGCGTCGGTGAGGCATGGCATGGATCGGGTATGTGGGTTGACGAGGCTGGTGCCCTGTGTGTGACTGACTACGGGAACAACCGAGTCCTGAAGTACCAGAACCCTTGGAGCATCCATCCTGCCGCCACTGACCTCTGGGGCCAAGATAACTACACGGCACGTCTACCGAACAAGGGCATGGCCCTGCCGGACGCCACGTCCCTGAACTTCGGTCGTGAGGGCGGGGCGCCAATCGCAAGTGTCTGCATTGAGGCGAACGGCAACTTCTGGGTCTGCGATGGGGGCAACAACCGCGTGGTGCGATTCGCGCCAGGCTCCAAAGCTGCCAACCTTGTCCTTGGTCAGCTTACATTCACAACCAACAGCCCCGGCAGTGGGGCTAACCAACTCAACAGCCCCCTCATCGCCAACATCTCCCCCTGGACGGGCAAGCTCTACGTTGCCGACTCACGCAACAACCGTGTCCAGGTCTTCACCCCGCCGTTCAGCGATGGGATGGCTGGAACTACCTTCGGAAGTGGCTTCGGCGAACCGGCGGGCATCGACTTCGACCCGACCGAGCCCAACGCTGTGTGGATTTGCAACCGTGTCCACAACACCGTCGAGTTGTGGGATGAGACGACTAGGACGATACGCCGGACGCTGGGCATACGGGACGACGGCTGGTCAGATAGTCCAGTGGGCTCCCTTGGAATCGACTCTGCCGGAAACATCTTCCTGGCGAACGGCGGCTCAGGGACCAACGTTGCTCTGTACAAGAAGGGCGGTGACGACCAGTGGCCTATCTTCGTCATGGGTACAGCCTTCTATGGTAATGTCCCAATCCACACAGCCGCCAAACTGGAAGTACCAAACGCTGCGGTTGTCTCGGACGGTCAATTAATCGTCTCCGATTGGGGGCGCATCCTGTTCTGGAACAACTACGACCCAGCGACCATAGCAACGGGTCAGGCGGCAGACGGCGTGACCGGCAATGATGGCGCCGTCAAGGACTTCGATAGTCCTGCCTACGGCAGCCAAATCACCATGCGGGGGGACAAGGCCCACCACATCTACGTGAGCGTGGCGGCGCCGGTTGCTACGCCTCATATCAGCGTGTACGACCTGCCGCTGACAACCGGCAAGTCTCCTTCTGTAAAGCTCTATCCTCCATTCAACGCCCTTGGCGGCGGGCAGCTAGAGTTTCCCAACGGCTTTGGGTTCGCCTTCGACGGCGTCTGTCCGACGCCGGACGGGAAGTTCCTCTGGGTAGCCCACCCCGACAGCAGCCGGGTCTTCCGTATCCGTGACCCGCTCACAAACCCGCTTGTGGATGTGGTGCTCGGGCAGTTGGACCTCAGCAGCATCTTACCCAACCGAGGGAGTACGGGCGCACCAACGGCAAACATGCTCAAATGGCCAGGCAGCGTGGCGGTCGACCGGCAAGGTAACGTGTGGGTGTCTGACCATTCCAGCGAGAGCCGAGGGAATAACCGGCTGCTCATGTTCAGGGCCAGTAGCTTCCCTACCGACAACACGGCACTCATTTTCGCACCGGATGCCGACAAGATTGTCCCCAACACGGCCTGCTATCAAGTTGACTTCGACTCTAAGAACCGAATGGTGGCTGGCTATAACGGGTACGGCGGTCAGCGGTTTCCCGGCATTTACAATGATCCCCTTGGTCCCTCTGTAATACCAGACACTTTTCTGAAAGACTATTGCTCCAGCCAGGGCGGGGTGTTCTTCGATGACCAGGACAATCTCATCATTGTCGACGGGATGCGCTCGCGGGTGCTCATCTATTGGCAGCCCCTTGCTGCGGTAGAGCCTCCGCCTCCGCCACCGCCTCCGCCAACACCTCCATCATCTCCAACACTAGACCGCCTGACTATCTTGCCCTCCTCACTTACATTGAGGAGAGGTCAGTCTGGTCAACTTCAGGCCAGAGTAATCCTGACAGATGGAAGTAGCTACGATGCCACCGCCTTGGCAACATGGTCAAGCCTAAATGCAGGCTGCACCGTTAGCGCTCTAGGATTAGTACGGGCAGTAAAGCCAGGGAGAGCAACAATTGTTGCATCGTTGGAGGGCAAGGCCGCATTCTGCTCCGTAAAAGTCACGGGGTAGGGAAAGGAAAAGGCACAATGCCGAAGATTAAGGGATTTGAGGATGCCGTGGCTATTCTGACGGACGCGGAACTCCGCCAGGCACTTGAGCGCCGCCGGGACCTGATAAAGCAGCGGCTGGCTGATCTGACTGTCGATCGGATGATGCCGGACTGGCAAGAGACGGCCATGACAAAGCAGACTGAGGCCATACTAATCCAAGCTCTCAATAGCATTCAGGAGCGGCTAGACGGGGCAAGTAAGTTACTGCGGGCTTTCAACGGCCCAAAGCCAGAGCTGGCGGAATGAAACTCTCCGTAGTCCTCATCGTCAAGAATGAGGAGCAGATGCTCCCCGGCTGCTTAGAATCGCTACGTGACCTGGGCGATGAGCTTGTGGTTCTAGACAGCGGCTCGACAGATAGCACGGTCGAGATTGCCAAGTCATTCAGGGCGCGGGTGGAGCCCTTCGAATGGCGCGACGATTTCTCGGCGGCAAGAAACTACGCCGAAAGCTGCTGCCAAGGTGAGTATGTCTACTGGCAGGATGCCGATGAGATTCTCGTCTCCGGCAAGGAGATAATCCGTCAGATCGCGGAGGAGGGGACTAGAGATGGCGTCCGGCCACTGATGGTCTTCGACCGCGATTCTGAAGGCAGCCCTTCGCGTACCTACTACCGTCAGGAGCTATTACACAAGAGGGGCAACGGCTGGCAGTGGCACGGAGCAGCTCACGAGATATTGACAGGCGGACCTCAGCGGTCGATCGAGCCTGGCATCATAGTTGAGCAGTTACCACGGCCCGGCGGGGACGTACCTCGCTTTGCAGACCCTCTGGTGCCACTGCGGACAAACCTAGCCCAGTCTCTTGATGAGCGCCATCTGTACTATCTGGCGAGGGAACACTGGTATGCCGGCCACTGGCAGGAGGCTATTGGGCTGGCGGCCCTACTCTTGCAGCAGTCTCCGGCGTGGGCTATCCAACGCTCAGACGCGGCCATTATCCAGGGGGAATGTTATCGGCAACTTGGCCTGGTGGTAGAGGCTAGGAACTCATTCCTCAGAGCAACCCAGGAATGGGGAGCATGGGCTGAGCCCTACTTCCACCTTGGGTGTTTGCATCACGATCTAGGCCAGTGGGCAGAGGGCGCTGCCTGGCTCTACGCCAGTCTACCCTTCCAGCCGCCGGACTACTTCATCGACAACGCCATCTACGACTGGCGTCGTTATGATCTCCTCGCAGTCTGTCTTTATCACCTTGGATTGGCAGAGGAGGCAGTACAATTCGGCCGGATTGCGCTGCGAGTCAGACCCAATGACGCCCGTCTGCAAGAGAATCAGCGCTACTATGAGGGAAGTTAAGGATGTGGAGACCGAAATCGCCAAGGCTCTGTTAGGGGTGGCCATACAAGTACCAGCTGTCGCACTCACTGTAGGTGGCTGTATTGTGCTCGTCCGGATGATGCTGAATCATCTCGCCCAGGAGCGTAGAGAACTGATCGACTTTATCCGTGGCGAAGTCCTAGAAGCATTGAGGCACAGATAATGGTAGTGGATTGGAGTCGTCTAACCCTCTATCGCGTCTGGTGTTATTTACGACACGGGTATGATCCAGCCCATAAGCAGCTAGAGGACGAACGGACACAATTGCGAGAGGAACTGAGGGCGTTGAATGGACAGAGAAATCGTGGAATTCGTCGTGTTCGGCGGAGTCGCTATACTCGCGTTCGATAATGTCCTTTGGTGGATTGCTGCTTTAGGAACAATGGAACGGCCCTTGCCTAGAGCACTATGGCCTGCTGGTGCAGCAGCAATTGGGCTACTTACCAGCGCTGTGGCTTTGACAACTGCTGCCTTTATTTACGAGGTTGTTCCAGAACACTTTCGGACGGTGTCTCAATATGTTCGGGACACGGCAGCTGCTGGAGTCTTTGTGGCAGTGATCGCTCAGCGCTGGTGGCGATCAGGATGGAGGTACTGAAAAATGAATTACACGATCAAGTGGCTGGAAGAGACAGCTTGGCTAGTTGGTATCTCAGTCGGTATCTATGTTCTGGAAGCGGTTATCAATACCGATGAGGCTACCAACTGGAGAGCATTCCTGGTAGCTGTCGGCGGCGGGGCCGGGCGGCTCGCGGCTGCTATGCTTCTCAATCAGTTGCGGAAACTGCGCCAGACTTAAGATGCTGATCCTCAGTCGGAAGCGGGATGAGAGCATCATCATCACGACGAATGGAACAGAGATAGAGATTGTTGTGTGCAACATAGATTACAGGCAGAATCGTGTTCAATTGGGCTTCAAGGCTGCTAAGGAGGTTAAGATTCTGCGCCGTGAGATAACGAGAAGGGCCGAGAGCGGAGCCATTTTGCCGAGGGCGGCGGGTTCATTGGGCGGGCCAGTTTAGGGCCTTCTCTCGGTGCCTGACCGCCCCTTGTGGTGGTATCGCTGGCTGCGGTGGCGCCAAATCGATGCCGACAGACAATGGGCCAAGACGAGACGGGGCGAGCAGCCCCCGCTGCTCTTCTCGCAGCTTTCGCGGCCCGAGGACCGTGAGCCGTGGGAGAGCCGGCTTGCAGTCCCAGGGTTCGAGGAGCAGACTGTCGCCATGATGGACGCGAGGGCGGCGCTGGCCAGGTTGCCACGGCAGACTCGTCTCGCCCTTCTCCTACATGCAGCGGGCTACCGGGGCTACGAGATAGCCACCAGGCTGGGCGTCTCGGCGGGACGGGTGTCGCAGATTCTCAGGAGGAAGCGGCGCTGCCCCCTTTGTGGCTGCGCCCTTGGGCATAGCGGCTGCGGATCGGAGTTGGACTGTGATCGCTGACTTCTGTCCCTTCGCCGTTCAGCGCCCTGCGCCAGCGTGGAAGCAGGGCTACTCCTGGCTACCGGCTGCTACGCGGAAAAGGGGTGAAGTCAAGCACAGCGCTGAGGGCTACTGGCCGGGCATCTATTCGCGGCTGGACGGGTCCGACCGCGCCTCCTGGCACTTCACCGTTGGCTACGACCGCCTTGAGCAGCACTACCCTGTGTCCGCCCTGTGCTGGCATGGCGGCGACGTGGGCGATGACGGCGGCGTATCGGCTAACGCTGAACTCGTGGGAGTTGAGCACCTGGGATTAGCAGGCCAGGCGTTGACCGAGACGCAACTGGAATTGACCGTGGCTCTGTCACGGTGGCTGCACGAGACACAGGGCTGGCCTGGCTATGAGCGTGGGCGGGAATGGTTTGAGCACCGCGAGGTCTCCGATTCGCCTACGTCGTGTCCTTCGGGCCGCATCCCCTGGGCGAAGTTAAAGGAGATGCTAATGGTAGACAGCCTTGCCGACAAGCAACTGAAAGTGATCCGTGTCCTTCAACCCGACCTTACAGCGGCGGACCTCGACGCCTTGGTCGCGCGGCTTCGCTATCTCTTCCTGCTGGCAGGCAAACCTTGGCCAGCCTGAAGCGCCTTCGCATCTTCTACCGCTGGCCTAACCTCCTGGCCTCTGGCCTGGCGATGGTCGTGCAGGCCATCCGCCTGTCCGAGCTGGCGGACGCGGACGGACATCCCCTGCCCCACGAGCGCGACCAGTGGGAAGCCGTCGCCCGCCAGGTGGCGATAGAAGGCCAGTAGGTCAGGCGCCACGCAGGATTCCTCTAAAGATTTTACGAAACCCCCTTGACGGTGGCTACTAGCTGCTGTAAAGTCGCCGCAGATGATCCAGAGAAAAACGGCGGCACTGGAACTGCGGCTTCAGGGCTTGTCTTATCGGCAAGTCGGTGCCGTTCTGGGTATCTCTGGCCAGCGTGTCCAGCAACTTCTTGGACCAGATGCCTCTATAAGGTCGGCGCTGAAGACGCGGGCCAAGGGCCGCTGCGAATCCTGTGGAATAACCGTAAGTTCGGCGCATGTTCACCACAAACTTGCCTGCCCTTCACTAGCAACCCACAACGGGCTCGGCAACCTTGAGTTTCTGTGTCCGTCATGTCACAGGGGTCGCCACGGGGCGGGGAGCATCTCGGAAAGAGACGGCATAGAGAGAATCACCGCACGCCCTGTAGACGAAAGGGCTCGCAAAGAGATACTGGGGCTGGCGCGCCAGGGTAAGTATCGCGTCAGAACGCGCCCAGACGGAACCATTGAGCTGAGGAAGCCACTGTGACCAAGCCCATGCCAGTTTCAAACGACTCGCGTCTTCAGATCGTAGTGTCGCCGGAGGTCAAGGCCCTTCTGTGAGAAGAATTGTGATGAGGGCCACGGCCCGATGCCGGTGATGGCCTATGGGGGTGCGACCTCTTTCGCGGCTATCGATGCGCGGACGCCTCGCGTCGCACAGGGCTATCGATTTCCGCCCTAGTCCGGCTACGCCTTCAGCCTTGGGTGGACGCGATGCAGAGAGAGCGGCTTAGCAAGTGAACGCCCAGGCTGCTACTGTCGGTACAGGCTATAGGGTGGGGTCCGGGGCCCAAGCCGACGGCAGCAGCCTGGGGTGCCGGAGTACCAGCGTTGTTCCCCTTCGCTGGCCCGCAACTCCGGCGCCTCGCTCCTTCCTAGCCGCGCTTGAGGGGCCGGTCCGCCGCCGGCCCCTCGCGCGGAGAATGTGAGTGAACGGCAAGCCTGACAAGTACGAGCCCGCCACCTGCCGCTGTTGCGGCCGAGTGTTCCAGCGGCGGGCGGCTTTGTACCAGAAGGTGACTAGGTGTTTCCCATGCAGGATGCGCTGCAATCCGCGAGCCCCATGCAGACAGCCGAGACTTGCAGACACCACTGGGTAATTGAGTCCCCCCACGGCTCGCCTACCGTGAGGGGGCAGTGCAAGTTATGTGGGGCGACGCGAACGTATCCCACGTTCGCTGAAGAGAAGCAGAGTCTTCAGCGCTGGCAGCACCCCGTACAGTGGGCCGAGCGGAAGGACGAAACGGACCGATGAGCAGCCCCGTCCAGGCCGTCGAGCGCAAGTGCGCCGCCTGTGGGCTGGGGCTCATGGTGAGCAGCACGACGCCGGACAAGCGACCCTTCAGCCTGTGTTGGCAATGCGAGAAGAAAGCGAGGAAGGCAGATGCCAATGCCTGGTGAAGCCAGCAAGGAATGACGGTTCGCCCTTCGCGCGAGGGGCTGTGACAAACTGCGGGACTGTTCGATGGCTGTGCGAGTCCTAGAACACCGGAGCAGGATCAGTGTGAAAACATTGATCGTTACGCACCAGCCTCTCGCGGGGCGGGCGAAAACCGCCAGTGGAGGGCATTTGAGCCCTATGAAACTGGATGGTAGCTTTGCTGGGTGCTTACTGCCCAGGCCCGCCCCACGGGCTTCTGGGGTTGGCTCTGTCGGAAGGCGGGGCTGTTGCCCTCAAGGGTACATTTTGAAGGCCCCAGAAGCCCTACGTGCGGTGTCCTGGGGCCGGTCTCTCCCAGTAGGGGTCGCCAAGGCCCCAGGCCCGCACTATTCTTAGGGAGGAAGGCCGATGCCGAAGCCCCAAACTGAGGGCCATGAGTTCACGGCTGGCGAGCTAGAGGCCATGCTGCCTGGACTCCTGGTGATACGCCGCCTGCGTGACTCCCAGGACGCAGCCTACAAGACCGGGGCAGCGGCTATCCGCTCGTGGCTGGACGCCCACCCCGGCGAGGAGCTATTCGAGGGCGAGACGCGCACGAGGGCCTGGTTAGAGTCCAGGGCGGGCAGCCTTGAGCTGGACGCCATCGGGCTGGCCGAGAAGCGACCGGAACTCCTGCTATGGCTGGCCTCCAAGGGTGCCCTGAAGCTCGATGGCAAGGCGTGGCTGGCCCTTCAGGGGAAGGCTGCCGAGGTCCTGGACATCAATCCCTTCATCGGTAGGTCGGGCGGTGGAGACGCCCTGAAGATTGACGACAGGAGGTAGCATGGGAACCGACATCGTACCGCTGGACACGGTTCGGCTGCC
>Ga0209642_10002604_pt1 | contig 11814 bp, 9 predicted proteins | sample RifCSP19_2_FD_184025 | JGI IMG/M metagenome (GOLD analysis project Ga0209642, IMG submission 184025) | Soil microbial communities from Rifle, Colorado - Rifle CSP2_sed 19_2 (SPAdes) (version 2) | ecosystem: Environmental > Terrestrial > Deep subsurface > Rock core/Sediment | place: Rifle... | reverse complement strand
CAGCGTCACGCTGAACTCAACGCTCGAGTTCCAGCGGCTCCTGGAGTTCATCATCCGTACGGCGGCCGATCTGCTGGAGTGCGAAGCGGCCTCCATTCTGCTCGTGGATGAACGGACCCATGACCTGTTCTTTGCCGCGGCGACCGGCTCCGATCCTGCCGAGTTGGCGAAGATATCGGTCCCCATGGAAGGCTCGATCGCCGGAGCCATCTTCCGCGAAGACCGCCCGATCATCGTCCACGACGCCTCGCAAGATGCGCGCCTCTACCGCAAGGTCAGCGAGAAGATTCGCTTCACCACGCGCTCCCTCCTGGGTGTCCCGATGCGCATCCGGGAACGCGTCACCGGCGTGCTCGAAGCGGTGAACAAGACCCGCGGCGCCTTCGACGACACCGACGTGCATACCCTCTCCATCATCGCCTCCCAGGCCGCGGTGGCCATCCACAACGCGCGCCTGGTCGACGCGCTGCAACAGGCCAACGAGGAGCTCGGCAAGCTCGACCGCTTGAAAAGCGACTTCATCGCCATCGCCTCTCACGAGCTGCGCACCCCGCTGGGCGTGGTCCTGGGATACGCATCCATCCTAAAGGAGGGAGCGGAAGCCGAGACCTCCGAGTACGCCCAGGTAGTGCTCAACTCGGCCGTGCGCATGCGTTTGCTGATCGAGGACATGACCAACCTGACGATGTTGAGGATCGGCGAGGGCGCGCTGGAGATGGAGCGACAGCCCCTGGCGCCGATCGTTCAGCAGGCGTTCGATGAGGTCTCGGGACTCATCCAGGCCAAGGGCCAATCGCTCATGCTCGGGTTGCCCGAAGAGAATCTAGAGGCCGTTATCGACGCAGAGAAGATGCGCCAGTCGCTGACGAACCTGCTCAACAACGCCATCCGCTTCACGCCCACCTCGGGCCGCATTTGGCTCACCCTGGAGCGCCATGGCGCCGAGGCCTGGCTGCGCGTGGGAGACAATGGCATCGGCATCCCGCGTGACCAGCTGGAAGCGGTATTCGGCCAGTTCTATCAGGTGGAAAGTCACCTGACGCGCAAGCATGAGGGTATGGGCCTGGGCTTGGCCATCGTCAAGGCCGTCGCTGAAGCCCACGGCGGGCGGGTGTGGGCCGAGAGCGATGGCCTTGGCCTGGGCGCCATGTTCAGCATCGCCCTGCCGCTCGTGGGCTGAGAAGGGCGCTCCCCGCCTGCGAGACCGCCGCGCACTCCCCAACGCAGCCGTGCGCTAGACCTGCTCCGGCAGACGGTAGACCGCGTCGCCTTCGCGTGCTTTCTGAGTCACCTTCAACGCCACCTCGCCGCCGGCCTTGACCTCTTCCACCGGCTGGTGCTCGACCTGCATCGAGGAGACGGTCTCTTCGAAGTCGGTATGTGCGCCGTGGAAATGGAGGTGGTCTCCGATTTTCAGATCCTTGCTCAAGCGCAAGATGGCGACGCCGATCTTGTCGAAGAAGTGGATGACTTGGCCCACGCGTTCCCCGTTCGTCATGTGGCACCTCCCACTCGAACAACGGCCTAAGCGACACGACGCGCCGGCTGCGCGCCGAGGCCTTGCCCCCATTCTACATCGGGTTGGCGAGAGCAGGATCGTCGCCCGGGTGCATCTCGGCGGGCTAGTCTATGGAGAGAGCTTTCGGCCAGGGAGGCGCGACACGGCTGCCGTGGCAACGACGAAGGCGAGCAGGGTCAGCACGTACAGCGTAAGGTATCCAGCCGTTTGGCTGCCCATCATGCGGTTGACCGGATCGATCAGGGCGCCGCCTGCGAAGCGGGCCAGGAAGCTTCCGGAGGCGGCGGCCATGTTGGCGATGCCCAAGTAACGCGCCGCTTCACCCGGGGGGACGATGTCGGTAATCATGGCCCAGTTGGCGCTGAGGAAGATGCCGATGCCCAGCCCGATCACCAGACCGGCGGCGACGATCCCAAGCGGACTGCGGAGAAAGAGCACCATCCCCGTGCCGCCGCTGGCCAGCAGGCCGGCGAGGACCAACATCGGACGCCGGCCCACGCGGTCGGCGAGCCAGCCGGAGGGCAAGTTGACGAGCATGATCGCTACACCGATGAGCGGGAACATGCGCGCGATGAAGCGCTGCGCCACAGCCTCTTCCATTCCGACGACGTCCATCATGTAGAAGAGGAGAAACGTGTTCAGGGCGACAAATGCGCCCCAAAAGAGGCCGCGGTTGATGAACCAAGGGATGAATCCCGGGTGAGCCCTCCAGTCGATGGAGTAGGCCCGGCGAGTCGCCCGCCAAATGCCTCGCAGATCCAAGCGACCCGCAGACACCTTGGGGCTCCGCCCGATGATGGGCTCGAGATCCATGGGAGGCGGAGACGACGGCTCGCGAGCGGCGAGCGCCGTCACGCCGCTCGCCAAGAGAAAGACCGCCGAGCTCGCGGCGGCGGCCTCCGTCACCCTCCCCAGCGCCACGAGCTCGCCGGAGATCAAGCGACCGAGGACTAGCCCCAGGATGTCGTAGGTCGCCTTGAAGCCAGCGGCGATGCCACGCTGTCGCTCCGGCACCAAGTCTGGGATGAGCGCCTGCGTTGGGGCCTGGGCGATGTTGGTCGCCAGGTAAACCATCAACAGCGCGGGGATGAGCGCCGCAAGCGAAGGCGACAACGCCGTGAGGGGCAGCGCGACGACGACGAGCAGCGTCCCGATGAACAGGATCGGCAGACGGCGGCCCCAGCGCGAGCGTACGCGATCGGAAAGGGCGCCCACTACAGGTTGCGAGAGGAGCGCCACGAGCAGGCCGGCGGCGGTGGCAAAGCCGAGGACCATGTTCTTTCGATCCGCGGCGAGCTCGAGCACTTTGTGCCCCAGCAAGGCAGGCTCGATCGTGTTGAAGACCATCGCCAGCGCCAGAGAGACCGCGGTCAGCGCGGCAAGGCGGGAGGGGCTGAGCTTGGTGAGCGGCGTGGTGTTCGTTGTGGGGCCTCTCCTGCAGCGTGGTCCAACTCGGCTACTGCGGGCACCTTGCGGCTCGACGTCGGACGACGACGTCCGACCCGGCGGACGCGCACACCCGCCTTGGGCTAGCGTTTCCTCCGGCCGGGTTTCTGAGCCAGGATGGCGGCCGCGTCACTGGAGGCGGCCATAGGCCGGCCAGCGGAGCTGGCCCGCCATGAGTCCAGGCGGACCGCGAGCTGGCTGCTCAGCTCGATCCAATTCTCGACCAGGAGCAGGAAGCCTTCGTGATCCGGGGCGAAGAACAGACGCTGAAAGAACAGGCCGAGGAAGATCGGGTGGGCCGGGTAGCTTCGTAGGTCAATGGCGAGGGCCGTAGCGCCCATGAAGGGCGCAAGCAGGCGCAGGTCGCTCCCGCGCAGGTACTCGGGCGGGTAGAGCTTGGCAATGATGATCGGGCGGATGGACTGGATGCGTCGATAGGAGATCTTGAGACGGAAGACAGGCGTCTGGAGCCGAAGGTGGTCATTGCGCGGCTGTACGTACGCGAAGAAAGGGGCGACCCACAGGAAGCCAGCCGAGGCGAGCGCCACCAGCCCGCCGGCGAGAGTCCAAGTCTCTGCTGGGTGCTTGGGCCAAGGCAAGCGGCCGGTCGATTGTCCGTACCAAAGGCCGAGCAGGATGGCAGCCAGCAGGATGGCAGGACGGCTCTGCCGGCGTAGGATGCTGCGGTAGAGCAGCAAGCGAAAGCGATCGCCTAGACGATGCCTGGACATCTTTTCAATCCCCCTGTCAGCGTGCGATGGCTAGGGTGAACCAGAATGTGCTGCCCTTGCCCAGCTCGCTCTGGACTCCGATCTCCCCACCCATGCCCTGGATGAGGAGGCGGGTGACGTTCAAGCCGAGGCCCCAACCCGCTTGCTCGCGGACGGCGGGGCTCTCGGAGCGGAAGAACTGACGGAAGAGGCCCGCCTGGTCTTCGAGGCTCATGCCGAGGCCATTGTCGCGGATGCTCACCTTGACAAAGTCCGGCTCAGGAGACCCCCGTTCGGGCCGCCGCCCTGGCGGGCGGCAGCCCGCCGGGGCGAGACGGCCGGCCGGCTCGGCGGCGGCGCAGGCCGTGATCTCTCCTCCCTCGGGAGTGTACTTGTTGGCATTGCTGAGCAGGTTGGTGAGCACCTGCACGAGACGCGCCGGATCGACCCAGACGGCAGGGAGAGCTTCCGGAAGTTCGAAGAGCAAGGACTGCCGCTTGGCCTCGATTTGCGGCATCAGGCCGGAGGCGGTCTCTCGCAGGTAGCGATCCAGGGCGACTGCGCTGAACTCCATCCTGAGGCGGCCGGTCTCGATGCGCGAGATGTCCGACAGGTCGGAGACTAACGTCGCCATGCGGTCGACGTTGTTGCGAATCGCTTCGAGGAATTGGCTTTGCTGGTCGTTGACCGGGCCGGCGGTGCCGATGCGGATCAGGTCGGCGTAACCGCGGATCGAGGTCATGGGGATCTTGATCTCGTGGGAGACAACGGAGATGAACTGCGACTTGGCCAGGTTCGCTTGTTGGACCGCCTGATAGAGGCGTGTGTTCTCGATGGCCACGGCGGCGTGCTCGGCCAGGCGTTGGAGGAAGGCCTCCGCATCCGTCGCGAACGGCTTTCCGTCGCGCTGGACGCCGATCCATGCGATAGTCTCCTCTTCGCGGCGCACGGGCAGCGTGAGGCGGGCGGAGGTGGTCTCGTGAGTGCGGGACGGAGGACCGTCGGCCGAGCCGTTTCTCCCCAGAAACGGCATTCGGCGTGCGGCGCCAGGAGGCGCCGCCGCCGAGGGCAGCCATGTTGGATCAAGCGCCGCGCCCTTGCCCGCGCCGGCGACGATACTCATGGTCTGGGAGTCGCCGCTGCGCATCGCGATCCAGCCGCTCTCGGCCTGCGTACCGCGCACGGCCCAATCGAGGGTGAGGTCGAGGACGCGCTCGAAGTCCAGCCCGGCGTTGAGTTCGCGGTCGAGCCGTTGCAGGGTTTCCAGCTCGGCCACGCGCTCGGCGAGGGCGGTGTCGGTGCGCGTGTACAGGCGCGCGTTTTCGAGCGCGACGGCGGCTTGCGCGGCGAAGGCCTCCAACATCTCGCGTTCGCGCTCGCTGAAGAGCGCGGCCTTGACCGTGTTGTCGACGTAGATCACACCGGATACTTCGCCGCGGGCGCGAAGCGGGACGCAGAGGATCGAACGCAGGGCATAGCGCATCACCGAGGGTTGCTGGGCGAAGCGGGCGTCGGTTTGGGCGTTGGTGGTGACGAGGCCCTCGCCGGTGCGCACCACCTCTTTGATGACTGTGCGGCTCACCTGCATGTCCTCGCGATCGAGGTTCTTGCGCTCGAAATTGCGGGCGGCCTGCAGATCCAGCTCGCCAGTCTCGCGGTCGAGCAGCATCAGGAAGCCGCGTTCGGCGCCAGTGAGCTGGATGACGGCGTCCATGACCTGATTGAGCGCCTGGTCGAGTTGGAGCGATGAGCCGAGGGCGCGTGAGACGTGGTAGAGGGCGGCCAGACGGTCTTGCTCGTCGCGCGAGGCGAGGCGCACGGCGAGCAACTCCAGGCGGGCCTTGGCCTCCTTGGCGACCGCGGCCAGCGGCCCGTCGCTGCGGTTGAGCAAGGTCTCGATGGCCTGGCGCAGGGCGCGCAGATTTTCTTCGTGCGATGTAGGTTCAACCATTGGCCGTGACCGGACCTGATTTTAGTACAAGCTCGCGGTAATAGTCGCACAGGGCCTGCAAGACGCAACGCTCGCAGGCCGGGCGGCGCGCGGCGCAGACCTCCCGTCCGTGGCGGATGAGGTTGAGGTGGGCGTCATAGTAGGTCTCCGGCGGAAGCAAGTCGGCGAGGATTTGGTGGGCGGCCTCGGCGCTGACCCGCGGCCCGCGCAATCCAAGGCGCCCGGTCACGCGGTAGATGTGCGTGTCGACGGGAAAGGCGGGCTTGTTCAGAGAGAACTGGAGCACGATGGCGGCGGTCTTGGGGCCGACGCCTTTGAAGCGCAGTAGCCACTGGCGGGCATCTTCCGGGGGTAGGTCGCGCAAGAACTCCAGGTCGAGGGCGCCGCGCTCCTCGGTAATTGCGCGCAGCACGCCCTGGATGCGGGGGCCTTTCTGGTTGGCCAGGCCCGCAGGCCGGATGGCTTCGATGACAGCCTGGGGGTCGGCGTCGCGCACTTCTTCCCAGGTGGGGAAGCGGGCGCGCAGGGCGGCGAAGGCGCGATCGCGGTTGAGGTCATTGGTGTTTTGCGAGAGGATGGTCGAGACGAGCTCGTCGAGCGGCGGGAGCGGCTGCCTCCAGGTCGGCCGCCCGTAGGCCTTGAGCAAGCGGCGGTGGATTTGCAATGCGCGGGCAGGCAGGGAGGGCACGCGGGGATTATAGCAGGCTACGAGGCGTCGGAGACGAGGAGGCTCATGAGGTTTGTGTGCGAGTTGGGACCTTTGTACAATCTGGTTCGTGAATCCCGACATCGACATTATCGGCGAGATTGTCGACATCGAAACGATTGCCGTTGGGAGATCGATTCGAGAGATCGGGCGCCTGCAGAGGCTCTATGGGCGTGGACGTTGGCGGAAACTCAAGGGACGAACGACCGTCCGTTTGCCGGATGGCACGCTTTGGCTGGCTGAGGTACACTGGTATGAAGCTCACGGAATCGGCAGGAAGGAAGTCAAGATCAAGCGCATCTTGATCCAACGATAGGAGCCATGGAGCCGGAACAGGTCGACTCTCGTTTCGTCGTGTGCCTCAGGAATGAAAGCTTCCGCGTATCTCTGGAGCCGCGCAAGATCTACCGTGCAGTACCGGATAAGAACGCGGCGGCGCACGGTCTCATCCGAGTGATTGATGAGTCGGGCGACGACTATCTCTTCCCAGCGGACTACTTCGCCGCGATCGAATTACCTGAGGCGCTCATCCAGGCATTGGCTGTCTAGTTAGAGGGTAGCGGTGCTATCCGGCCGCGGAAGGCGCCCTGCCTTCCGGGCGGCAGAAGGAGCAAGATCCGATGAGCGAAGCGATCAGTATCGCGGTCTCCTTGTTGGCTCTTGTACTATCCGCCGTAACAGCCTGGCTAACGCTCATCCGAAGAGGCACTGTTAGAATGTCGCAACCCACGACGGTCTTCCTGGGCTATGAGTCCTCGGGCAGTCTTCCGAAGGCAGTAGTGGAGACGTTGCTCTTCAGCACATCATACCGCGGCCATATCGTCGAGAGTATGTACCTCACGGTGACCGCCCCAGGCGTAGCACATGCCTTCGACAATTGGACCTACTTGGATGACGATGTCGCGCGCACAGCTGGCGTCTTCGTTGGCAGAGAGGGGACACAGGTTCAACATCACTTCTACTTCAACAAGAAACAGAAAGAATTCAAGGTCGAGCCTGGGCGAGCGACTATTCGAGTCTTTGCTCGGATTGTCAACCGGAAGAAGCCCATCCTTCTCTTCCAATTCGGATTGCACATCTCTCAAGACTTAGCAGGGAAGCTGAACTCGAAGACAGCGAGCGTCTACTTCAACTGGAGCGCTGCATCTCAGGAGTATTCCGAGGAACAGCGATTGGGCCCAAATCTAGAGGGCCCGCTCGCGGCATGACACACGCTGGGGGTCGACCGCGCAATCAGGAGACTATATAATGCTGGCCAACGAAGCAGGTCACTCACCTGCGGGTGCATCCCACGTTAGTGGGCGGGGGGCTGCCTTGGATGCCTCATGTCATCATCAGCCTCTCCGGCAGGGTAGGGGCGAAGCATTCGCTGCGGGAAGCGAATGCACATCCGAAGGCTGAACGGCGAATGCTTCGCCCCTACGCGTTACCGGGATCATGAGGGCCTAGCGCAGGGCTGTTGCCGCCACACAAGGTGGGATACACCCCCTGGGGCGGTTGCGATTGACAATGGACTGGACACTGGCTATACTGCGGTCAACAGAGAGACGAGAAAGGCCGAGAAGGGGAAGAGTAGGCGTCGAAGCGGCGGCTCAGAGAGCGGGGGAAGGTGAAAGCCCCGACCGTGCGCAGGCGCAGAATGGGCCCTGGAGCTGCCGGGCGAAAGGCTAGGCCGAGTAGCCTGAGCCGGAATTGCCACCGTTATCGAGGCAAAGGGCATCGCGGTTAACGCCGTGCCCGAGTACGTGAGGCTGGCCATCCCGACCCCGTCGCATCACCGGCGGGGCTTTCGTTTCTTCTCCAGGAGCGGGGTGTCGCCGGAGAACGGTGGTTCCCTACGTGGGGGATGCCGTCGGCAGCATGAGTTGAGGTAGAAACGCAGTGGAACAGGGCATCCGATTTTTGACGAGAAGGAGGAGCCATGCAAGCCCCCAGAAAGAGAATCCTGACCGGAGATCGGCCGACAGGCAAGATGCACCTCGGCCACTACGTCGGCTCGCTTCAGAACCGTGTGCAACTCCAGCAGGAGTATGAGACCTTCCTGATCGTGGCGGATCTGCACACGCTGACGACGCGCCCGAGTCGAGCGGATATCGCAGAGATCCGGCTCAACGTCCACGAAATGGTTCTCGACTATCTGGCCGTGGGCATCGACCCTGAGCAAAGCGTGATCTTTCTGCAATCGGCGGTTCCGGAGACCTACGAGCTCAACCTGCTCTTTGAGATGCTGGTCACAGTTCCGCGCCTTGAGCGGGTGCCGAGTCTCAAGGAGATGGCGCAGGCAGCCCACCTGGACGCCATGCCGTTTGGCCTGCTGGGCTATCCCGTCCTGCAGGCCGCCGACATCCTACTCCCTCGCGCGACCCTCGTTCCGGTTGGGAGAGACAACGAGGCGCACGTCGAGGTGGCACGCGAAATCGCAAGGCGCTTCAATCACCTTTATGGTGAGGTATTCCCGGTCCCGGACGTACTGATCGGAGAGGTGCCCACCTTGGTCGGCACGGATGGCCAGGCGAAGATGAGCAAATCCCTCAACAACGCCATCTTCCTCTCGGACAGCGCGCAAGGCGTGAAGGAGAAGGTGATGGGCATGTTCACGGACCCGAATCGCGTCCGCGCCGACATCCCGGGTCGGGTGGAAGGCAACCCTGTGTTTGCCTACCACGACGCGTTCAACCCGGATCGGGCGGAAGTGGAAGAGTTGAAGGAGAGGTACCGTCAGGGTAAGGTCGGGGATGTGGAGGTAAAGAAGCGCCTGGAGAAGGCGCTCAACAACTTCCTAGAACCCATTCGCCAGCGGCGAGAGCGGTTCGCCGCCGATGCCTCGTTGGCGCAGGACATCTTGATTGAGGGGACACGACGTGCTCGGCAGGAGGCGGCCGAGACCATGGCTCTCGTCCGGGAGGCCATGGGGCTGTTTCGCTTGCCTACGTGATGCGGCGTCTATCACCTGAGGCCACCTGCAGTGACCACCCGCGCATGCAGGCGTCCCGACTGGAGCTTGGGCGCCGTCGGCGGGAAGCCGGAGTCCAGCGTGGTCCGTCCGTGTCCGCCCGTCGCCCGATGACTAGCGGACGCTCTTGGGAGCACGCCTGCGCTTCGCCACCATGGTTTCGATGGCTGACGTCGGAGCCACCTCGGTCACCTCTTCGCGCACGGGAATGGTGAAATGGAAGGTCGTGCCTTCATCTTGTTTGCTTTCGAACCAGATGCGTCCGCCTTGAAGCTCTACAAGGTGTCGCGCGATGCTCAAGCCTAGCCCCGTTCCGCTCATCTCGCGCACCGCCTCGTCATCCGAACGGAAGAACGTCTCGAAGATCCTGGGTTGATCGCCGGGCGCGATTCCGATACCCGTGTCAGCAACCGTCGTTTGCAGGACCCGCGGGGCGCCGTCAACATCCCAGAGGTTGTCGCTCGCGGAGACGGAGATCGAGATCCTGCCCCCGGACGGCGTGTACTTGATCGCATTGCTGATCAGATTCGTGAGGATCTGCACCAGACGCACTCGATCGCCCCAGGCCGGAGGCAATGGCTCTGGGAGCGAGACGTCGAGGCTCAGGCCGCTCGTATCGGCTTGCTCGCGGCTTAAACGAACGACGTCTTCGACGACCTCCGAGAAGGGGACCGATCTGAACTCCAGCTTCAGTTGCCCGGCCTCGACCCGCGAGATGTCCGACAGATCGGAGACGAGGGACGCCATGCGATCGACATTCGAGCGGATGGTTGCCAGGAAGTTCGCCTGCAGCTCGGTGATCGGTCCGGCATTGCCTTTGGCCAGCAAGTCGGCATATCCCTTGATGGAGGTCATCGGCGTCTTCAACTCGTGCCCGGCGAAGGAGATGAATTCCGTCTTGGCCTGATTGCTGCCACGAAGCTCCTCATAGAGCTGTGCGTTGTGGATGGCGATAGAGGCGTGGTCCGCCAGACGGGTCAGGAATCCCTGTCGTTCGCTGTCAAACCAGTTGGGTTCAAGGCTTTCGAGCAGCATCACGCCCAGACTACGTCCGTGTCCCAGGAGCGGAACAACGGCCAGAGACCTGGCTTCGGGATGGAGTCCCCGCGGCGCGGCTTCGGCGAGGATGTCATCCACCCAAGCTGGTGAGCCTTTCTGCAGCGTCAAGCTCAAGAAACCCAGCGCAGGAGGCGGCGCCTCGCCGGAGGTCCCGCGTTCTTCCGCGGGGCGTTCTTCAGCGGGGCCAAGCAGGGATGTCAGCGCCTCGCCGGGACTTGGCTCTTGGCCACGCGGGTAGCCCTGGGAGATCCGCAGCTGAAGAGCGTCAGCCCGCGCGATCGCGATCAGCCCAGCGTTCGCCCCGGTTGAATGCAATGCCCAACCCAGGGCGATCGAGGCCGACCGGTCAAGGTCGAGTGTGGCGCTTAGCTCCCGGTCGATGCGCTGCAAGACGGAGAGCTCCTCGACCCGAGCCGAGAGCGCCCGATCGGTCAGCGTGTACAGTCGAGCATTCTCGATCGCCACCGATGCCTGAAATGCGAACGCCGAGAGCAAAGTCTGGTCATGCAGGCTGAATCCGCGGCCATTGCGCTTGTTGAGGACTTCAATCGCTCCCAACACCCGGTCTTTGAAAACAAGCGGAACGGCCAAGAGCCCAGTGACTTCTGCTCCGATGCGCTGCAGAGCCGGATCGCCAGGGGCCTGACGGATCGCGGGCTGGTTGATGAGCTGCGGCTCGCCGAGGCGGAGACAGAGGGTCAGCGGCTCATCGCCCACCTCGACTCGGTCGAGTCGCGGCCTCGTCGCCGGCATGCCGATTGCAGCGTGGACCACCCCCTCGCCGGTCGCCTCGTCGATGAGAACAAGCCTGCCCGCGGCACAGTCAAGAAGGTCGATCGAGCTCTCGAGCATCTGCTCGAGCAGCGGCTCGACCTCGAGCGTCGCGCCGAGGCGGCCAGCCACCTGATTGAGCGTGGCGAGCTGTCTGGCACGCTCTTCCGTCTCCTGGAGCAAGCCTGCCTTGAGAATCGCTCCGGCCGCCTGATCGGCGATCGCAAGGAAGATCTTTAGCTGCGCTTCGGTGAAACGTTGACCCGCGTCCGGCATCCCGAGCCCGATCGCTCCGAAGGCGTGCGTGGCCGCGTTCAGCGGGACCCCCATCCAAGCATGATAGGGCGCGTCCACCTTCGCACCTCGCTCCAAGCAGGCTTCTCGGTAGTCCTCTTCGACCATCGGCATTCCTGATTGGTAGACCACGGGGAGCAGGCCGGAGGTTCGCTGAAGCGCAACGCCTTCCTGTTCAAACTTGCGCTCGCTTCGCGTGAGGTAGAAGGCATAACGCAAGATCCCCGTGGCGTCATCATGGATGGCAATGCGCAACTCGCTCGTTGGGATGATGTGATTCGTTTGCGTGTAGATCAGTTCCAGCAGGTCGTCGTAGGTCTGGGTGAAGTTGACTGCCTGGGCGACGCGAGTGAGGACATCCAACTCGCGGATTCGCCTATCAAGGTCCACGACCACCTGAGCTCG
>Ga0209642_10002601_pt1 | contig 11818 bp, 11 predicted proteins | sample RifCSP19_2_FD_184025 | JGI IMG/M metagenome (GOLD analysis project Ga0209642, IMG submission 184025) | Soil microbial communities from Rifle, Colorado - Rifle CSP2_sed 19_2 (SPAdes) (version 2) | ecosystem: Environmental > Terrestrial > Deep subsurface > Rock core/Sediment | place: Rifle... | reverse complement strand
TTTACAAAATAATCAATGACCTCCCTTGAAAAAACACCTTCCATATTTACCACATAGAAGGGTATTGCGAGCGTATCGCAGACCCTTCTTGCGTCATAGATATCCTCAAGCGAACAGCAGCTGCCGGCGGCGCCTTCTCCTTTTTCCTCGCCTTTTGAGTAGTCCCAGAGCTGCATGGAAAGGCCTATTACCTCAAACCCCTGCTCCTTCAGAAGCGCCGCGGCGGTTGAGGAGTCCACCCCGCCGCTCATTGCCACAACAACCCTTTTTCTGCCCATAAACTCCCTTGAGGAAACCTTTTTCGGGCGAAGCCTGGGGCGGGGTTTCCTCTAAAAAAAGATTTTTTAATGCCGGTTTTGCCCCGGATTATCCGGCCACCCTTCTTTTGTAATCCTCTATCGCGCTGTGAAGGGCATCTGCCGCAAGATTTGAGCAGTGCATCTTTACCGGGGGCAGTCCGTCAAGCGCCTCAGCGACTGTCGCGTTTGATATCTTTTCCGCCTCCTCGAGGGATTTGCCTTTGACAAGTTCCGTTACCATGGAACTTGTCGCGATGGCCGCGCCGCAGCCAAAGGTTTTGAATTTCACGTCTTTTATCACGCCGCCTTCAACCTTTATGGTGAGCTTCATTATATCGCCGCAGGCAGGGTTCCCGACCGTGCCCACGCCGTCCGCGTCAGGAACCTCCCCGACGTTTCTGGGGTTTGTAAAATGGTCCATCACCTTATCGCTGTACATTTTGTCCTATCCTTCCTTTTAAAGAGTGACGTAAAAACCGGCCTATCCTTATATCTTAAGCAGGGCGTAAATGAGGTTCCCTGATTATATCAGCAGCTTTTCTTTTCAAACGCTATGGCGCCGCCTTTTTTCGCGGCCTCGTCCCACAGCGGGGACATGCTCCTCATCCTCTCGACAATGGGCGGCATCTTCTCAAGGATATAATCTATATCCTCCTCTGTATTGGATTTGCCCATGCTGAACCTGACCGAGCCGTGGGAGACTTCGGGAGTAAGCCCAAGCGCCAAAAGCACATGGGACGGCTCAAGAGAGCCCGATGTGCAGGCGGAACCGCTTGATGCGGCAACGCCGAGCATATCAAGGTTTAAAAGAAGGCTTTCGCCCTCGACAAACTCAAAACTTATGTTAAGGGTGTTGGCTACCCTCTTTTCGGGATGCCCGTTGAGTTTTACGTGGGGAACCCTTTCAACAAGCCCTTTGTGGAGCCGGTCCCGAAGTTTTTTAAGCCGTTCGTTTTCCTTTTCCATGTCCCTTGCGGCCACCTCTACCGCCCGCCCAAGCCCGGCAATCCCTGCCACGTTCTCGGTCCCGCCCCTTCTGTTTCTTTCGTGATGGCCTCCGTGGATAAGGGGCACGAGCCTTACCCCCCTTTTTGCATAAAGCGCTCCCACGCCTTTCGGGGCGTAGAGTTTATGCCCTGAGATGCTGAGCAAGTCGCAATTCAGGCTTTTCACATCCAGGGGCAATTTGCCGGCGGCCTGGACGGCGTCCGTATGGAATGTTATATCGCGCTCCTTTGCTATTTTTCCAATATCCCCTATCGGGAAGATTACGCCGGTTTCGTTATTGACATACATTATTGTGATGAGTATGGTCTTTGGGGTTATGGCCTCCCTGAGCCGGTCAAGGCTCAGCAGCCCTTCTGAATCAACATCCAGGTACGTTACATCGAAGCCTTCCTTTTCAAGATATTTGCAGGTATTCAAGACCGCCGGGTGCTCAACCCTGGTTGTGATTATGTGGTTACCCTTTGATTTTTTGGCAAGCGCAACACCCTTTATGGCGAGATTGTCGCTTTCGCTTCCGCAGCTTGTAAATATCACTTCAACAGGGGAACAGTTTAAAAACGCGCACACCTTTTCCCTTGCATCGTCTATTGCCTTTCTCGGAGCCCTCGCGGCCCAGTGTATGCTTGAGGGATTGCCCCATTCATCCTTTAAAAAAGGAAGCATCTCTTCAAAGACCTCCGGATGTACCGGGGTCGTGGCATTATGATCCATGTATATCTTCTTCAAGGAAAAACCTCCTGATTTTCAGCCGGAACCTTTTTCGGGCACGCAAGCTAAGTCCGGGTCGAGGTTCCGGCGCGCTTTAAAGTTTTTGGAATCCGCATCTCTGGGAACCGTTGTTTTTAAAAGATCCATCTCGCCCGCGAGGTCCTTAATGCTTATTGAATTCAAAAACTCCTTTATCCTCTGTCCGAGCCCTTTCCACACCTTCTGGGTTATGCAGGTATCAGCCCTTACGCAAACCGCGGAATCTTCATCAAGGCACGCAACCGGGTTAAGGGACTCCTCCACAACCGTTATAACCTCGCCAACGCTTATAGCGGACGGGTCCCTCGCAAGTAAATAACCTCCGCCGGGCCCCCTGACGCTTTTTACCATATCGCCCTTGCGCAATTTTAAAAAGAGCTGTTCAAGATAGGCTAAAGAAATACCCTCTTGCGAAGAGATTTCTCTGAGCGCAACCGGCCTTCCGTCCCCGCGGGAGGCAAGATTCACCATGGCACGGACAGCATATTGGCCTTTTGTAGTTAACCTCATTTTCCCCCTTTTTCCCCTCTTACCGCTGATTACAGTAAAGACAAAAATAAATGGCGCACATAATAATTTAATATACCTTATTAAATTTGTCAAGTATTATAGCCAAAAAATCAGGAAAATATACCGGGTTAGACGAAGGCTCCTGTTTCGCCTCTCTAAAAAGTCTTAAAGAAGGGGCAAAACCGCGGCGCATAATTTCAAGGCGGCGTTTGTGCCGCTCTTTTGATTATACGGTTTTTTAAAGATCGGAGCTCAGTCCGCCTGTTTTCTTAAAAAAGTCGGCTTATCGTAGACATCCTCGTCGTCCGTATAAAACCCTCCGAGATTCGCGGTCCTGTCGAGGTCGTTTTTGCTCGGCTCGCCGGAATTTTCTTTTCCCCTCCTTATAACGGTCGGGACATCGAGGTTTTCCACGATAAACGCCGGGGCTATCTTTCCCTTGAAGAGCTTTTTCTCATCCACCTGCCCAAAGCCTGTCGCAATGACCGTAACCATCACCTCTTCGCCCATGCTTTCGTCTTTGACCGCGCCAACTATTATATTGGCGTCCGGATGGGCCTCCTCATGTATAAAACTTGAGGCCTCGTTCATATCATGGAGTGTCAGGCCTGATGAGCCGGTTACGTTTATCAAGACCCCCCTCGCGCCTTTTATGGAGATATCCTCAAGGAGCGGGCTTGACACCGCCATCCTTGCCGCCTCTATGCCCCTGTTTTCACCCTTTGCCGTTCCGCTCCCCATGATTGCCTGCCCCATCTCGGACATGATTGTCCTTACATCGGCAAAATCCACGTTGACAAGCCCGGGTTTCGTAATTACATCCGAAATCCCCTTTACCGCCTGGTAGAGCACCTCGTCTACTTTTTTAAAGGCATCGGTAAGGGACGTGTTCTTGCCCGCGACGGAAAGAAGCCTCTGGTTCGGGATCGTGATGACGGTGTCAACAACATCCCTGAGCCTTTTTAAACCTTCCTCCGCCATCCTCATCTTGCGCGCGCCCTCAAACGAGAAGGGCTTTGTAACAACGGCAACAACAAGCGCTCCGCACTCTTTTGCCGTCTGCGCGACAACCGGGGCCCCTCCTGTGCCTGTGCCTCCCCCCATTCCGGCGGTTATGAAAATCATATCCGCGCCCTGGCATACCTCCATTATTCTGTCCTTGCTCTCAAGCGCCGCATTTCTTCCGACCTCCGGGTTTGCCCCCGCGCCGAGACCCTTTGTAAGGTTTGCGCCGAACTGTATCTTCGCGTCCGCGAGGGAAGCCTGAAGCGCCTGGCAGTCTGTGTTTGCCGCGACGAAATCCACGCCCTCGAGCCTGCTTGTTATCATCGTGTCAACGGCATTCCCGCCGCAGCCGCCGACACCTATAACCTTTATCCGCGCCCCCCTGTTAAAACCGTCAACCATGTCAAAAACCATATCGGACCTCCTTTTTTTAATTTTTAATTAAACCCTTTGGTTCCGTTCTTCCATCCATCACCCCCTTTTTTCAAGAACTTTTAGATATCCGAAGTTAGAAAAATTCCTTCATCCATCCCTTCATCCTGTAAACCAGTTTATTGAACATATTAGCGCTCCCCCTCCTGAACTTCGTTCCCGAGGCGTGCTTTGCCCCGTATTTCAGAAGCCCGACCCCGGTAGAATACATCGGGTCTCTGACAACGTCCGCAAGCCCTATGATATTTGACGGCATGCCCATCCTTACGGGAAGGTCAAACACCTGTTCCGCAAGCTCCACAATCCCCGCCATGGAGGCCGTTCCGCCCGTAAGCACAATCCCCGAGGGTATCAGGCCGTCATAGCCTGACTTCATAATCTCCCGCTTTACAAGCTCAAACATCTCCTCAACCCTGGGCTCTATTATCTCGCTCAGTATATGCCTTGAAACGGTTCTGGATTTCTGCCCCCCAACGCTTGAAACCTCAACATTTTCTCCCTCGGAAACCATTGATACCATCGCGCAGCCGAATTTTTTCTTTATCTTTTCAGCCTCCGTGGAAGGCGTCCTGAGCCCTACCGCAATATCTCCGGTAATCTGATTTCCCCCGAGCGAAATAACCGTTGTGTACTTAATGGTTCCGCCATGGAATACGGCTATGTCCGTTGTGCCGCCCCCTATATCTATAAGGGCGACCCCGAGGTCCCTTTCGTCCTGGTTAAGAACCGCCTCGCTGCTTGCGACCTGCTGAAGCGCGATATCGGCAACATCCAGGCCGGCCTTGTTCGCGCATTTAACAATGTTCTGGGCCGATGTTACGGCGGCTGTCACAATATGCACCTTTACCTCCAACCTTATGCCGTTCATCCCGAGGGGCTCCTGAATGCCACCCTGGTCGTCTATTATGTACTCCTGCGGTATCACATGCACCACTTCCCTGTCAGGTGGAATCGCCACCGCCTGCGCGGCCTCTATCACCCTCGCGACGTCCGCCGCGGAAATCTCGCCGTCCTTCACCGCTATAACCCCGTGGCTGTTGAACGCCTTTATGTGGCCTCCTGATATGCCCGCATATACCCGGTTAATCTCGCAGCCCGCCATAAGCTCCGCCTCTTCAACGGCCTTCTTGATTGACTCAACGGTTGATTCGATATTGACGACGACCCCCTTTCTAAGCCCCCTTGAGGGATGGGTTCCTATCCCTATAATCTCAAGCCCGTCTTTTACCTCCTCCCCGACTATCGCGCATATCTTGGTTGTGCCGATATCGAGCCCGACAACTATATTCTCTCTTTTTGCCATCTAAATAGCACCCCCTTCCCTGATTACAGGGGTTTTAAATTTTACAATCACCCCTCTCGCATTATCCAGGTCTATGGCCTCTATGCCCTCAAGGGATTCTCCCCTTGCGGAAACGACCTTTGCAAGATTTGAAAACTTCTTTTCAAAATCCCCTTTGCCGAACTCAAGCCTTATGCCCTCTTCCATGGTCGTAACGGAAAATCCGTAGACCCTGTCCACGTGTATCTCGGAGACGTTATCAAGGTTGAACCTCTCTTTACCTCTCAAGAATTCCATAAAAGAAATAATCCGGGACTTGACCTCGGGCTCCCATCCGTAATCATCCGCCACCGTTACAACCGGAAGGTCCAAGTCGTCCGCCGGAGAATATTTTTTAAAAAGCACCCCTCCCCTGTCCATCACAAAAAGTCCGTTAAGTTTCACAATCGCGGCCGGCTCCCTTTCCTTTATCTCTATTATCACCTCATCCGGAAGTTTCTTCCTCAAAAACGCGTCCTCCACGAACGGATGGGTCCTGATGGAACCCTCAGCCTGTTTTTTTTTAACCCTGAGGATGTTTTCACCGATTTGCACCCCGGAAAGCGAAAGCACCTCTTCTTTTTTCACCCTCTTTTCCCCCGTGACGTTTATAGAGCGCACCTTCAGATACGGGCTCCTCATAAGTTCGTCAACGGTATACCATCCCGAAAATAAAACGGCAAAGACTATAAAGGCAAGGCCGAAAGCCTTAAGGAAAGACACGGCCCTTGAGGCGTGCCTTTTCGTAAAAGATTCCTTAAGTCTTCTGTTTCGGCTTCTTCTTTTAAGATTCATCTTCTTAAACATCAATGCGTCTTAAGGCCTGCACCCAGGAGCATAAGTTCCACAAGCGCCGGGTATCCGATGCCCTCGGAGGCGGCTGCCCTCGGAAAAAGGCTTCCCTCCGTCATCCCCGGAACCGTATTTATCTCAAGCACATAGGGTTCTTCTGTTTTATCCTCAAGTATCATATCAACCCTCGCGGCGCCGCTGCAGCCGATAAGGTTGTAGGTGGAAAGCGCAACGCTTTTTATCCGCGACTCCAATCCCTTTTTAAGTTCCGCCGGGACCCTTACCCCGTATCCCCCTTTTGTGTATTTCGCCCTGAAGTTAAAAATAGCCCCCTTCGCGATTATCTCCAGAACCGGGAATACCCTCCCGTCGAGTATGGCAACGGTCAGTTCCCTGCCCTCTACAAACCTTTCAACGAGCACCTTCGTGTCGTATCTGTACGCCTTCCTGAGCGCGGCATGGTATCTGTCTTTCTTATCCACGATGCTCACCCCTATTGTTGAACCCTGACTGGAGGGCTTTACGATAAACGGCATCGGCAAGGTCGGTCTCGGCATTTCGTTGTTTTTTAAAACCATAAACTCGGGCGTGGGGACGCCGTGGTAACTCAAGAAGGCCTTTGAGGCCGCCTTATCCATCGCGAGCGCGCTTGAGAGCACCCCGGAACCCGTGTAGGGTATGCCCATCATCTCCAGGAGCCCCTGAACGGCGCCGTTTTCGCCGTAATGGCCGTGCAGCGCGATGAACGCGGCATCTATCCTCTCCTTCATTAACCTTCCCGCCATATCCCCCGCGCAATCGATGGGTGCGGCCTTATATCCGAGTCCCAGCAAGGAGCGCAGAACCGATTCTCCGCTTCTTAAGGATATCTCCCTTTCAGAAGAGAAACCTCCCATAAGCACCCCTATCCTTTTCTTCCTGAGCGCCCTTTTTCCCTTCTTCTTGAATCCCTTTCCCTCAAGTCCCAAACTTTTCCGCCCCCTCAAAAACTACCGGTCCTCGCCGACCACCTTTATCTCAGGCTCAAGCACTATGCCCTTTTCGCCGTAGACGCTGTCCCTTACAATGGCCATGAGAGACAGCACATCCGAGGCCCTTGCATGGCCTCTGTTCACTATATAGTTTGCATGGACATCGGACACCTGCGCATCCCCGACGATTTTCCCTTTAAGCCCGGCCTCTTCTATGAGTTTTCCCGCAAAGAGGCCCGGCGGGTTTTTAAAGATGGAACCGGCGCTTCTGTATTTCACCGCGCCTTCTGAGTTTCGTCTCTTCCTTAATTCACTTATATTTTCGTCTATAAGGCGGGCCTCTTTTTTTTCAAACTTCATATGGGCCCTTGTTATGATGGAATCCTTCGGAATCTTCGTATCCCTGTAAGAAAAACCGATCTCCTGGGCTGAGAAAAACCCCTTCTTCCCTTTAAAGGAGATAAACTCCACGCCCTCAACAACGTCTTTCATCTCTTTTCCGTATGCGCCCGCATTCATAGCCACAGCCCCGCCAACGCTTCCCGGTATGTCTACGGCAAACTCAAGCCCTGAAAGATTCTTCTGGCGGCATTCCTTGAGCAAAGCGGAAAGCGTAACGCCGGCGCCCGCTATCGCCTTTACATCATCTGTCCAGTCTATATCCTTAAATCCCTCATCCATGTTGACGACTATACCCCTGATACCGCCTTCCCTGACCAGTATATTTGTTCCCCTTCCGATGACAAGAACCGGAAAATTCTTTGTTGACGCGAATATAAGAAGGTCCGCCAGGTCGGCCTCATCCTTCGGGAAGGCCATCACATCGGCGCTCCCGCCTATGCCCAGAGACGTATACTCGCTCATGGGCACATCAAAAAGGACCTTTCCCTTAAAACGCTGGACGAAAAAAAGCTGATACTGCTGCCCCATAGACTGTAAGAATCTCCTTATCTTTTATCTTCGGCCACGAGTTTCAAGCCGTTCGTTATGTATCTCTCTTTAAGGATGTCCGATACCCTGTCCGCCACCTTCCATACATCCCCGGCCCCGAGCGTGATTACCATGTCGCCCGGCTTCAGTATTTCCTCAAGGCGGGAGGGTATCTCGTTTAAAAAGGGCACGTAACTCACGTTTTTGTGTCCGTGGTCTTTTATCGCGCAATAGAGTTTCTCGGAACTTACGCCTTCAATCTTTTCTTCCCCCGCGGGGTATATGTCCGTGAGATACAGCACCTCCGCGTCATTGAATGCCGGGATAAACTCCGAAAAAAGGTCTTTTGTCCTTGAATAGCGGTGCGGCTGGAAGATAACGACCGCCCTTCTTTTCCAGCCGTCCTTTACCGACTTCAAGACAGCCTTTATTTCAGAAGGGTGGTGGCCGTAATCGTCAACAACCATGATATCGCCGAAGGTCCCCTTAACCTGAAATCTCCTTTCAACCCCTTTAAATTCCTCAAGCCCCTCCAGGATGGCGCCGGCGCCTATCTCAAGCTCCCTCGCAACGCAGGCCGCGGCAAGGGCGTTTGAAACGTTATGGACGCCGGGACAATTTATGGTCACTTCCCCCAGATGTTTTCCTCCCGCGATAATCTCAAAAGTGGTCTGCCCCCACTTCTGTTCAATGCCTACGGCATGGACATCGGCCTGGGGAGAAAGCCCGTAGGTTGTGTGCCTTCTTGAAATGGACGGAAGCAGTTCCTGTATCACCGGGTGGTCAAGGCATACGACACTCAGGCCGTAGAAGGGAACCTTGTTCATAAAATCCAGGTAGGCCCTCTTTACCTCCTCCATGTCTTTATAATGGTCCATGTGTTCGCGGTCTATATTTGTCGTAACGGTTATTACGGGAGAGAGTTTCAGGAAACTCCCGTCGCTTTCATCCGCCTCGGCAAGCAGAAAATCCCCGCTCCCGAGCTTTGCGTTCGAGTTTATCGAATTCAGTTTTCCCCCTATCAAAACGGTCGGGTCCATTCCCGCGTGGTTGAGTATGGACGCGAGCATGGAGGTGGTGGTGGTTTTCCCGTGCGTGCCCGCTATGGCGATTCCGTATTTCATGCGCATAAGTTCGGCGAGCATCTCCGCCCGCGCGATTATCGGGATGTTTTTCCTCCTCGCCTCTTCCAGTTCCGGGTTATCCGCCTTTACGGCGGAGGAATAGACAACGTAATCCGCGTCAGTGATATTCTCGGCCCTGTGACCCGCAAAAACATTCGCGCCGAGGGAAGAGAGCCTTTTTGTCACGCCGCTTATCTTCATATCCGACCCTGAGACCGTATATCCCATATTCAAAAGAACCTCGGCAATGCCGCACATGCCGCTTCCGCCGATACCGACAAAATGCACCTTCTTAATTTTTCCTCTGTACATGGCCGCCCCTCAAAAGTTTTGTATAGTCATCAACTATCCTTCCTGCCGCATCCGGTTTTGCGAGTTTTTGCGCCGCGTCCTTCATCTTTTTAAGAAGGGCGGGGTTTTCAAAGAGGTTTCTTATGACCTTTGCAAGGGCGCTCCCCGTGAGTTCATTCTGGTTTATCATGACGGCGGCCCCGCTGTCGGAAAGGGTTTTTGCGTTTACCTCCTGATGGCCGTCCGAGGAAAACGGGTATGGGACCAGTATCGCCGGGATTCCAACCGCTGTAATCTCCGCGATGCTTGTCGCCCCGGCCCTGCATATAACCAGGTCCGCGCAACCGTAGGCCTTTGCCATATCCGTTATGAAACTGTAAAGTTCCGCCTTCAGCCCCTTTCTTTTGTATGATGATTCAACGGAAGCGTATCCTTCCCTTCCCGTCTGATGCGTAACCTTAAAATGGCCCCAGATCTCCGTAAGGTATTCGGTAGAATCCAGGAAAGCCGCATTCACCGCCGCCGCCCCCTGGCTCCCCCCGAAAACAAAGATTGAAAATTTTCCGTTGCCGTTTGTTTTCCTCTCATCCCTTGTATTAAGTATATCTTTCCTTACGGGGTTTCCGGCAACTATGGCCCTCCCTTCCCCGAAATACGAGGCCGCCCCTTCGAATGCTATATATATCCTGTCAGCGAACCTTCCGAGAATCCTGTTTGTAAGCCCGGGGACGGCATTCTGCTCAAGTATCGCGGTCTTTATCCCTAAAATCCTGGCCGCAAGGACAACAGGCCCGGATGAGTAACTTCCGCTTCCTATAACGCCGTCGGGCCTTATCTTCCTTAAGAGCAATATTGCCCTCAGGGTCGCCGCGGCGGCCTTGAAAACAGCCCTTATTTTCTCGGCGCCCTTTCTTTTTTTAATCCCCTCCACATCAAGGGTTTCAAGGACATAGCCATGGGAAGGCAGAACGGTTTTCTCAAGCCCCCTGCGGCTTCCGACAAATATTATCTCCGTTTGCCCGCCCCTTCTCTTAAATTCCTCCGCGAGCGCAAGGGCCGGAAAAAGATGCCCGCCCGTCCCTCCTCCCGCAATAACAACCCTCATGCCTCGTTCCCCTTTATGTAAATGTTCAATATTATCCCCACGGCTATCATGCTTACGACAAGGGAAGAACCGCCGTAACTTATAAACGGAAGCGGCATACCCTTGGGCGGAAGCACCCCTAAAACCACGGCCATGTTGATGAGCGCCTGAAGGGTGACCATAAAAGTCAACCCCAGCGCGAGGTACGTGCCGAAAAGGTCTTTTGCCGTGGAACTGATCTTTACTCCTGTCACAAGAAATATGAGATAAAGCGCTATGGTTGCCGCTATGCCCGCAAGGCCCAGTTCCTCCCCTATAATGGAGAATATAAAATCCGTATGGGCCTCGGGAAGATAAAAAAGTTTTTGCTTGCTCTGGCCGAGCCCGACCCCCCATACCCCTCCCGAGCCGAAGGCAAGGAAAGACTGGATGGTCTGCCAGCCGCGGCCCTCCGGGTCTTTCCATGGGTCAAGGAATACGAGGATTCTGTCCATCATGTAGCTGAAATTTCTCACAACAAAATAAAAAACGGGAAGCATTGCGAGAAACAACCCTGCGAGGTGTTTTACCCTCACCCCGCCTATAAAACTCATCATGCATGTGAGGCCAAAAAGCGTTACCGCGGTCCCGAAATCCGGCTCTACGATAATGAGCGCTATGATAATCCCCGGGATGGCGATATTCGGAAGAAAGCCGAGCGAAAAACCCTTTATATTCTCCTTTTTTGCCTCAAGCGAATACGCAAGGAATATAACGACGGCAAGTTTCGCAAATTCCGACGGCTGGAATGTAAGCCCTCCGAGGTGCAGCCACCTCCTTGCCCCGCCCGCCTGTCTTCCTATGCCGGGTATAAGGACAAGGATAAGGAGAACTGCCGCAAGTAGAAGGATCGGGTAGGTCAACTTCCTGTAAAGATGGTACGGCACCCTGGATGAGATAATAAACAAAACCGCCCCCAGGAGGGCAAAAGTCACGTGCTTTTTAACGAAAAACCACTCGTCTCCAAACCTCTGCATCGCGACAATGAAACTTGTGGAATAGACCATCACCACGCCGGCCGCGGTAAGCGCAAGCATGATTATTATAAGAATCCTGTCAGGGTGTGTCCTTCTTATCACGGTCTCTCCGCCGAACATTTTACAGACCTTCCACGAGCCTTCTGAAGACCTGGCCGCGTTCTTCAAAGTTACGGAACATGTCAAAGCTTGAACACGCGGGTGAAAGTAAAACCGTATCCCCCGGGGCAGCCCTTTTCCCCGCAATCCCCACGGCCTCTTCCAGACTCTCCGCCGTAAGCGTCTCCA
>Ga0209642_10002600_pt1 | contig 11818 bp, 12 predicted proteins | sample RifCSP19_2_FD_184025 | JGI IMG/M metagenome (GOLD analysis project Ga0209642, IMG submission 184025) | Soil microbial communities from Rifle, Colorado - Rifle CSP2_sed 19_2 (SPAdes) (version 2) | ecosystem: Environmental > Terrestrial > Deep subsurface > Rock core/Sediment | place: Rifle... | reverse complement strand
CGAGCGCCCTGTACTTCGCGTGGGCGTCCCGGAGCTCCGCGTCGACGCGCTCGAGATCGGTCCGCGCCGAGCAAAGGAGCTCTCGCCCTCGCTCGGGCAGGTCCCCCAGTTGGTCGAGGAGTTCGCGGACGGCGTCGAGCGCCGTCAGGTGTTCCTCGGGCATCGGGTCCACGGGGTCGCCTTTCCTACCGTGTTCGAGGTATCGACCCCGTGGACCCGTAGCTTGACCCGCCGTTCGGCCGACCCCGGTCGGGGGGTTCCTTTGCAGTGGAACCCTTCCGTTCGTTCCTCTAGGTGACCATGAAGGCGACCCGCATCCCCTCCTGATAGTGGGACTCCAGCCCGCCCTCTTCCTCCTCCACGAGGTTGCAGATGAAGACGTAGTTGCCCGCCTCCAGATCGAAGGTGGCGGTCTCCGTATCGCCGACCGCGAACTCCTCGATCTCGCCGATCAGCTCGACCCCCTCGCCGTCCTCGACCACCGAGCCGTCCTCGGCCGTGGGCAACGAGTCGGGCGCGAGGTCGGTCTTGAACACCACGAGCTCGTGGGGATCGTTCGGACCTTCGTTCGCCACGATGAACTCGACCGATCCGGCCCCCACGTCGCTCTGCGCGGGAACGATCGCGAACTCCTGAAGCGTCACGTCGACGCTGCCGCCTCCGGAGCTACACGACCCCGCGAGGAGCGCAAGGGCGCCTACGAGCGGCAACGCGAGTCGGCGCGTCCGAGTCGACATCGGCCTCTCCTCCTTCCCCGGAGTCCCACCGTCACTCCGGATAGCGCCGGAGTGTAGGGCTACTCCTCTCGCTACGAGGTGGCCGATGACGATCGCCTCATCGACGCGTCACCGGGGCGTCATCATCCGTGCCCGGGGAGTATGACGAACCCGTCATGGGGCTGTTGCCCGGAGTGCCGTTCGTCCTAGGATTCGGCGGTGGCCAGGGTCCTCGTCGTGGACGACGAACCCCGGATCGCGAGCTTCGTTTCCCGCGCGCTCGCCGCCGAGGGGTTCCAGGTGGACAGCGCGAACGACGGCCCGCGGGGTCTGGAGCTCGCCCGGACCGGGCGGTACGAGCTCGTCGTCCTGGCCCTGCTGCTGCCCGGCCGGGACGGCATCTCGGTCCTTCGAGACCTGATCGAGATCCGACCCGAGCAGCGTGTGCTGGTGCTGTCGGCCCTGTCCGACGTCGAGAGCAAGGTTCAGTGCCTCGAGCTCGGAGCCTCGGACTACCTGCCGAAGCCATTCGCGCTGGCCGAGCTCCTGGCGCGGGTCCGCGCCCGATTGCGACAGCCGGCGTCCGGGCCCGGTGGCCGCTTCTTGCGCTCGGGTGCGGTAACCCTGGATCTGGTTCGCAGGACGACGCAGGGCAGGGACGGCCCGGTCCCGCTCTCAGAGCGCGAGTTCCATGCTGCACCACCTGATGCGGAAGGGGGGCGAGGTCTGCTCTCGGCAACAGCTCCTCGTGGAGGTGTGGGGGTACCCCTTCAACCCGGGGAGCAACGTGGTGGACGTCTGCGTCGGTCGGCTCCGAGCCAAGTTGGGGGTCGAGGTGATCGAGACGGTGCGAAGTGTCGGGTATCGGTTCAACGCTCCGTAGGCACCGGATCGAGGTCGCCTGGGGCGCGTTCGCGTTGGCGAACGTCGCCGTGATCTTGCTCCTGTTCCAGTGGGAGACGATCCCCTTCCATCTGATCTGGGTCAGCCTGACGCTGCTCTACGGCTACCGCGTCTGGAGGCTTCGAACGACCGCGACCCTGCTCGCCGTCGTCGTCGCCGTCACGGGCGCGGCGTTCGCCTGGAGCGTGATCCGCGCCGCCGAGGGATTCGACGAGGTCGGCGAGGTGCCGCTCATGGCGGCGATGTTCCTCGCGATGGTCTGGCACGCCCGCCGGCGTCAGGCTGCGGTGGAGGAGGCTCGGAGGCGGGCCGAGCGCGAGCACCGGATGCTCGAGCGACAGCGCGAGTTCGTACGCGACGCGTCGCACGGATTGCGGACCCCGATCACGGTGCCCGGGGACACGCCGAGCTCCTTCGAGCGGCTTCGACCGACCCTCAGGCGATCGCGGACGCGGAGGTCGTGCTCGACGAGCTGGAGCGCCTCGCGCGCCTGTCGGAGCGGCTGCTGGTCCTCGCTGCCGCCGAGCATCCCGGCTTCCTGGAGCTCGAAACATGTCGGTTGCCGCGTTCGTCGACGACATGGCTCGGCGGTGGGGCCCAGCTGCCGATCGGCGCTGGCGTGTCCGGCTCGACGTCGACGGATGCGTTCCCGCGGACCCGGAGCGGTTGGGTGTCGCGCTGGACGCGCTGGTGGAGAACGCGGTGCACGCCACGGTCCCCACCGACGAGATCGTGCTCTCGACCTGGGCACGGGACGGGGCCGTGGTCCTGGAGGTTGCCGACTCGGGATCGGGCATCGAGCCGGAGCACCTCCCGATCCTGTTCGAGCGCTTCTCCCGCCCGAACGGTGATCGGGGCCGCGGAAAGGGCCGGACGGGGCTCGGTCTGGCGATCGTCCGCGCGGTCGCCGAGGCCCACGGAGGAACGGTCGAGGCGGAGAGCGTTCCGGGGAAGGGCTCGCACTTCCGCATCCTGCTGCCCCGCTTCGAGCCACGGACGGCGGATCGCGATCCGGCCCCGGACGCCTGACGCTCAGCAGCCGTGCTCGTCGGGCAGGAGTGGGCGGAACATCAACGCGAACTCCAGTGTGCCGGTCGTCCAAGGGGTGAGCTGGTTCGCGCCTGCCGCGTCGGCGAGCACGCTCGACAGGTCTTCGCCTGAGACGAGGCCGCAGCGGGCCTCCGGGAGCACCTCGACCGCCTCGCCGAAGGCGTCGAGCCCCGGCTCCAGGGGCCACTCGATCGGAGGCTGCGGGAGCTCGGGCTCGCCTCGGTAGGACTGCACGTACACCCGCATCTCGGTCGGCACGTACGTCTCCTCCCGGCCGATCGAGCCGTCGGGCAGCCAGCCGCGCAGGCCCCCGAGCTTGGCCTGGAAGTCGGCCAGCGCGGCCCTGGCTCCCGTGTCGACATCGCCGCCGCAGCCTCCTCCGTCCTCGAACCCGAGAGCGTAGGCCGAGACGACGCTGGTGCGGCCGTCGGCGACGACCGTGAAGCGCGTGGTGCCGGCGTCGGCGACGCAGGGGTAGTCGTAGGTCGCGTCGCCGTCCATCAGGCCGGCCGCCTGCGCGGCCTCGAGGATGGCCGCGACCGCCTCCTCGGACAGCCGCGTGACCTGCAGGTTCGGGAGCGCGGGTCCGGGGTAGATCTCGATCACCGGCCCCTCCACGACGAGGCGTCCATCGCCGTACAGGGACATGCCGGGCAGCGCCCGGAGCGTGTAGTCGACCGGCACGAAGCCGCCGACGATCTCCACCCGAAGGACGAGTTCGTCAGAACCCGTCGGGTGGTCGATGCCGCCGTCTCGGGGCCCGTTCCCCCCTAGGCCACAGGCCGAGGCGAGGAGCGCGATCACGATCACGGCGACGACGAGGGTCCTCATCCTGTTCATGGGGGAACCTCCGCGTTCGCGTCTTCGCGGCTTGGACGCCATCCGAAGGCCCGCGGGTTCCGGGTCGGAGCACCTGACCGGGAGGCGATAGGCTGCGACCGATGGGGACGATGCGCGCCCTTCGCAAGACGGCGGCCGGGCCCGGCGCCGAGCTGCAGGACATCCCCGTCCCGGAGCCCGGAGAGGGCGAGGTCCTCGTCCGGGTGCACGCGGCCTCGATCTGCGGGACCGACCTGCACATCTACGAATGGAACGAGTGGGCGCATGGCCGGATCACCGAGCTGCCCATGACGTTCGGACACGAGGTGGCCGGGACGGTGGAGGTAGTCGGCCCCGAGGTCCATCACATCCACCCGGGGGCGTTCGTCGCCGCGGAGACCCACATCGCCTGCGGGCACTGCTCCACCTGCCGCACCGGGCGCGCGCACATCTGCCGGAACCTCCGGATCCTCGGGGTGGATACCGCGGGCGCGTTCGCAGAGTACGTGGTCGTCCCGGCGGACAACGCCTGGATCGTCGGGGAAGGGATCCATCCCGATCACGCGTCGATCATGGAGCCTTTCGGGAACGCGGTCCACGCGACCTTCGGCACCGAGGGTGGGGAGGACCTGCTCACGAATCCGGTCGCCGTGATCGGTTGCGGCCCGATCGGGCTGTTCTCGGTCGCGATCGCTCGCGCGCTCGGCGCGTGGAAGGTGTTCGCGATCGAGCCGAACGACGAACGACGCACGCTCGCCGCGAAGATGGGAGCCGACCTGCTGGTGGACCCGAAGGCGGAGGATCCCGTGGAGACCGTGATGCGGGAGACCGACGGCAACGGCGCGGAGGTCGTGCTCGAGATGTCCGGCAACGCCAAGGCGATCGACCAGGGGACACGCATGCTGGCGAGAGGAGGCAGGATGTCGCTCCTCGGTCTCCCCGACGGTCCGGTGACCCTCGACCTGAACGACCAGGTCATCTTCAAGGAGGCCAAGATCCTCGGGATCACGGGCCGTGAGATGTTCCGAACGTGGCAGCAGACCACGACGCTGCTCTCGACCGGCAGGGTCGACGTCTCTCCGGTGATCACGCACCGGTTCCCGATGGAGCGGTTCCACGAAGCCTTCGAGACGGCGGCGTCTGGCCAGGCGGCGAAGGTGATCATGTTCCCGCGAGGTTGAGCATGGGGGCACTCGACGAGCTGAAGACGCGGCTCCACGAGCTCGAGGAGCAGGGGCTCGCGATCCGTCCCCGGACGCTTGAGGGGCCGACGGGGGCCCGGGCCCGGTTCGACGGCCGCGACGTGATCAACCTCGCGTCGAACAACTACCTGGGCCTGGCGAGCCACCCACGGATGAACGCGGCCGCCTCGAAGGCCGCCGCCGAGCTCGGCGCCGGGACCGGAGCCGTCCGGACGATCGCCGGGACGATGACGTCCCACCGGGAGCTGGAGCGGCGCTTCGCGCAGTTCAAGCACGCCGAGGGCGCGCTGATGTTCCAGTCGGGCTTCACCGCGAACGCCGGGACCGTCGCCGCGATCCTCGACAAGGAAGACGTCATCGTGAGCGATCGACTCAACCACGCGTCGATCATCGACGGCGCGCGGCTTTCGAGGGCCGAGATCAAGGTCTTCGAGCACAAGGACGCCGAGCACGCGGACGCCCTGCTCGCCGAGACGGCCGTTCCCGGTCGGCGGCAACTCCTCATCACGGACGGGGTCTTCTCGATGGACGGGGACATCGCGCCGCTCCCCGCGCTCGTGGGGGTCGCCGAGAAGCACGGGGCGATCATGATGGTCGACGACGCGCATGCGTCCGGCGTACTCGGCAGGGGTGGCGCCGGGACCGTGGACCACTTCGATCTCCATGGCCGAGTGGACATCCAGGTCGGGACGCTCTCGAAGGCGATCGGGGTCCTCGGCGGCTTCATCGCGGGACCGCACCACCTGATCGAGTGGCTGGTGAACCGCGGTCGCCCGTTCCTGTTCTCGACGAGCGCACCGCCCGCAGTGGTCGCGGCGTGCATCGAGGCCCTCGACATCATCCGCGACGAGCCGGAGCGGTTGGAGCGACTGTGGGAGAACACCAACTCGTTCAAGGCGGGGCTGCACGAACTCGGGTTCGACACGGGGATGAGCGAGACGCCCATCACGCCGGTGATCACCGGGGACGAGGAGAAGACGCAGGCGTTCGCGCGTCGGTTGTTCGAGGAGGGCGTCTTCACGCCGGCGATCGTGTACCCGACCGTGGCGAAGGGGCAGGCCCGCGTTCGCACGATCGTCATCTCGGACCATACGTCCGAGGATCTCCGCGAGGCGCTCGGGGTCTTCGGGCGAGTGGGTCGGGAACTGGGGCTGATCTAGCCGCCTGGCGCCATCCGGGCCCGGAGCCCTTCGATCAGCAGATCGAGGCCGAAGTTGAATTGCTCGTCGGTGGAGCACTCGACGAAGTGCGGCAACGCCTCCAGCAGCCAGGGCAGGTCGGCTTGCGCCAGCGCGCGAACGAGCTCGTCCGCCTCGGGCTCGAGGCCGTGCTCGTGCGATCGGCCGAGCATCAGGCCCTGCTCCATCATCACGAAGCCCATGATGTAGCCGCCGAAGGCGTTGAACGCCTGGACCACCTCGCGCATCGAGAATCCCCCTCGGGAGATCACCTCGAGCGCCGCCTCCATCGGCCGGAACGAGTCCAGGCTCTCGAGCGGCTTGTGGCGCTCGGCCAACAGACGCATGACGTTCGGGTGGAGACGGAGGACCCGCCGCCACTCGCGCGCCGCGGTCTTCATGTCGGCCACCCAGTCGCCGGTCGGTGCCGGGATCTCGAACTTGGCCATCACCATCTCGGTGACGCGATCGAGGATGTCCTCCTTGTCCTCCACGTGGTTGTAGAGGGACATCGCCTCGACCCCGAGCTCGCGCCCGATACGCCGCATCGTCACCGCCTCGAGCCCGTCGGCGTCCATCACGCGGAGCGCGACCTCGACGATCCGCTCGCGCGTGAGGGGCTCTCGAGGCCGCTTGAGGCCCGAGGATCGCTCGGGCCTGCGCGTGGTCTGCGTCATGACCTCCGTCTCCGATCCTGGCCCGGAAAATCCTGCGGGTCGGGTGGGTTGACACCTTACAACGTACGCCTATACTACGTACATCGTAAGCATACACCGTACGTCGGCTGCGGGCAAGGACCCGGGCCGCCCGGGAGGGGGAGACGAGATGAGGTTGAGCCCCGAGTCGCTCGCGAGGTCGAGCAGCCGGCATCCGTGGATCACGATCGGGGTCTGGCTCCTGCTGATCGTGTCGATGGGGTTCCTGAGCAGCCGGCTCCTCGGAGACGTGCTGACGCAGGACATCGAGTTCACCAACGAGCCCGAGTCGGTGAGGGCGCAGAACATCCTCGATGAGCAGTTCCCAGGGTCGGACCAGGGCAACGACACGGTCTACTTCCTCGTGGGGTCGGAGGGGGGTTCGGCGGCAGAGGCCTCGTTCCAGCAGCGGGTGACCGATCTCCAGGCACAGCTCGCCGGGCTCGGGGACGAGGTGGTCGCGGGGCCCTCGACGTCGTACCTCACCGTGGAGGATCAGGCGGCGACGCTCTTCACGCGCGACCACCACGGGGCGCTGCTGGCCCTCCAGATGAACGGCGACGCCGCCGGGACCCTGACGGCCGCCGGGGAAGCCGCGGCCGCGGCGGTTCCCGACGGGTTCGAGGCCTCGGCGCTCACGCTGCAAGAGTACGTGCAGCTCGTCGGGCCGGGCTCCGGCGAGGCGCCGGCGGATCCGCCCGAGGGATTCATCCTGGTCAGCGATCCGGCCCTCGGGACGACCGACGCTGCGTTCCAGCAGGCAGTGGCAACGGTCCAGGGCGCGGTCGTGCAGGCGGTGGGGCCATCGCTCAACGGCTTGCCCGCCAGCGGCTACGACCTCCAGGCCCGCGCGCAGGGCCTCCTGTCGCAGGATGGCGCCTACGCGCTGATCCCCGTGCCGCTCGCCGACAACACCGACGAGATCGTCGAGCAGATCCGCGAACTGGCACACGCCGCGAGCGGGGATGGCTTCACCGTGCAGGTGGCCGGCAACCCGACGCTCTTCGCAGACTTCACGAAGCTCGCCGAGGAGGATCTGCGTCGCGCCGAGGGGATCGGTCTTGGGATCGCGCTGATCGTCCTCATCGTCGTCTTCGCGGCGGTGGTCGCCGCCATCGTGCCGATCGTGATGGCCCTGTTCGCGATCGCGGTGGCGATCGGGCTCGTCGCGCTGATCGGTCAGCTCGTGGACTTCAACCTGTTCGTCACGAACATGGTCTCGATGATCGGACTGGCCGTCGGGATCGACTACTCGCTGTTCATCGTCTCCCGCTACCGCGAGGAGCGGAAGAAGGGCTTCGACAAGCTCGACGCGATCGGGGCCGCCGGGGCCACGGCGAACCGGGCGGTCTTCTTCAGCGGGATGACGGTCGTGCTGGCGCTGCTTGGCATGTTCATCATCCCGACCACGATCTTCCGCAGCCTGGCGAGCGGTGCGATCCTCGTGACGCTCGTATCCATCGCTGCGTCGATGACGCTGCTCCCCGCGCTGCTCAGCACGCTGGGTGACCGGATCAACTGGCCGAGGCTCGCGAAGCGCTCCCGCGTGGACAGCGGCCACGATCCTCAGGGAGGGTTCTGGGATCGGCTCACCCGCAACGTCATGGCGCGCCCCGTCGCGTTCCTCGCCGCCGGCGTGCTGATCCTGGGTGGTCTTAGCGCCTTCTACTTCCAGATGGAGCGGGGGACCTCGCAGAACGTGAGTCAGCTGCCGGACGAGTTCGAGTCCAAGGAGGCCTTCCTCACGCTCCAGCGCGAGTTCGCGGGGGGCACGTCCGATCCCGTCAAGATCGTCGTGCAGGGTGAGGTCAACGCCCCCAACGTCCAGGCCGCGGTGGCCGGCTTCCAGGAGGCCATCACGGCGCACCCCGGGTTCTCCCCGACGACGCAGCTGACCCAGTCAGTGGATGGGAGGACCTTGCTGGTCGAGGCGTTCTTCAAGGGCGATCCGTCGGCCGACGCCGCGTTCCAGGCGATCCGCGACCTGCGGAGCGACATCGTCCCGGAGGCGTTCGCCGGCGTGTCGAACGCTGAGGTCCTCGTCGGCGGGAACACTGCGTTCTTCACGGACTTCCTCTCCGTTGCCGATCAGTACCAGTGGATCGTGCTCGCGTTCGTGCTGGCGCTCTCGTTCATGCTGCTCACGGTCGTGTTCCGATCGATCGTCGTGCCGATCAAGGCGATCCTGCTGAACCTGCTCTCGGTCGGTGCCGCGTACGGCGCCGTGACGCTCGTCTTCCAGAAGGGCGTGGGCATCACGATCTTCAACGACATCCTGCAGTTCCGGTTCGAGCGGGTGGAGTCGGTCGAGGCGTGGCTGCCGCTGTTCCTGTTCTCGGTGCTGTTCGGGCTGTCGATGGACTACCACCTGTTCCTGCTCACGCGGATCCGGGAGGAGTACGACAAGACCGGAGACAACACCGAGGCGGTCGCCTACGGCCTGCGGACCACCGCGGGGATCATCACCGGGGCAGCGCTCATCATGGTCGCCGTGTTCACGGCGTTCGCCTCGGGCAGGATCGGGGCGTTCCAGCAGATGGGATTCGGCCTGGCGGTGGCGGTCTTCATGGACGCCACGATCGTGCGGTCGATCCTCGTGCCGGCGTCGATGCGGTTGCTCGGCGACGTGAACTGGTACCTGCCGAAGTGGCTCCAGTGGCTGCCGCAGCTGAACGTCGAGGGCCACGAGCCGACGCGCGAGCCCGCGGTCGAGCTCGCCCCCGAGCCGGTGATGGTTCCCGACGAGCGCTGACCGGTACGGTGGAACGGCGGAGGGGGCTCCTCGGAGCACCCCTCCGTTCGTTCCCTGATAGGGTCCGCCGGGATGGAGGAGGGACTCGATCTCGAGCTCCAACAGGAGCGTGACGCCCTCCGGGAGGCGCTCGGCCGGGTCGGGGTGTGGAGCTTCGCCCTCGAGGCGCAGACCGCGACCGAGGAGCGGGAGGCGGTCGCCGAGATCGAGTCGCTCGGCTTCGGGGCGATCTGGTTCCCCGAGTCGGTCGAGAGCCGCGAGGTCTTCAGCCACGCGGGATGGATCTTGTCGTCCACCGAGCGGGTGGTCGTCTCCAGCGGCATCGCGAACATCTGGGCCCGCGATCCGGTCGCCATGGCGAACGGGTGGCGGATGCTGACGGACGCGTATCCGGGGCGGTTCCTGTTGGGCATCGGCGTCAGTCACGCCCCTTCGGTCGCGCGCCGGGGCGGGACCTACGAGCGCCCCGTCGCCGCGATGCGCGAGTACCTGGACGCGATGGACCAGGGGCCGTCGTCGGCCCCGGAGCCAGAAGCCTATCCGCGGATCGTCCTCGCCGCCCTAGGGCCGCGGATGCTCGGCCTGGCGTCCGAGCGGGCGCTCGGGGCGCATCCGTACTTCGTGCCGGTCGAGCACACGGCGTTCGCCCGGCGGCGTCTCGGTCCGAGCCCGGTGCTCGCCGTCGAACAGACCGCGGTGCTCGAGACCGATCCGGCGAAGGCGCGACGGATCGCGCGGGCGTTCGCCGTCCACTACCTGCGGACGGAGAACTACGCGAAGAACCTGAAGCGCATGGGGTGGACCGACTCGGACATCGCCGGCGGGGGGAGCGACGCGCTGATCGACGCGGTGGTGGTGTGGGGGGATGTCGACCAGATCGCGTTCCGCGCGCGGCAGCACCTGGATGCGGGCGCCGACCACGTGTGCGTCCAGATCGTCTCGGAGGACGAGGGGGATCCCTGCCTCGGACAGCTCCGCTCCCTCGCGCCCGCCTTGCTCGACGTCTAGCGCCTCGTCCCTCGGAGGCGCTCCCTCACGGCATCGCTCTCGAGCTCGCGCAAAGCGTCTCGGGCGATCCATCGAGCGGAACGCGAGTCCAGGGCCTGCATCCGCTCGGCGGTCCGGATCGCCTTCCGGTTGAGGCCGGGGCTCCGCTTGCCGATCTGACGCAGCGCCCAGCTGACCCCCTTCTTCACGTAGTTCCGCTCGTCGATCGCGCCGCGGAGGATCGAGGGCAGGAAGCGCTCGAACCGCTCATCCGGGACGTCCTTGCGGTGGACCGCGGAGGTCGCCATGAGCGCGAAGCCGGCCCGCCGGACGAACTCCTCCTCGCGCTCGCTCCATTCCGCCGCCTTGTCGAAGGCGAGCGAAGTGCGGTCGAGCAGGTTGCTGCAGAGCTGATCGCACAGATCCCAGGAATCGAGATCTCGGACCCAGGACTCCATCTGTGCCTCGGTGACCTCGGCCGGGTCGTCGATCATCGTGGCGAGCAGCCGGGCCTCGTGGATGCCGGACGTCCAGAGGCGTTGGGCGAGCTCGTGGTCGCGCCTGTGCGGTCGGGCGGTGCCTCGAAGCTCCGTGACGGTCACGCCGAGCGCTCGTGTCGTTTCGATGCCGTACCTGGCCATCCCCTCGAGACGGGAGGGGTCGGCGATCTCCTGGAGGTGCCTCAGGAGGGCGCGGGCACGCTCCTCCACGTCCCCCGGCCGTGCCGTGCCTTCGTTCGCCCGTGGCATCCGAGCGCATCGTCGCACGCGGCCGGCTCTGCGACGATTGGACCGTGGTCGCCCGAACGCCTTCGACGCTCCCGCTGGTCGTCGCCGACGGACTCGCTCTGTTCGCGTTCGTGCTCATCGGGACCGACCATCACATGTCCGGCACGGCAGCCAACGTCGCCCGGACGGCATCCCCCCTGCTCGCGGCCTGGTTCGTCGTCGCCGCGCTCGTCGGGGCATACCGGCGCCCCGGCCCGCGGTCGCTGGCGCTGACCTGGGTCGTCGCCGTCCCGGCCGGCGCCGTCCTGAGGTCCCTCGTCCGCGGCGGTCCGTGGGACGACCGGCTCCTCGTGTTCACGGGGGTGGCGCTCGCCTTCACCGCGCTGTTCCTGCTGGCTGCTCGCGGGGTCGTGGCCTCGATCCGGTGGACACGGAAGGCTCGATCGGCCGAGGGTGCCTCGTGACGGGTCGGGCCGTCAGCGTTCCCCCACCCGGCGGGGCCCGGAGCTACTGGCTCCAGGAAGCGCTCGAGCACGAGCCTGGGGAACCCTGTCTTCCGCTCACCGGACGGATCGCGACGGACGTCTGCATCGTCGGTGGCGGCTTCGCCGGGCTGTGGACGGCGATCGAGCTCAGCGAGCGCGAGCCCTCGATGCGCGTCTCCCTCCTCGAGGCCGATATCTGCGGAGGCGGCGCGAGCGGGCGCAACGGCGGCTTCTTCTCCTCGTCCTGGTGGGACCTGTGGGGGCTCTGCGGCCTGTACGGCGAGGAGGAGGGAGTGCGCTACG
>Ga0209642_10002595_pt1 | contig 11842 bp, 12 predicted proteins | sample RifCSP19_2_FD_184025 | JGI IMG/M metagenome (GOLD analysis project Ga0209642, IMG submission 184025) | Soil microbial communities from Rifle, Colorado - Rifle CSP2_sed 19_2 (SPAdes) (version 2) | ecosystem: Environmental > Terrestrial > Deep subsurface > Rock core/Sediment | place: Rifle... | reverse complement strand
ATCGAAGCGCTCGGCCGAGCCGCGCCGGAGGACCAGCCCGACGAGGAGCTCGAGGCCCGCCTGCTGGCGCTCCCGGGGGTCGGTCCGTACGCGGCGGCGCACATCATGATGACGCTCGGGCGCTACCACCGGCTGATCCTGGATTCCTGGACCCGGCCGACGTACGCGAGGAAGCTCGAACGCAGGACCGTGAACGATGCCGCGATCCATCGGCGCTTCCGCCGCTACGGCCCATACGCCGGCCTGGCCTTCTGGCTCTTCATCACCCGTGACTGGGTCGACTGACGCGAGAGGCTTGTTGCCTCACGTCAAGATGTCCTTGAAGCATCCACCGGTTGCCTCACCGAAGATGTCCTCGAACGCTCCCCGAGGGAGAACGTCTCCCTGAAGGGGTGGTCGGGTGCGGGAATCACCTCCTTGCGCTCCGGCTTGGTCCTGGCGAGCTCCAGCAGACGGTCTTGGCACCTGGCGATCTGCCGCTTGAGCTCGGCGGGGTTCAGCTCCAGGTAGGTCTGGGTTAGGACCTGCTTGGACGGGTCCGGCAGATCGGCTCGCTCCATGAGTCGGCGGTACGGGGTACGGGCGCGGTCGTATCGCTTCGTGACCTTCGCACCGGAGCGGGTCTTGGATACAAGGCGCATCTGGGGCTGGAAGAAGTTGACCCAAAGACGCAGGTACCCGTAGAGCTCCCCGAGCACCTCGAGCTCGGCCGCGGTGTCGTAGCGGCCGTATCCCACCATCTGGCGCACGACCGGCCAGTTCTTCTGCTCGACGAAGCAGTTGTCGTTCTTGCGGTAGGGCCTGGAGCGGGTGAACGTGATCCGCTCGGCCTCGCACCACCGGAGCAGCTGGTGGTTGATGAACTCCGAGCCGTTGTCCGAGTCCAGGCCGCGCAGCGGGAACGGGAGGTCGGATCGGATCTGCTGGAGCGCCTCGAAGCACCACCGCTGAGCCTTGTTCGGGACCGCCCGCATCTCGGTCCAGCCCGTTGCGACGCAGGTGAGGTCGAGGGTCTGGCAGAACTCGCCCTGGGGATCGCCTCCGTCGTGGGCGACCAGATCTACCTCGCAGAACCCCGGAGCGGCGTCGTCCCACTCGGCGAAGGTCCGGATCGGGATCTGCCGACGCAGCAGCGAGCCGGGCTTGGTGCCCGAGCGGCCCCGTACCCGTAGCCTCACCCGCTCCGGAGCCAGCGCCCGGTCGATCGTGGCCGCGGAGATAGCACACAGCTTGGCTCGGACCCCCGGAGACACCTCGAGCTCGCCGCAGCGCTCCAGGGCTTCGACGATCTCGGCCATGAACGGGGCGAGACGCTTGCCTGCCGGGCCGTTCAGCGTGGCCCAGATGAGCCTGAGCGGCTCGAGCACCTCCTCCCCGTAGACGCGGGGCCTCGGGACGCGCGAACGCTCCGCCGCTCCCTTCCCCGCCCCGGCGAGCGCCCTGATCGCGTGGCGGCGGGTCCATCCCGTGAGCTCGCACAGCTCGTCCAGCATCGCGCCCTTGTCCTTCTTGCGGGCCTTCGCGTACCGCCTGGCCATCTGCCTGGTCACCGCCTTGCGCTCTGCCATCGAAAGTCCCACCGACCGCCCCCTTCGCCGAGCCCGGTCCAGGGTCGAAGGGGACCGGCTTCGAGGACATCCTCAGATGAGGCAACGAAGGCGTTTCGAGGACATTCCTGGTGAGTCAACTCGCGAGGTTGTCCCGCACCGGATGCGGGCGCATACTTCCACGGGCCCTCGCGGCCCGACCCGGCCGGACGACAGAAGGACCCGATGAGCGAACCGTTATGGCCTTGCGTCCTCGCGCCCGTCGCATCTGGGCAACCCTGCGGGCGGAGCGTCGAACGCTCCTGCAGGGTTCGGTCGCGCTCGTCCTGTCGACCGCCGCGTCCTTCGTCGCGGGGCTGACGCTCGGCTCGATCACCGGCACCCTGGACCGCCTCCCCGGGCTCCTCGTGCTGATCCCCGCCTCCGTCGGGATGCGCGGAACGATCTTCGGCGCGATCGGGGCGCGCCTGGGGACCGGGATCCACGCCGGTCTCTTCGAGGCGAACCTGAAGCGCGGCGGGCTCCTCGCGCGCAACGTCGAGGTGGGGGTGGTCTCGACGCTCCTCTCGTCCTTCTACCTCGCGGGCGTGGCGAAGGTCGTGGCGGCCGCCTTCGGCGAGCGGACGATCTCGTTCTGGGACCTGCTGACGATCTCGGTGGTGGGTGGCGTCATCGCGTCGGCCGTCATCCTGCTCGTGACGATCCGGATCTCGGTGCTCTCGTACCGCAAGGGCTGGGACCTCGACGCCGTGTCCACGCCGATGGTGACCGCGATCGGGGACATGGTGACGCTCCCGGCCCTGTTCGCCGCGAGCTTCATCCCGAGCGGTGACCTCGCGAACGCCGTGGTGGCGGGCGCGTGCACGGTGCTCGCCCTCGCGGCGCTCGTACGCGGGGCGACGGCGAGCCCGGACACGCGCCGGGTGCTGCTCGAGATGGTGGGCGTGATCGCGCTGGTGCCGCTCCTCGACATCTTCGCCGGCGCCCTGCTCGAGGCCCGGCGCCCCTCGCTCGAGGCGGCGCCGGCGATCCTGATCATGATCCCCCCGTTCGTGTCGCAGGCAGGGGCGCTGGGCGGGATCCTCTCGTCTCGCCTGTCGTCCAAGCTCCAGCTCGGCGTGATCACGCCGAGGGGTCGTCCGGAGCCACCCGCCGTCGTGGACGCCGGGCTCGTGGTCCTCTCCGGGTTCGCAGTCTTCGCGCTGATCGGCGCGACGGCGCTCGGGCTCGCGAACCTGACCGGGCTCGCACACCCTGGGGCCCGGACGATGATCGGGGGAACGCTGTTCGCCGGCGCGCTCGTGCTGCCGATCACCCTCGTGGCCGGGTACTACGTCGCCGTCGTCACCTCGCGGTTCGGGCTGGACCCCGACAACCACGGCGTCCCGATCATCACGAGCCTGCTCGACCTGGCCGGCGTGGGCGCGGTGCTGTTCGCCATGTCAGTATCGGGGGTGACGATCCATGGGTGAGGAACCGAGGAACGTCAAGGACCTGCTCGTCGAGGCCAAAGACGCCTCGGAGCTGATGGTCGACCTGGCCTACGCGGCCGTCTTCTTCGAGGAGGAGAAGCTGGCGCAGGAGGTCGAGCGCCTCGAGGAGCGCATGGTCGACCACCTCCGCCGGCTCCGCACGATGGCGATGCTGGCGGCTCGGAGCCCCGAGGACGCCGAGGGCATGGCCGGCGTGCTGTGGATCGCCGTAGCGATCGAGCGGATCGGGGACGCCGCATCCGACGTCGCCCGCGTCGTGGCCGCGCACCTCGGGATCCCCGACGCGCTCCGCCGCGACCTCCGCCATGCGGACGAGATGACCGCCCGGGTGAAGGTCCGCGAGGACGCCTCGGTGATCGGTCGCTCTCTGCGGGAGCTGTCACTGCCGACCGAGACCGGGATGTGGGTGATGGCGATCCGCAGCGGCATGGACTGGGAATTCGACCCCGGCCCGGACGACGTGCTCTCCGAGGGCGACGTGCTCCTCGCGCGCGGGCCTGAGGAAGGGGTCAACCTGCTCCGCCAGCTCGCCGGCGCGCCACCCCTCCCAGAGCCGCCGGACGACGAAGTCCCACCGCTGTCGGAGCTCGACCGGGCCGTGGACATCCTGGTGGAGCTGAAGGACCTCTCGGAGGCGGCGGTGGGGCTCGCCTACTCCTCCCTGCTGTTCAACAACCGCGCGCTGGCGGCCGAGGTCGCCACGCTCGAGGCCCGGAGCGACATACTCCACGACGAGCTCGAGTCCTGGGTGCTCCGCGCGGCCCCCGAGGCGCGCGATCCGGACGAGCTCCGCGGACTCCTGCGCCTGGCCAGCGCCAGCGAGTCGATGTGCGACGCCGCGCGCGACATGACGTGGTACGTCGAGCATGGCGAGCCGCTGCACCCCGTGGTGCAGATGGCGCTCGAGGAGACCGAGGAGACGAGCTACGAGACCGTCGTCGACGCCGATACCCCCGCGGACGGCCGGACGCTGAAGGACCTGCGCCTGGAGACCGAGACCGGGATGTTCGTCCTCGCGGTCCAACGGGGCCCGCGCTGGATCTACCGACCTCGCGGCCCGTTCATGCTGAAGGCCGGCGACCGCCTGATCGCCGTCGGACCCGAGGATGGGGCCGACGAGCTCGACGCCTTGTGCCGAGCCGCCGAGCCGGCGGTCGAGGCGACCTGAGCCGGGCGCCTACACGCGGACGTCGGAGAAGCGGAGGCGCTCCTCGGCCAGGCGCACCTCCTCGACCTCGGTCGCACCGAGCGAGGCGAGCCACTCGAGCATCCGGTCCACGAGCCATTCCGGCGCCGACGCACCGCTCGTGACCCCGACCACGTCGAGCCCCTCGAGCCAGGCCGGGTCGACCTCGGTCTCGTCGTCCACGAGGTACGCCGGGGTGCCCTGTTCGCGGGCCACCTCGGCCAGCCGGTTGGAGTTCGAGGAGTTGTCCGAACCGATCACGAGCACGGCGTCGGAGCGGCGCGCGAGCTCCTTCACGGCGTCCTGTCGGTTCTGGGTCGCGTAGCAGATGTCCTCGCGGGGCGGCCCCGAGATCGCGGGGAAGCGCTCCCTGAGCACGGCGATGATCTCGTTCGTCTCGTCGACCGACAACGTGGTCTGGGTGAGGTAGGAGAGCTTCCCGGGGTCCGAGACGTGGAGGGTGCGGGCGTCCTCGACGTCCTGCACGAGGATCGTGCGCTCGGGCGCTTGGCCCGTCGTCCCCTCTACCTCCTCGTGCCCGGCATGTCCGATCAGCACGATCGTCCGATCGTGCGCGGCGAACCGGCGAGCCTCCAGGTGCACCTTCGTGACGAGCGGACACGTCGCATCGAGCACCGTGAGATCGCGCCGCTCGGCGTTCCGGTAGACGTCCGGCGCGACGCCGTGAGCCGAGAGCACCACGACGGCACCCTCGGGCACCTCGGTCTCCTCCTCGACGAACACGGCGCCCTTGGCCTCGAGGTCCCGGACCACGTGGAGGTTGTGCACGATCTGCCTGCGCACGTACACGGGCGCGCCGTGGGTATCGAGCGCACGCTCGACGGCCTCGACCGCGCGCTCGACCCCCGCGCAATACCCGCGCGGAGCTGCGAGGAGGACCTTCGTGGGCACGGCCCCATCGTAACCGGCGCCCGGACCAGAGCCATCCCCCCTCCCAGCCCGATGTGACCCCGGGTCATCTCTCAGGCCTGCTCACACGATTGCCGTTCGTCAGAGCCGGTTGATAGGGTCCGAGCCGGTTCGCACGGACGCTCGGTCCGATCCTCCCCCTTGCTCGGTGCGTCTGCCGCCACGCCCAGTGGACGGACGACGGCCGCAGGAGGACGGGAGCTGGGCCCGGGCGTTCGTGCTACCGGAGGTCGAGAGAGGGTTCCGAAACCGAGGGAGGTGATCCAGCACCCACGACCTACCGCGGGTCGGCCGGGGCATGCCCTGGTCGACGCGGACCCGGTCGCCAACCCGGTCCACCGCGGGGGTGGAACGACGACATGGCACGATCAACGATGATGCGCCGCGTGCTGTTCGCGGCGCTCGCAACCCTCCTGGTCCTGTCCCTCGCGCCCGCACCGTCGGCCGCCGCCGGGCAAGACCGGGAGGTGTCCCATCGCATCTGCGACTTCGATTGGCAGGAGGGCACCTGGCACGTCAAGCAATTGATCAAGTGCGCGGCGCGCCACTGGGACAGCCCTGGCACGCCCCGCAAGGCGGTCCAGGTGGCCCGCTGCGAGTCGCACCTTCGGCCCGATGCCTACAACCCGAACGGCTACGCCGGTCTCTTCCAGCACGCCACCCGCTACTGGCCGCGCCGCGCCGATCACTACGGCGTGCCGGACCGCTCGGTGTTCAACGCTCGGGCGAACGCGATCGTCTCGGTCCGGATGGCCAGGGCGATAGGTTCCTGGAGCGCGTGGGCGGGCTGCGCCTAGCGAGCCAAAGCGGCGGCGCGCCTGCCGCAGCGACCCTGCGAACATGGGGGGCCGTGACGGAGCTCGAGCCTCTCCTCCGCTTCTGGCGGGCGCAGGACGCCCTGTTCGATCGCGCCGAGCCCGTGTGGTGGGGCGCGGTGGTCTCGGACCCGCGATACCCACGGATCCAGGAGGCCAACTACGCGAGGGTCGAGACGGCCCACCCCGTCACCCTGGAGGAGATCGAGGCCGAGCTGCTCCCCACGATGGATCGGAGCGGCGCCGCCCGCGCGCACGTCGTCCTCTTCCATCCCGATGACCAGACCGAGCTCCTCGCGCAGGCGAGCACGCGGGGCGAACGTCTCACCTGGGACCTCGTGATGGAGCACTCGGGTCCTGCGGGGGGCGCCGATCCCCGCGTCGAGGAGGTCGTGACCTTCGGCGGCGGCTTCTGGCGTGCCTACCGGGCGTCGGCTCGCCTCTTCGACATCACCGACCAACAGGACCTGGACCAGCTCGAGGCGATCGAGCGTGAACTCCTGATCCCAGCGGGACGGCGATGGTTCGAGGTACGGGAACGGGGCCGAGTCGTGACGCTCGGAGCGCTCCTCGTGCTCGAGGGCATCGGGTACGTCGACCACGTGGTCAGCGTCCCCTTGGCGCGGCGGCGCGGGTACGCCGGCGCGCTGACCGCCAGGCTCGTCTCCGAGGCCGCACGGGTTGGCGCCGAACGAACCTACCTGCTCGCCGAGCCCGGAGGCGGCGCGGCCGCGATGTACGAACGACGGGGGTTCCGCCGGGTCACGCAGATCGCGAGCTGGATCACGCCGCCCGGCGCCCGCTGAGGCATCAGCCGGCTCGGAACGCGACCGTCAACACCTTGTCCAGCGCGTAGCCGAGCGCCATGCAGGACGGCCAGGTCAGGATCCAGGCGCTCACCACCTGACCGGCGACGCCCCAACGGACGGCTGAGAAACGCCGTGTGGTGCCGACGCCCATGATCGCCGAGCCGATCGCGTGGGTCGTCGAGACGGGGATCCCGAGCTGGGCCGCCCCGGTGATGATCGCCGCGGCCCCCGTCTCGGCGGCGAACCCTTGGACCGGTTCGAGCTTCGTGATCCGCAGGCCCAGCGTGCGGATCACGCGCCACCCTCCGACCATCGTCCCGACGCCGATCACGAACGCGGCGGACAGGATCACCCACAGCGGGATGTCGAACGACTCCGGGACGCTCCCCCCTGGGCCGGCTTCGTTCAGGAGCACGGCGAGCGTGATGATCCCCATCGTCTTCTGCGCGTCGTTCGTCCCGTGGCTGAACGCCATGAAGGCCGCCGAGAGCGCCTGCGCCTTCCCGAAGAACCGGCTCACGGTCGAGCGCCGCACCCGCGAGAAGATCCGGTAGATCAGCACCATGAGGATCAGGCCCATCAGGAAGCCGCCGAGCGGGGACGTGATCAGGCCGATCAGCGTCTTGCGGGTACCGCTCCACGCGAGCGCCTCCAGCCCCCCGGCGGCGAAGCCCGCCCCGAGCAGGCCCGCGACCAGGGCGTGAGACTCGCTGGACGGGAGCCCGAAGTACTGCGCCCCCATGGCCCAGATCGTGGCGGCGAGCACGGCCGCCCCGATCGTGGTGAGCGTGACGAACTCCGGGTCCAATATGCCGGAGGCGATGGTCTTCGCGACGGCGGTTCCGGCCAGGGCCCCCACGAGGTTCAGCACGCTGGCCATCACGACCGCGTGGACCGGCCGGAGGACCCTGGTCGAGACCACCGTCGCGATCGAGTTCGGCGCGTCGGTCCATCCGTTGGCGAACTCGAACAGGTACGCGAGGAGGAGGACGAGCCAGAGCGGCATCAGGCGTGTTTGAGCGCGATCGCCTCGAGGACGTCCGTTGCGTCCTCGAGGCGATCGATCGCCGCCTCCAACTCGTCGATGATGTCCTTCCACTTCAGGACGTCGAGCGTGCGGTACTCCCCGTCGAACAGGTCGGCGACGGCCTGCCGATAGACGCGATCCCCCTCGTTCTCGAGCCGGTTCACCTCGACCCAGTACGGGGCGAGCTTCGAGTACTTCGGAAGGACCTCCAGGGCCTCCCGGACGGTCCTCGTCGCCCGGACGAGCACGTCGGCCTGGGCCTTCATCTCCGGAAGGGGCGCTTCGATCTTGTGCAGCACGAACAGATCGGCCGCCGCCTCGATGTGGTCGATGACGTCATCCAGGGTGGACGTGAGCCGGTGGATGTCCTCGTGGTCGAGTGGGGTCACGAAGACCGTGTTCAAGCGACGGATGATCTCGTGGGTGATCTCGTCGCCCTCGTGCTCCAGGTCGCGCAGCCGAAGCGCCTTCCCGGGCACGTCATCGAACTCGGAGATCAGGTCGAACAGCACACCCGCCGAGACCTCGATGTTCTTCGCCTGACGGACGAACAGCTCGAAGAAGCTCTCGTCCCGCGGCACGAGCCGCAGTCGCCACCTCGGCAACGCCTCGTCTCCCTCGATCCGGGCCGCCGTAGGGATACACCATGAGGACGCTCGACGACAAACCGCCGGTCAGCCGGATGCCGTCAGTCGACGAACCTGTAGCCGAGCCCTCGGACCGTCTGGAGGTGGACGGGATGGTGCGGGTTTGGTTCGAGCTTGCGGCGCAAGCGTTTCACGTGGACGTCGAGCGTCCGGGTGTCGCCGAAGTAGCCCGGCCCCCAGACCTCCTCGATGAGGAAGCCCCGGGTGAGCAGCCGGCCCTTCCGACGGAGGAACGCCTCGAGCAGCTCGAACTCCTTGGGGGGGAACGGCACGACCTCGTCGCGAACCATCACCTCGTGCCGCGAGACGTCCATCCGGACCGGCCCTCCGGCCAGGACCTCGTCCGGGGCCGGAACGAGCATCGGCGGCCCGACCCGTCGCAGGGTCGCCCGGACGCGCGAGACGAGCTCCCGGACCGAGAACGGCTTCGTCACGTAGTCGTCCGCGCCGAGCTCGAGGCCCGTGACCTTGTCCGCCTCCGAGTCCTTCGCCGTGACCATGATGATCGGCACGGCGGAGTCCGCCCTGATCGCGCGGCAGACGTCCAGCCCGGACATCTCCGGCAACATGAGGTCGAGGATCACCAGCGAAGGCCGTTCGGCGCGGAGCAGCTCGAGGGCGCGCCGCCCGTCCGTCGCCACCGTCACGCTGAACCCCTCCCGCTCGAGGTTGTACCGAAGCGTGTCGGCGAGCGGCTCCTCGTCCTCGACGACGAGGATGCGAGCCGTCACCGTCGCACACACGGGCGCCTCAACCCGGGTCGGGAGCGATGTGGGTGGGATGGGAGGCGTCGGTGAACTCCCGGAACTCGCCCGTGAGCAGGAACCCGACCTGCTCCCCGATGTCGACCGCGTGATCGCCCACCCGTTCGAGCTGCCGGGCGACGAGGATCATGCGCAGCCCCCAGTTCAGGAGCGGTTCGTCGTCGGCCAGGGCCGCGACCTCGCGGTACATCCCGAGGTTCAGGCGATCGGCGGGATCGTCCATCTCGGGAAGACGGAGGCACAGGTCGAGGTCGCGCCGTGCGAACGCCTCCATCGCCGTCCGGAGCATCGGCCGCACGACATCGCCCATCTCCTGGATGTGCGTCAGGATCGTCGGGCTGCTCGGCAGGTCCTTGACCGAACGGTAGGTCTTCGCGATGTTCACCGCCTGGTCGCCGACCCGCTCGAGATGCAGGTTGGAGTGCAGGATCACCGAGAGCAGGCGCAGGTCGGTAGCCACGGGTGTCTGCAGCGCCAGGACCTGGAGCGTCCGGGTCTCGATCGAGATGTACTTCTCGTCGATCTCGTCGTCGTCGCGGATCACGCCCTCCGCCGTCGCGTCGTCGCGGTCGACGAGGGCTGCGACGGCGCGCCCCACCGCGCGCTCAGCGAGCTCGCCCATGCCCAGCACCTCCAGCTCGAGCTGCTCGAGCTCCTCGCGGAACTGCGTCCGGGCGGGCATCAGCCGAACCGCCCGGTGACGTAGTCCTCGGTTCGCCGGTCGGACGGGTTCGTGAAGATCACCTCGGTTCGGTCGTATTCGACCACGACGCCGGTCCGCTGTCCCGACTCGTTGACCTCGACGGTGAAGAACGCCGTCCGGTCGGAGACGCGGGCCGCCTGCTGCATGTTGTGGGTCACGATCACGATCGTGTAGTCGGACAAGAGCTCCTGCATCAGATCCTCGATCCGCTGCGTCGCGATCGGGTCGAGCGACGAGCAGGGCTCGTCCATCAAGATCACGTCGGGCTTCGTGGCGATGGCCCGCGCGATGCACAGGCGCTGCTGCTGACCGCCGGAGAGCGCGAGTCCTGGGTCCTTGAGCTTGTCCTTCACCTCGTCCCACAGGGCCGCCCGCCGGAGCGACTCCTCGACGAGGCCGTCCATGCTGCCCTTGAACCCGGCGATCTTGGGGCCGAAGGCGATGTTCTCGTAGATCGACTTGGGGAACGGGTTCGGCTTCTGGAACACCATGCCGATCCGCCGCCGGACCTCCACCGGGTCCACCTGCGGATCGTAGAGATCGACGCCGTGGTACAGGACCTGCCCCTCGATCCTGGCCCCCTCGATCAGGTCGTTCATCCGGTTCAGGCATCGCAGGAAGGTCGTCTTGCCGCAGCCGGAGGGCCCGATCAGGGCGGTGATCTCGTTCTTCGCGATCGGGAGCGTGACGTTGCGGACCGCCCGGAAGTCCCCGTAGTAGGCCGAGACGTCTCGGATGTCGAAGACGGTCTCGCCCCCGCCGACCTCGCTCGCCTCCCGCGGCTGACGAAGCTCGACGCGGGCCGCGGCCTCGCGTCGATCGGCCCCGACCGCGGCGACCTCTGCACCGACGTTCATCGGATCACCACTTCCGCTCATACCGGTTCCTCAGCAAGATCGCGGCCAGGTTCACGGCGAAGATGACGACGATGAGCACCAGGATGGTAGCCGCCGCGAGGTCCTGGAACTCCGGTTGCGGCTTCTTCACGTAGGCGAAGACCAGGGTCGGCAAGGACGTGAACCGCTGCTGGAGCGCGTCGAGGATGCCGCCCTTCGTGGCCAGGAACCCCGTGACCGCGCCCACCATGATCAACGGCGCCGTCTCGCCGAGCGCCCGGGCCATGGAGAGAACCGAGCCCGTGAGCACGCCGGGAGCCGCGTACGGCAGCACGTGGCTGCGGACCACCTCCCAGCGGGTGGCGCCGACGCCGAACCCGGCCTCGCGGATGCTCCGGGGGACGGCACGCAACGCCTCCTGGGTCGTGATGATGACGATCGGGAGCACCATGACCGCGATCGTGAACCCGCCCGCCAACAGGCTCTTGCCCTCGACCGAGCCAGGGCCCGTGATCGGCTTGAGCAGCTCCACGAACACGGCGAGCCCGAGGATCCCGTACACGATCGCGGGGATGCCGGCCAGGTTGCGGATGTTCGTGCTGATGAAGCGAGTCAACGCCGTGTCCCTCGCGTACTCCTCCATGTAGATAGCCGCGCCAACGCCGAGCGGCAGCGCGATCACGATGACGAACACACCGAGGTACAGAGATCCGATCAACCCCTGCCTCATGCCGGCGTTCGCCGACAGGGACGAGTAGCCGGAGGTGAAGACCTGGCTCCCGCGATCGAGCAGGAAGGGAACCGCGGTCCGCGTGACGTCGAGGAGCAGGACGATGAGCACGGCGAGGGCGAACACGAGCGTCAGCAGCAGGAGCAGTTGGAAGACCACGCCGCCGATGTCTGCCCGCCTGCCGGAAAGGGCGCGCCGCACCTGCTCGCTCGCTGCCCTCCCCGCGGCCTCGGTCCGCGTCGCCATTACTGCACCACCCTTGTTCCGTGAAGCTCCAAGGATCGGCCCTCCTGAGGGTGCATGCTCGGAGCACCTCGGTGACCGGCGGGGAGACGGCCGGGTGCCATCGCCCCTC
>Ga0209642_10002589_pt1 | contig 11854 bp, 7 predicted proteins | sample RifCSP19_2_FD_184025 | JGI IMG/M metagenome (GOLD analysis project Ga0209642, IMG submission 184025) | Soil microbial communities from Rifle, Colorado - Rifle CSP2_sed 19_2 (SPAdes) (version 2) | ecosystem: Environmental > Terrestrial > Deep subsurface > Rock core/Sediment | place: Rifle... | reverse complement strand
CTTTAGTACACGCTCGAGAACCAGAAGGTATGATGGCACTAATTTATTTTATGTATTATCTGCTTGAGAATTACAGTAGCGATCCTGAGGTTAACTATCTAGTTGACAACCGTGAATTTTATTTTGTTCCAGTTATCAATCCTGATGGTTACGGCTATAATCAACAGACTAATCATAATGGTGGTGGAATGTGGAGAAAGAATCGACGAAATACAGGCGTAGGTTTATACGGTATTGATGTTTGTCGGAATTACGATTATATGTGGGCGTTTAATGATATAGGTTCCACACCATTTAACTCCTTTAATGATGAGACATATAGAGGGACTGCTCCTTTTTCAGAGCCAGAAACACAAGTAATAAGAGACTTTTGCCTCGCACATAATTTTATTATAGCACATAATTTTCATTCTTATGGTAATTCTGTTATTTCACCTTGGGGGTATAACTTAGAACAAACATCCGACTCTGTTGTTTTCAATAAGATAGTAGAATTGGGTACTTCATTAAATAATTATGATAATTTCTGGTATACAAAAAATATGTTATATTTTTACGAAAGAAATGGTGATCATCTTGACTGGCAATATGGGGAGCAAATTACAAAACTAAAAATACTTGCTTTGTTGACAGAAGTTGGAAATGATAACGATGGTTTCTGGCCAGTTCCCGAGAGAATATTTCCACTTGCAGAAGAAAACGTTTATCTAAATAAAGTATTAGCCTGGGGACCGGGTGTGATCGAAAATCCACCTTATATTTCAGAAGCAACATTAAACATAAGATTTTGTAGGCCTCTATTTGATACTCTAAAGATAAGTGCAATCGAAACAAATCCGGATAACCATACAAGTAAGGTTAATGCCCAGTTGTTGAATCTTAACGACAGTCTGGTAAATGAAATTGAGCTTAATCAAAAGGATTCATCATTTTATGGAAAAATGTATTTCAACGAACCGGATGAAAATTTTTATAAGATCGTATTGCAGCAAAATGGAACAGATATTCCTTCGAAGTTAATTTATAACAACTTAAAATTTACGACTGTGGGTCCGATCGTACTTGATAGTATTTTTTATTCAAAAGTATCAACGAATTATTTAGTAAAGACTTTTGTAAAGAATCTATCGACCAATACAACAATAACAAATGCATCAATAAAACTATTCTGCGATGATCCATGGGTGTTGCCAATCTCTCCAAACGTCAGACCTTTATCAGACATTCCACCTGGTGTTACAAGAAATAATACTTTTTCATTTTCAGTCAAATATATTGATTCTCTTTTTCCAGGCTACTTCAATTTCAAAGTAGAAGTAATGAGTGATGGTTGGGCTTACTGGGTAGATTCAATAAGAGTAATCACCGCAATAGTAGATGAAGTACAGCAGCCACTAACATTCAAGCTTGAGCAGAACTATCCTAACCCATTTAACCCAAGTACAAAGATAAGTTGGCAGTCGCCAGTAAGCAGTAGGCAAACTTTGAAGATTTATGATGTACTTGGAAATGAAATAGCGACAGTAGTAAATGAAGAAAAGGAAGCCGGAAGTTATGAAGTAGAGTTTAAGTCTACAGTCGGCAGTCGGCAATTGGCAAGTGGAATATATTTTTATCAATTGCAAGCAGGTTCGTTTATCGAAACGAAGAAGATGTCGTTGCTCAAGTGAGCAGTCACTTGAGCAGAAATGCCCATGGGATATTGACGAAGTTGTAATTTTTTTAGACAATTGATGATGCCTGCGCTATCGCCACTGAAGTGCGGGCATTTTTATTTTGAAAATCTCACCATTCATATTTCAGGGGTTTTGACTTTGTAGGGAATTATTAGCAATTTCCATTTAGTGCTTAAGCTCTACTTCGAGAGAGTGAAAGTTTCAGAATTTAAATACTATACCTATCCAGACAACACGCCGGCAATACTCTCCTGAAGCAGAAATGTTGATAAATAAATATTAATCAACGGAGGCGTTATGATCGGTGAAAATATTTCACATTATAGAATGATTGAGCAACTCGGTCGTGGGGGATCTGTTCGCCGAAGCTATAATTTTTCTGATGGTGAATTAAAATGATCGGTCAAACAATTTCTCATTATAAAATTATAGATAAACTCGGCGAAGGAGGAATGGGAATAATTTATAAAGCCGAGGATTTAAAACTTAAAAGAACTGTTGCACTCAAAGTCTTACCTGAATCATTCACACAAGATGAGGAATCCAAACGAAGATTTATATTCGAAGCCCAAAATGCTTCTTCTCTTCAACATAATAATATTTGCACAATACATGAGATTGATGAAACATCAGATGGGCAGCTATTCATTTCAATGGATTATTATGAAGGAGAGACTTTAAAAAATAAGATTAGCCGTGAGTTACTTAGTTTAAATGAAATTATAGGAATAACTCTTCAGGTTGCTGAAGGATTAAATAAAGCACACGAGCATGGCATTATTCACAGAGATATAAAACCTGCAAACATTTTCATAACAAAAGAAGGTACTATAAAAATACTTGATTTTGGATTAGCCAAGAAAATAGACCGAACTCAGTTTACTAGAAGAGGAATAAAATTCGGAACCACAGAGTATATGTCCCCTGAACAAATAAAGGGAGAGAAAGTTGATCATAGAACTGATATCTGGTCATTAGGAGTTTTGCTGTACGAAATGCTAACAGGCCAACCACCATTCCAGGCAGATTACGAGCAGGCAATAGTTTATTTAATATTAAATCAAGAGCCAGAAGATGTAAGAAAATTCCGTGATAATATTCCTGATAAGCTTCTTACGATTTTGGAAAAATCAATAGCAAAAGAAAGAGAAGACAGGTATGAGGGCACGGCATACATGCTTGAAGATTTAAGAAAGATCACAAGTAAGAGTGAGAGTCACCTTTTTCAATTTGAACTACCCGCACCAAGACCATCCCAATCAATAGCAGTGATGCCGTTTGTAAATATGAGTGCCGATCCAGAGCAGGAATACTTTTGCGATGGATTAACAGAAGAGTTAATAAACGCTTTATCAAGAATTCAAGACTTGAAAGTAGTTGCCCGAACATCTGCATTTGTTTTCAAAGGAGGAAGTTATGATGTCCGGAAAGTAGGAAGAAAATTAGATGTGAGAACAATACTTGAAGGAAGCGTAAGGAAATCCGGAGGTAGCCTACGTGTAGCAGTTCAACTTATAAACGTAATGGATGGCTATCATCTTTGGTCTGAGCGATATGATCGCGAATTAAAAGATGTATTTCAAATACAGGACGAGATATCACTTGCTATTGTCGATATACTGAAAGTTAAGCTTCAAGAGGATGAAAAAGAAAAGTTGCTCAAACGTCATACTGATAACATTGAAGCTTACAATTTTTATATGCAAGGGCTTTATATTTTCAATCAGATTAATTTTAGTTTATTTAACAAAGCTATTGAATATTTCCATCAGGCACTTAAAATAGATCCTAACTATGCACTTGCTTACTATGGTCTGGGATTTTGTTATTTTGCTATGGGTTACTTTGGTATAAAAAGAACTTGCGAGGTTAAAGCAGATATGAAGAAGTATATTCGGAAAGCTTTGGAAATTGATGAAAATCTTTCTGAAGGCTATGATTTGTTAGGATTGTTTAATGCGTGTTTTGAATGGAAATGGGTGGAAGCGCAATCAGCCTGGCAGCATAGCATTGAATTAAATCCGAATAATTCGGTGGCTTTGCAAAATTACAGCATGAACCGGATATCTTGGGGACAATTTGATTTGGCAAGAAAATTATCACATAGAGCTAAAACAGTTGATCCGCTGTCCGATTATACAGAATTATGTTTTGTATTTCCAGATTTCTATACGGCTAGATATGACACGGTTGTTGAACGTCTTTCAAAATATCTGCAATTGGATCCTCCTTATTGGTGGGGTTTATGGTTCTTATGGCGTACTTTTTCTTTAATGAATAGAAAAGAAGAAGCTGTAGAAGCTTGTAAGAAGACTTTCTTAATAGTAGGTCTAAATGACGTAGTGCAGGCAATGGAGAGAGCCGAAACTGACAGTGCAATTGAGACAGCAGCCCGGACGATGGCTGATATCTATCAATACCATTACACCTCACCTTATGATATTGCTACATTATTCATTCATGCAGGTAAAAAGGAAGAAGCCATTCTATGGTTAGGAAAAGCTATTGAAGAAATAGATCTCAAATTACACTTTATTGATGTTGATCCTGATTGGCAAAGTGTACGCAATGATGAACGATTCATAAAATATCTTAAGACAATTGGCTTGAGAAAATGAGTGCTAATATAATATCACATTATCGTGTACTTGAAGAATTGGGACGCGGAGGAATGGGAATAATTTATAGAGCCGAGGATCTTAAACTCAAACGAACCGTCGCGCTCAAAATCTTACCTGAATCATTCACACATGATGAGGAATCGAAACGAAGATTTATCTTTGAAGATCAAAATGCTTCGTCACTTCAGCATAATAATATTTGTACAATACATGAGATTGATGAAACACCTGACGGACAGCTTTTCATTTCAATGGATTATTATGAAGGAGAGACTCTAAAGAATAAGATTTGCCGCGAGTCAATAAACTTAAATGAAATCATAGAAATAATTACACAGATTGCTGATGGACTAAATAAGGCGCATGAGCACGGTATTATTCATAGAGATATAAAACCGGCAAACATATTCATAACGAAAGAGGGCATAGTAAAAATATTAGACTTCGGATTAGCCAAGAAAATAGACCGTACACAGTTTACAAGAAAAGGTGTGAAATTCGGGACGACAGACTATATGTCACCTGAACAAATAAAGGGAGAGAAAGTTGATAAGAGAACGGATATATGGTCTCTGGGCATTCTTCTTTACGAAATGCTGACGGGTCAAGCTCCATTTCAGGCAGATTATGAACAGGCAATAGTATATTTAATCTTAAATCAGGAACCTGAGGATGTTAGAAAATACCGCACAAATATACCGGATAAACTGCTTACTATTTTAGATAAGGCAATTGCAAAAGACAGAGAAGACAGGTATGAAGATACGGCATCTATGCTTGAAGATCTAAGAAAGATTACAAGTAAAGATGAGAGTCATTCTTTCCAATTTGAACTTCCTGCGCCAAGACCATCCCAATCAATAGCGGTAATGCCGTTTGTAAATATGAGTGCAGATCCTGAACAGGAATATTTTTGTGATGGTTTAACAGAAGAGTTGATTAATGCATTATCAAGAATAAGAGACTTGAAGGTAGTTGCCCGCACTTCTGCTTTTACCTTCAAAGGTGGAAGTCATGATGTCCGCAAGGTTGGCAGAAAGCTGGATGTGAGAACAGTCCTTGAAGGAAGTGTAAGAAAATCTGCTAATAGACTTCGCATCACAGCACAGCTGATAAATGTATTAGATGGCTATCATCTTTGGTCAGAAAGATATGATAGAGAATTAAAAGACATATTTGAGGTACAAGAAGAGATTTCGCTTGCAATTGTGGATATACTAAAGGTTAAGCTTCAAGAGGTTGAAAAAGAAAAGCTGCTCAAGCGCTACACTGATAATATTGAAGCATATAATTTCTATCAGCAAGGAATATATTTTTTTAACCAATTAAATATGAGTATGGTTGACAGAGCTATTGATTATTTCAATGAGGCGCTCAAATTAGAACCAAACTATCCTTTAGCTTATGCTGGTTTAGTGTTTTGCTATCATGCTGTCGCATACTTTGGTGTAAAAAGATCAAGAGAGGTTAAACAAAGTATCAAAAAAAATCTTCAGAGGATCTTTGAAATAGATGAAAATCTCTCCGAAGCATATGATGGTTTAGCTTTTATAAATGCATTATATGATTGGAAACGGAATGAAGCGGGAGCGAATTGGCAGCATTGCATAGAATTAAATCCGAATAACGTAGGTGGACTGAGGGATTATAGTATTTACCTGGTGTCAATGGGGCAAGCTGAGTTAGGAAGAAAAATAGCTGAAAGAGCCAGGATGCTGGATCCTCTTTCCGATTTTACAGAAATATGTGTTGCCTTTCCTGATTTCTATACCACTAAATACAACAGGGTTGTTGAACGGCTTTCTAAGCATTTGCAATCAGATACTCCATTCTGGTGGGGATTATGGTTTTTATGGCGCACCTTTTCTTTAATGAATAGAAAAGAAGAAGCTGTAGAAGCTTGTAAAAAATATTTTACAGCCATAGGTTTGAATGATATTGTCCACGCGATGGATAAAGCAGGGATCGACAATGCTTTCGGAACAGCAGCCTCAATTCTCGCTGAGTTTTATCAGCATCAGTATTCTTCACCCTATAATATAGCGATATTATTTAGTCATGCAGGAAAACAGGAAGAGGCCTTAAATTGGGTGGAAAAATCCATTAAGATGTTGATCCCAAATTACACTTTTTGAATGTAGATCCTGAATGGCAAAGTGTACGAAGTGATGTACGATTTATAAAATATCTCAAAAAAATTAACTTTATAACGTGATTGGAAGTGATGGCAATTATTTATCGAAATAATCAAAGTATAAATGAATAGAAAATCAGAAGGAGGAGAGAGATACAACCCCAGTGGGGCTAAATGTTTTTAGAAAAAATATTAACCTATATAGTCCAAACTCCATAGGAGTTCAATATTTGTGGAATTAAACAAACCGAAATTAACGAACTCCGTTAGGAGTTCTATAAGAGGATTATAGTATTTTTAATTTAGATAATTAAAAGAAAGGCTCACAAATGGCAAATACATATACACAACTTTATATTCATTTAGTATTTGCAGTTGCACATAGAGACAGATTAATTCACCCTTCATTCAAGGACGAATTAATGAAATACATAACAGGGATTATGCAAAATAAAGGGAATAAATTACTTGCCATAAATACAATGCCTGATCATGCACATATATTTTTAGGATTGAATCCCAAAAATGCAATCTCTGATTTATTAAGAGATGTAAAAGTCTCCTCAACAGATTTTATTAATGAGAAGAAATGGTTGAGAGGGAGATTCCATTGGCAGGATGGTTTTGGGGCATTTTCTTATTCGCATTCACAAATTGATAGAGTAGTAAAATATATACTTAACCAAGAAAAACACCATAGACGCATTTCATTTAAAGAAGAATATATTAAAACGTTACAAGCATTTGATATTAAATATGAGGATGCGTATTTATTCAAATGGTTCGATGACTTAAAATATTAACCTGCCCCGAACTGTTGGGGTATTGAACTCCTACGGAGTTCGGCTTTCTCTGTGTATTGTTTCTACAAATATTCGACTCCTAACGGAGTTAAAAAGAATAAATCAATGGAAGATAAAATTAAAAGCAACTATATACCAAAGCTTGAATCGTTAATCGAGTTGGCTCAAATATTAGGTCAGCAGAGTGATTATGAGGAAGTACTAAGATTAGTAGTTGAAAAAGCATCTCAACTTGTAAATTCAGATTCAGCATTAGTCATGATGATCAATCCGAAAACACGGGATACAATAAAAACAATATATTCGGAACGAAATTCAGAAGATACGCAAAATCATTTTGTCCACATTAATATCAGCGGATGGGTAATTTTAAATAACAGATCATTATTAAGTGCGGATATAAAAACCGATAACCGGTTTCGAAAAAAACTATTTGATAAAGTACAAGCGAAGTCGGCTATTTGTGTCCCGTTCAGAGTAGAAAATGTTATAATCGGTACATTATTGCTTTTAAATAATGAAAGTAATTGTTCTTTTACAGAGCACGATCTTTCTTTGATGGAAAAATTTTCTGCAATTGTTTCTCCCTTCCTGCATTGCACACAAACCATTGCTCAATATTTTGTATTTCCTCTTCCCAAGCAAGTTTTGTTAAATAAATATGCTATGCTTGGACTGCTTGGTAAAAGTAAAATATTTATCGAGATGTTGCAGGCCATTGAAGCGGCGGCTCGTTGTGATGTAAGAATATTATTGGAAGGAGAAAGCGGAACCGGTAAAGAGCTTGTTGCAAGAGCAGTACACAAACTTAGCTCAAGAAGTCAAAATAAATTTGTTGCAATTGATTGCGGAGCCATCCAGCCAAATTTAGTGGAGAGTGAACTGTTCGGACATATTAAAGGTGCATTTACAGGCGCATTAGTCAACCGCAAAGGATCGCTTGAAGAAGCAAATGGTGGAACTCTTTTTATGGATGAAATAAATAATCTTCCAGTTGATATGCAATCTAAACTACTAAGGGTGCTTCAGGACGAGGAGATTCGCCCTGTTGGTAGCAATCAGATTCGAAAAGTAAATTTACGGATTATAACTGCCTCCAGTTCATCGCTTCTAAAATTAGTTGTTGAAAAGAATTTTAGAGAAGATTTGTTCTATCGCCTGAATGTTTATCCCATTTTTGTTCCTCCTCTTAGTGAAAGAGTAGGAGATATTCCGATGTTAGCTGATTACTTTTTGAACAAGTTTTCTGCCAAACAGGAAAAAGAGATAGAAGGATTCAGCGAAGAAGTTTTGGATTTTATGAAACTGCGCCATTGGACAGGAAACATTAGAGAACTTGAAAATTGTGTCGAAAGACTAGTTACTCTAACTACCAGGAAACAAAAATTAATAGATAAAAAAATATTACCGCTTGAGCTGCAGAAGGAACTGAAGAAATTAAAAAAGAACTTTACTGACATTCCGATAACAAAATCACTCAGTGAAAGTCTAGCTGATCATGAAGAGGAACTGATTAGAAAAACATTGATCAGCTGCAAATGGAATCAATCTAAAGCTGCACGCATGCTCAACATATCTGAACACGATATTCGTTATAAAATGAAGAAGTTAAACATAAAAAAAGCCTAACCCCTGCCCCTTCCCAAAGGGAAGGGGAATTAGTTTTTTAAAAATCTTTTAATAAAATCATTTCTAAACATTTCATTCGGCAAACACAACAATCTGCTTAATCTAAATCTAATTACCTAATCGTTTACGAAAACGTATTCTTAAAAAGGACACGTATTTTTAAAAGCCCTCTCCTTCGGAGAGGATTGGGTGAGGCTTTTATTCGCCAACATTGGCGAGCTTTTTAGGTCAGGTTTAAGGCTGTCTCTCTCAACTCCACAAATCCCATAAGCACTTAATTCATAGAGACTTCTGGTTCTAAAATATTTGGATTTTAAAGTTGGCACTTTTTTGGGCTTATCTGTAACTGCCAATTTAATTAACAGAATTACAAGAAAAACAAAGGAGGTTCTTATGAAAACGCTCAAATGTGTTCTCGTTTTATTTTCTTTTGTGGGACTGATGTTGGTTGGATGCTCTGACCAATCTCAATCACCGGTTTCGCCAATGGATCAAGGCTCCTTAGAAAAAAAACCAACCGTAACTCCATTTACAGGTGCCGATTATCCAATCCCACCTTATATTCTTCAAGAGGCTGTTGTGCATGAGCAGGGCCAAAAAAGAATTATGCATGGTTTGAAAATGCTAGAACGATGGGAATGTTCCAGCGACCTTATGGATGGAACAATGATTAACGAAGTTAATGGTGTGCAAGATAATGATACGGGAGAGGGTACAGCGTACGGGAAGGTTACAGTCACACCTTACAAAGATGTCGGTGGAGGAGTATGGGAAGGCGAATATCATGGGAAGATCGTTCAATCAGGAACACCCGGAATTTGGACATGTACTCTATCGGGATTAGGCCACGGAAGAGGTGGGATTATCGAAGGAATGAAATACAAACTGGAGGTTGTTCTCAAGGTAAATGGATTCCCCGCTACCGGCTGGTTGGGCACAATTACAGGTAACATCTATTCACATTAAACCTTGCTAAACAAATGGCAGTTATTCTATGAAGGTAGAGTGACTGCCAAGTGAAAAGGATTTAACTAATTTTATTTACTGACAAAGGAGGTCTTATGTTAAGTTATACATTTTATCCAGGTAATTCGAAAAAATCCCACAATGCTGGAAAATCTTTACTATTTCTGTCACTTCTTGTTTTATGTCTTTTGTCTATCGATTCTTTTGCTCAAGTTCAAACAGCCAGTTTTGTATTCGAGGGAAGGTTGAGAAATTATATTGTATTCCTTCCTCAGAATTACAATGGTACTGACAAATTGCCAGTTGTATTCAATTTACATGGTTATACTGTTAATATGACGCAACAAATGAATTACTCCAGAATGAATATTGTAGCCGATACAGCCGGTTTTATAGTTGTTTACCCAAATGGAGCTGGTTCTTATAATAGTTGGAATATTGGGGTTTCCGAATCACCAAATATAAATGATGTCGGTTTTATTAATGCATTAATTGACACTTTATCCAAGCATTACAGCATTGACACAACAAGGATTTATTGCTGCGGTTTGTCTATGGGTGGGCTAATGAGTAACAGATTAGCATGTGAACTAAGTAATAGAATTGCAGCTATTGCATCTGTTGCGGGCACAATGGCACAATCAATTGCTAATACATGCAGTCCCAATCATTCTATGCCGGTTCTTTTAATGCATGGTACCGCTGATCCTATTTTACCATATAATGGTAAGTCAGAGCGGCTTGCAGTAGACACCTTACTAGCTAAGTGGGCTAACTTTAATCTCTGTACTCAATCTGACACTATCACGGTACCAAATTTAGATACTTTAGATGGTTGCACTGTTCAGAAAATTAATTACACTTATTGTTCAGATAGTGCCGATGTGATTTTATATAAAGTGATAAATGGAGGACATACCTGGCCAGGTGGCGATACTAATTATTTACATATACCTGGTTATGATTTGGGTAATACAAACTTTGATATCAACGCCAGCGAAATAATTTGGAATTTTTTCAAAAACTATAAACTATCTTTACCTACTACAGTAACAGACTACATCCAAAATCCAATAGAATTTTCATTATTCCAGAACTTTCCCAATCCATTCAATCCAACTACAACCATAGGATACTCACTCCAAGAAAAGCGTAAAGCAAAACTCACTCTACTAAATGTAATTGGACAAGAGATAGTTATACTTGTAAATGAAGAACAAGATAAAGGATATCACAAAGTTGAGTTCAATGTAGCTAATCTCCCAAGCGGAGTTTATTTCTATCAACTGAGAGCAGGCAATTTTACAGAGACGAAGAAAATGATTTTAATCCGTTAAATAAATATTAAAGGAGGTAAACAAAATGCGAAAATTATTTTTCTTAGTTTTTATTCTTTTCTTAACTGTTAAAATATTTTCCCAATGGGTACAAACCAATGGGCCTTACGGCGGAGGTTATGTTTACGACCTGTTGGTGAATGGAACAAATCTTTATGCAGCTGCTCATAGCGGGCTCTATTGCTCAACTGATTTTGGCACAAGTTGGACTAAGTTAGATTCTATGATGTCTATTCCATATCACAAATCCCTTGCGCTCACACCAAATAAAAATGGTGGGAATGATATTTTTGCCGGTAAGTGGGGTAACGGTATTTTTCGCTCAACAGATAATGGAGTTAGTTGGTTCGAGGTTAATTCTGGTTTATCAAGTTTATATATCAGTGGTTTAGTAGCTGGTTCTTTCGGAACAGAAGGGACATCTCTCTTTGCATCTACTTACAGTGAAGAACCTTGGGGTGAGAATCTCTTCCGTTCAACAGATAATGGAGAAAACTGGACACAAATTAATACAGAATTACTACCTGCCTTCTTCAGTGTTCTTGCAGTTAATGAATCTAGCGTATTTGTAGGTGGGGATTGGGGTAGTGGTTTGCAACGATTTACTCAAATCGATACAAACTGGGTAGTTGATACATTAATAATAGCAGATGGAACAACAAGTGTCTTTTCTCTAGCTTTGGATGGT
>Ga0209642_10002587_pt1 | contig 11864 bp, 7 predicted proteins | sample RifCSP19_2_FD_184025 | JGI IMG/M metagenome (GOLD analysis project Ga0209642, IMG submission 184025) | Soil microbial communities from Rifle, Colorado - Rifle CSP2_sed 19_2 (SPAdes) (version 2) | ecosystem: Environmental > Terrestrial > Deep subsurface > Rock core/Sediment | place: Rifle... | reverse complement strand
AAGTAAATATTATAGATTAGAAGGATAGCGAAACTTATGCGCTTGAAATTTTAAATAATAATTCTACAACAAAAGAAAATAAGAAAGAAAAACAATGATTAAGAAATTTTTCACAATACTTTTTTTTATAATGCTGGCGATAAATGTTTACGCTCAAGATTACATTTTTTTTAGTGACAGCCCTAATAGTACATATTATGACCCTAGTTGGGGATTTGTAAATGCGCCAAGTTTTTTAGAAAGAGTTAACAGCAATAAATTTCCTGTAAGCACAACAAATTTCTTTTCTGGATTAAACAGTCTTAAGCTTAGATGGAATTCTCAGGCAGGTGGCGATTGGGGAATGGCTGTAGCTTCGGAAGGTTGGGTCGGTCATAATGTAAATTTAAAAGATTCACTCTCTTTCTATGTCTTTACAAATACTGCGCTTTCATCAGAAAATCTTCCCCTGATTTATATAGAGGATTTAGACAATAACAAAACCCCGATGCACATTCTTTCAAATTATACGGGCGATATTCCTGCAGAGGTTTGGACAAGAATTTTTGTGCCCCTTTCAATCTTTGAAAATAATCCTGGTGCAGCAAACCTAACTCAAATAAAAACCATATTCTTTGGACAGGCAGCTTCAGATGGAGGCGAGCACACCCTATATCTTGATGAAGTTAGAATGATTTCTTCTGTAATATTAGATACAATAAGACCAACTGTTCCTCAGGGAGTGATTGCTAGAGGGTTTGAGCATCATATTGATTTGAAATGGACTCCCAATACAGAAACCGACTTAATGGGATATTATCTCTATAAATTTGATAATTCAAGCTTCGTAAGAATTGCAACAACTACTAGAGAAATTCCGTTTTTTACTGATTTTGTCGGAGGATACAATGTCACCGGTTTGTATAAAATATCTGCTTTTGATTCAAGTAATAATGAATCATTCTTGACTAATGAAGCGACTGCAACAACTTATCAAATGAATGATGAAGAATTTCTCGATATGGTTCAGCGCGCAACATTCAGATATTTTTGGGATTGGGGAGATCCAAATTCTGGAATTGCTCGGGAACGCTGGCATCCAAACGGAAGTGATGTTACAAATACAATCGGCGGTGGGGGATTTGGAGTGATGGCAATTCTTGTAGGCATTGAAAGAGGTTTTGTTACTCGTGAACAAGGTGCTAAAAGAATGTTAAAGATTACAGATTTCCTCTCTACCAAAATTGACACATTCCATGGTGCTTTTCCGCATTGGTTTAACGGCAGTACAGGTAAAGTCGTGAAATTTGGGGAATATCAAGATGGTGGCGATATTGTTGAGACTGCTTTCATGATTCAAGGATTGCTCGCAGCACGGCAATATTTTTATCAACAAAATAGTACCGAAGTACAGATCAGAAATTTAATTACTCAATTATGGCAAAATGTTGATTGGGATTTTTATCGCAATAATTCCAGTGGACTTTATTGGAATTGGTCGCCGACAATGGGTTTTAACTTTAGCGATACATTTATCTTCCATGGATGGAATGAAACTTTAATCGCATACATTCTGGCTATTGCATCACCGACCCATCCCGTTACTGTATCCGCATTATCATTTTACCGTGCCGGATGGGGAAATTTTAGTCAAATAGATCAATTACGGCAGCTATATGGGTATCTGCTTTATGTAGGTTCAAGCTATGGCGGTCCGCTTTTCTTCACACACTATTCTTTCTTGGGGTTAGATCCAAGAAACAAAAAAGATGAATTCACAAATTATTTTACTCATAACAGAAATCAATCGTTAGTAAATCGTGCATATTGCGTCAGCAATCCTAAAAAATTTAATGGTTATGGAGAAAATAATTGGGGATTAACTGCAAGTTATTCCATTCCTGGTGTAGATTATACTGCACACGATCCCAATAATGATAACGGGACAATATCCCCAACAGCAGCACTTTCATCAATGCCATACACGCCTGATGAATCTATTGCCGCGTTAAAATATTTTTATAGAACTCACGGATCAAGTCTTTGGGGTGATTTTGGTTTTAAAGATGCATTTAATCTTACCTATTCAAGCAAAGGTGTTTTAGGCACTTGGTTCAGTGATGGTTATCTTGCAATTGACCAAGGACCAATAATAGTGATGATTGAAAACTATAGGTCGCAGCTTCTCTGGAATAAATTCATGGCTAATCCGGAAATTCAGTCAGCACTTACTGCCGTAGGATTTGTGTCGGATTCAACTACAGATGTTAGCGACCCCGATAGATTAAATTATTCATTTAAGCTTGATGGGAATTATCCAAATCCATTTAATCCTATTACGAGAATAAGATTCGAGCTTCCTGCAACTCAAAATATAAAAGTAGACATTTATAATGTACTCGGAGAAAATGTTAGAGAATTATTTAATGGTGAATTGACTGCGGGAATAAATGAACTAATTTGGAATGGAAATAATGATTATGGTAATTCTGTTCCAAGCGGTGTTTATATTTATAGAATGGAATCAAATGGAAATTTGCTGAGCAGTAAGATGATTCTTCAAAAATAATTATAACCATGAAGTCACTTAGATTTGAAATAAAAATCTTAAATTCAAAGGAAACATTATTTCTTTTCATTTTCAGTTTGATTTTAACCTTAAGCTTATCATGCAATGAATCAAGCGATGAAACCGTAATTGATTTTTGGGGTTTGGGTTCTGAAGGTGAATTTGTTAAACAGCTTCTACCAAAATTTGAGGCAGAAAATCCTGGTATAAAAGTTAAAGTACAAATGGTACCATGGACGGCTGCACAAGAAAAATTGATTTCCGCTTTTGCGAGCAATAATCTTCCTGATGCTTTTCAGCTTGGCAACACATGGGTTCCTCAGTTTGCGCAGTTGGAAGCTATCACCGATTTAACTGAATGGTTGCGTACAAGTGATGTGATAAAAAAAGATAAATACTTTGTGGGAATATGGTATACAAATGTAATTGATAGCTTGGTTTATGGTATTCCATGGTACATTGATACGAGAATATTATTTTATCGAACCGATGTTTTGCAAGAAGCTGGATTTAATTCTCCTCCTAAAACTTGGGATGAATTATACTTGCTCTCAAAAAAAATAAAAGAAGCAAATAAAAATGTAGAGAAATATGCCATCTACATTCCAACCAATGAGTGGGCAAACTTTATAATCTTCGGACTTCAGAACGGAGCAGATATTTTAAAGGATAATAATACTTATGGAAATTTCAGCAGCAAAAAATTTACAGAAGCTTTTTCTTATTTGACTAATTTTTATAAAGAGAATTTAACTCCTCTTGGTGTTTCTCAGGTTACAAATGTTTATCAAGCGTTCGCCGAAGAATATTTTGCAATGTACATCTCAGGACCCTGGAATATTTCAGAATTTAAAAAATGGATGACCGGAGATTTGAAAAATAAATGGATGACTTCATCATTACCCGGACCCAGTGAAAATACAAAAGGAGTTTCGCTCGCCGGTGGTTCAAGTATTGTTATTTCTAAAAGATCAAAACATAAAGAAGAAACCTGGAAACTGATAGAATTTCTCTCAAAACCTGAAATTCAAATTGAGTTTTATCATCTTGTCAATGATTTGCCTGCTGTTAAAGAGGCATGGGAAGACTCTTCGCTAAGCAGCAACCCTTATATGAAAGCTTTTTATGAACAGTTCAATTACGTTGTTGCAACTCCAAAAATTCCAGAGTGGGAACAAATAGTATTTTCAAAACTTCAGCAGTATGTTGAGCTGGCAGCAAGAAATGTTTTAACTGTTAAAGAAGCACTGAAAAAATTAGATGATGATGTTAATGTTATCCTTGAAAAAAGAAGATGGATGCTAAATAAATCCAAATGAGTAAAGAAAACAATCATATTGAAAAAAAATATTTTAGGTCGGGAATTTCCGCAGCATATTTTTTTCTTGCCCCGGCAATGATTTCAATTTTTGTTTTCTTTTTCATTCCTGTTATTGCGGCATTCATAATCAGCTTTACAGATTTTGATATTTATTCCTTAGGAAATTATAGTAATCTCAGGTTCATCGGATTAAAAAACTATTCTGATCTTTTGGGCAATGAACTTTTTTGGACGTCTCTGAGAAACACATTCTATTTTGTAGTTGCAGCAAGTCCCCTATCAATTGCTGTTTCGTTGGGTGCAGCATTAATCCTAAATTCAAAGCTTGTGAAACTTAAAGCGGTTTTCCGGTTAGCATATTTTATTCCTGTAGTAACCACATTAGTAGCTGTCGCAATAGTCTGGAGATTCATTTACCATCCTCGTTTTGGCATGTTGAATTATCTATTAAGCTTTATTGGTATAAATCCCATTGATTGGCTTGGTGATCCGTTTTGGGCAATGCCTTCGATCATACTCATGTCAATTTGGAAAAATTTTGGTTATAACATGATAATTTTTATTGCAGGGCTTCAAAATATTCCCGAGCAATTATATGAAGCAGCTATTTTAGAAGGCGCAAATGCCTGGCAGCAATTCAAAAAAATTACTTTGCCAATGTTAGCGCCGACAACAATCTTTATTAGTATTATAACAATGATCGGCAACTTCCAGCTTTTTGCTGAACCGTATGTAATGACTCAGGGTGGGCCATTAAATAAAACGCTAAGTGTTGTTCAATATATGTACCAGGAAGGTTTTCGCTGGTGGAATATGGGTTACTCAGCATCAATTGCATTCGTTTTGTTTATAATAATTTTTGCTGGAACAATGCTTCAGCTTAAAATACAAAAGCAAACAGCTTAACAGCTATGATTAAAAAAATAGCACTCTATTTATTTTTAAGTGTGACTGGTTTAGCAACACTTATTCCATTCATCTGGATGGTTTCAGCATCGTTGATGTATGATGGGCATGCTAGCACCTATCCTCCACGATTTATACCGGATGAATTTACCTTATATCAGTTTCAAAGTTTATTCTCACGTTTAAATGTTGCAAGAAATCTTTTTAACAGTTTAGTACTATCAATTCTTGTTACAATTATTTCTCTATTCTTCAATTCGATGGCAGGATATGCCTTTGCAAAATATCGTTTTGCCGGTAGAGATAAGTTGTTCAGCTTACTGCTAAGTTCAATGATAATCCCTGCTCAAGTTACGATGCTTCCCCTTTTTTTAATGTTGAAAGAAATGGGATTCATTAACACTTATATGGCGATTATTATTCCCGGTTTGGCGAATATTTTTGGAATATTTCTTATCCGACAATATGCATTATCAATTCCGGATAGTTTGATTGAATCTGCAAGAATGGATGGCGCTACGGATTTTCAAATTTATAAATCTATTATTCTTCCACTTTGTTTGCCGATACTAATTACACTTGCAATATTTACATTCATGGGGACATGGAACGATTTTCTTTGGCCTCTAATTGCATTAACAGATAACTCAATGTACACATTACCGGTTGCACTTGCTAACTTAATGGGGGAGCACACGAAAGACCCTGAACTTATGATGGCGGGATCTGTAATTACTATCATTCCGATTCTGATAGTCTTTTTCGTTCTTCAAAAGTATTATATAAAAGGTATAATGTTAGGCGGTGTGAAAGAGTAGCCAAATTCGAAAAAAAATAATTAATTGAGTATTTACTTGACAAAACTGAAAGTAATTGTTAGATTTTTTATGAAAATGAAAACGTTTTCATTAATTCTTTAAAACTAGGATTATCCTTAAATCATTTTACACAATGAAGACCAATATTAACGTTGTTGCAGAGAGAGCCGGTGTTTCGATCGCTACTGTTTCTAGAACATTTAATGAGCAGGGGTTAGTAAAAGAAAAAACTCGTGACCGTATTATTAAGATAGCCCATGAGCTGAATTATAAACCAAGCCCTATTGCAAGAGGTTTATCAAAAAAAACTACTGATACAATAGGTGTTATTCTTCCTGATCTTGTTGGTGAATTTTTTATGGATATAATCCATGGAATTGATGAAGAAGCATACAAAGCAAATAAATATGTAATGGTTTCCAGCTCACACAGCCAACGTAATATGGTTGAAACACTTATCGAATTTATGGCAAGTGGAAGAGTTGATGGGGTAATTCTTATGGTCCCTCAAATGCACAAAGAGGTGGATGACTTTCTTAAAAAATCAAAAAGACCAATAGTATTAATAAATAGTTGCTCCGATTTAACTGATGCAGTGAATTTTCAAATAGATAATTATCATGGTGCAGTAACATGTGTTGAACATTTGATTTGGCACGGTTATAAAAAAATTGCAATAGTTAAAGGTCCTGCTGAAAATTGTGATGCCCAAGAACGATATGCCGGTTTTCTGGATGCCTTACATAAAAATAATTTAAGTTCAAAAAGTTTTTTTGAAGTTATCGGTGATTTTCAAATTAAAACCGGCTACTATGCCTTTATGGAGCTGATGAGTCAAAGTGATAAACCTGATGCAATATTTATATCAAATGATATGATGGCAATAGGTGCATATGAAGCGGCAAAGGTATCTAATATTAAAATTCCCCAAGATGTAGCAGTTATTGGATTTGATGATATTTATTTATCTAAGCTGCTTAATCCCCGGTTGACGACAGTTCACGTTCCCATTTCTGAACTTGGAGCTAAAGCTGTTAATTATTTACTAAGAATGATCACCAGTAAAGTAAATGCCCAACAAGCTTATAAAGAAGTTTTACCAACTGAACTTGTTATAGGTGGTTCATGCGGATGTAATAACTTTTATCAGTCTTTAATATGAAAGCAAAATTTGAAGTGTTACTTATTTCATTAAAAAAATCATTAACTCATTAAACAAATAAAACAGATGGAGGTATCATGAACCACATTACTTACGTGAGAATATTTGTTATCCTATTGTTATTCTCTACTGCATTGTATGCCCAATATTCCGAGAGGCAGGATTTAATTTGGGCACGCACCACGACAGAACCAATTGCTCTTGATGGTGTATTAAACGAGGCAGCATGGTCTTCTGCCGAAACACTAGAATTAAATTATGGACAACCAGGAAAATTACCTACAAGTGGTTGGAAGTCCGAGTTTAATGAAGCAGGAATTACTGATCCCACCCATGCAACAGTTAAATTTCTTGTTTCTGGTAATCAACTTTATCTTGGATTTACAATGCCGGATTCTTCAGTCGGTGGTTCGGCAGATTGGGCACGATGGGATGCAATATTAATGTCTATTAAAGACAAATTGAGTTCAAATAGACCAGCGCCTGCCGTAGAATTCTTTTACGCCTACTGGTATGTGAACAAACCACAATATGCTGTACCCGGTGCTCCACCAAGATTTATCGGTGATAGATATGGTAACTTTACTGATACTACCAGAACCCCTGCTCAAATTTCAGTTTGGGATGCCAAGACGGTTGTAAATGGGGGCCAATCAAATGATGCTGGACGTGATCAAAGCTGGGTAGTTGAAATGAGATTATCTATGGATTCCTTGGGTTATAACTTAACCAGACCCGAAGGTGATATCATTATGCTTAACTTTTCTATTTGGGATTGTGATTATCTTTACGAAGGAGTTCCCAGCACAATAAATACTACTCGCACTCATTTTCAATCTCCATGGGGAAATACTAATGCTAATAATGTTGCAAGAATTCATACACGGCCTGATGTTACAATAACCACTGCAACATTACCGACAGTCCCACCGGATATTATATTGCAGAATGGTTCAACTTATCCTGAACCAGTTATAGATGGACTTTTGAATGATGCTGTGTGGAATAGTGTAAATAGTTTCGAAATTGCATGGGATGATGCAAACATCAGAAATGCATATCCCGGAATTGGACCTTATCAAAGCGGTCAATATCAACCGGATTTAGTAACAGGCTCAAGACCACCGGTAATAGATCCCTCCTATGCAAAAGCCAAAATGTTTTTCCGTGATAATTTTCTTTACCTTGCTGCAGATGTAAATGATCAAATTGTACAAGCAACTGGTACGTATGATGTGGTTGACGGTATAGGACTTATGATTGGTGATCGTAATACTGTTAATGCTGACAATAATATGGAAGTAAGATTGCTTAGAGTAAATTTTGCAGCAGATAGTACACCAAAAGCATATGATTATATGACACAAATGTTAGACTCAACTTCTTCTCAGTATGCTGTTGCACTCAAGGGTTCAACCACGGTAGGCAACAATACTGATATTGATGAGGGTTTTACGGTTGAATTAAAAATTGATTTGATAGGTTTGCTTGGTTATCCTGCCGATTTAGGTGATAAGTTAATTTTCCTTGGTGTTTGCTTATATGATGGTGATTCTTTTGAAGATCCATTAAATAATTACGGAACAAGAACATGGTGGTTCCGTGAAAGTGGAGGCGGACCAGCTCTCGCTTGGGGACTGATTGATCCAAACAATACGGTTGATGTGAATGATAATTTTACTTCACTCATTCCCAATTCACTTGTTCTTTATGGAAATTATCCAAACCCGTTCAATCCTTACACAACAATTAAATATTCTACTCCTGTGTCAGGTAATGTAAATCTTTCAGTGTACAATACTCTCGGTCAGAAAGTTATATCGAGAAATCTTTTTGCAGAATCTGCAGGAACGCAGGAATACAGACTTAATTTGAGTTCTCTTACTTCAGGTGTTTATTTTTATAAAGTAAACATGAATGATCCAAACGGCGGTAAAGTATTTGAAAGCATCATCGGCAAAATGATCTTTATGAAATAAAAAGAAAATATGAGAGGCGCAAAAACGCCTCTCTTTTTTATAAATTTTTAATTAAACCATTAAAAACTAATGGTAATAATATGCAAAAAATAAATACTGGTAAACTAAAAATTTTAGGTTGCTTGTTTATCGGATCTTTAATTTTTATTCTTAGTGATATTTCATATTCGCAGACTACTGGTAAATTATCTGGAAGAGTTACTGATCAATCAGGAGAAGGGTTAATCGGGGCAAACGTTTTAATTGAAGGCACTAATCAAGGTGCTGCAACAGATGCAGAAGGATATTATGTGATTCTTAATCTTCGTGCTGGCACTTACTCTGTGCGTTTCGGTTATGTTGGTTATCAATCAAAACTTGTTGAGAAAGTTAGAATTAATTCTGATCAATCAACCATAATTGATGTCTCTTTAGCTTCTGAAGTAATTGAGGGAGAAACCGTCACAGTTACTGCTCAACGTCCTTTAGTTGAGTTTAATCAAACAAGTTCAATTTCAACGGTTGGTAAAGATGATATTGCAAATCTTCCGGTTCAAGACTTAAATCAGATAGTTAATTTGCAAGCTGGTGTAATAGATGGTCATTTTAGAGGTGGACGAATCGGAGAAGTACAATACCAAGTTGATGGAGTAACGGTTAACAATCCTTTTAATAATTCCTCAACATTACAGCTTGATAAATCAGTTTTGCAAGAAGTGCAGGTAATCAGCGGAACTTTCGATGCAAAATATGGACAAGCGATGTCTGGTGTTGTAAATGCAGTTCTTCGTACAGGCTCTGAAAAATTTGACTGGTCTGGTGAAATTTATGGCGGTGACTTTATTCCTTTTGATGATAAACGATATCCTGATAATAAAACAATCGATCCAACTACAATTCATAATCTTCAATTAACTCTAACCGGACCAACTTATCTTCCACAAACAACTTTTTTAATTAGCGGACGAAGGTACTTCAGCAATGGCTGGCTTTATGGTGAAAGAAGATTTCTACCAACAGACTCAGGCAATTTTGAAACTCAACAATACTTTCCAACCGGTGATGGAGCCATTATTCCGATGAGTACTACGAGAGAATGGAGCGGTCAATTCAAAATCACTAATCAGTCTATCGAAAGAGTTCAGCTAAGTTATCAAGCAATTTTGAATAAGATTGAAACGAAGTATTATAACTTTGGTATGAGATTGAATCCCGATGGTGTGAAGCCAAATCAAACAACATCACTTACTCATGGTTTGGATGTGACTCAAACTATCTCGGATAAGATGTTCTACAAAATCAGCTTGCGTCAAAATTATTTTGATTACAAATCTTATATGTATGAGGATGTTTTTGATCCAAGATACATTCAAGCCGGTGAGTTTAAAAGTGATGCCAACTATGAATTCGGGGCAATCGTTCAAGGTGTTGATCTTGGTAGGTATATCCAGAAAACGAATTCCGGAATTTTTAAAGGTGATTTTACCTGGCAATTTAATAGATCAAACTTTATTGAGGCAGGAATTGAAGGACAATTTTCGAAAATATCATTTGGCAGTCCGGGATTCATTGCCCCAACAACTGAAAATGGTGTGAGAATCCTAAAGCCAAGACTTTATCCCGAAAAGATTGAGGATCCTAAAATAGAAGATTATAAGCCACAACAATTTGCCGCTTATCTTCAAGATAGATTAGAATTAGGTGACTTGATTATTAGAGCAGGACTTCGGTTAGAATATTATGATGCAAATGCATATGTTCCAAGCGATTTACGAAATCCGGCGAACTCAATTACTGGTGCACCATTATCAGTATTAAAGAAGACAACCGTTAAATATGCACTTGCACCAAGATTAGGTTTTAGTTTCCCTCTGACAGACAGAGCTTCAATATATTTTGCTTACGGTCATTTTTATCAGATGCCCGGACTTGCCGACCTATATAGCAATTCTAATTATTTAGTACTGAAAGACCTTCAAGCGGCAACTTCAACTTATTCAACAATGGGAAATCCTGATCTCAAACCTCAATTAACTGTTCAATATGAAGTTGGATTGAAACAAGCTCTTACAGATTTGCTTGGACTTGAACTGACATTTTTCTATAAAGATGTTCGCGATTTATTAGGCAGCGAATTTATATCCACTTACACAGCAGCAGAATATCCTCGGTTGACAAATGTTGATTTTGGAAGCATCTATGGGTTTACGATCGCTCTTGATCAAAGGTATATTGGACCGATCAGCACCTCATTAGATTATACTATGCAGTTTGCACGGGGAAACAGCAGCGATCCCTATGAAACATCAAATCGAGCTGCAAGCGGTAAAGATCCTCGTCCCCGTGATATTCCTTTTGGATGGGATCAGAGACATACCATTAATGCAACTGCGATTTACCTCGTTCCGAATGATTATTCTATCAGCACAATAATTCGCTATGGGAGCGGCATGCCATACACACCTGCTATCGGTTCAGGTTTCAATGCAGATCTTGAAACAAACTCAGGCACTAAATCCGGATATGCTTTAGTCGATTTACGTGCAGAGAAATTTTTCTCATTCGATTTTATAAACCTCAGCGCTTTTCTTCGCATAACAAATCTTTTAAATACAAGATTTGTTAACGGATTTGTCTTTGCAGGTTCTGGCAGCCCGGATTATTCTAATAATCCTTTAGGTGATCGTGCTGCATTAGCTGATCCGGGGCGTTTTTATGAGCCCAGAAGAATAGAATTAGGAATTTCTTTTAGGAGTAACTGATATGAACACACAAATTAAGTTTAGCAGGAAATTAAGATCAGCTAGAATTATTCCATTTGCATTTTTCACGATTTCATTTTTTCTTCTTAATTCGTCACTTCTAATCAGAGCTCAGAATGGCGGATTGCTGCCTGTTGTACCCGATTCTCTTAGAGGAAGAATTGATGCCGAGAGATTAGGACAGCATGATTTCAATCGCATACGAACTCGGTTTTATAACTATGGAATGGTCGGAGATTATCCGCTTGATCCTATCAAAGTTGATTTAACCACATTTCATTCTGTTGAGATTCCCAAAGGTTCCGGTGAAAATTACAGCGATGGAATTACCCCATTTGTTCTTGCAAAAATTACTCAGGCGGACGACAGTCCATCCTATATAATGGAAA
>Ga0209642_10002585_pt1 | contig 11877 bp, 14 predicted proteins | sample RifCSP19_2_FD_184025 | JGI IMG/M metagenome (GOLD analysis project Ga0209642, IMG submission 184025) | Soil microbial communities from Rifle, Colorado - Rifle CSP2_sed 19_2 (SPAdes) (version 2) | ecosystem: Environmental > Terrestrial > Deep subsurface > Rock core/Sediment | place: Rifle... | reverse complement strand
TACCGGGCCCCGAACCCCGGGGCGCCGGCTTTCGTCGACGTCGGTGACACCGTCGTCCCGGGGCAGACGCTCTGCGTTCTCGAGGCCATGAAGCTCTTCAACGAGCTCAAGGCCGAGACTGCAGGTTCCGTGCGCGCCATTCACGTCGAGAACGCGCAGCCGGTCGAGTTCGGACAGCTCCTGTTCGAGATCGATCCGATTCTCGCGCCGCCTGCGGTCTAGAGGCGCCTGAAGTGTTCTCACGTGTCCTCGTCGCGAATCGAGGTGAGATCGCCGTCCGCGTGATCCGGGCGCTGCACGAGCTCGGGGTCGAAGCGGTCGCGGTCTACTCGACCGCGGATCGCGATGCTCTCCATGTAGCGCTCGCGGATCAAGCCGTATGCATCGGGCCACCCGCTGCAGCCGAGAGCTATCTGCGGATCGCGAATATCGTCGCCGCCGCCGAGACGACCGGGTGCGAAGCCGTGCATCCGGGATACGGATTCCTGGCGGAGAACGCGGAGTTCGTACGAGCCTGCGAGGCGAACGATCTCGCCTTCATCGGCCCACCTGCGGGCGTAGTTGAGGAGATGGGCGACAAGGTGCGTGCGAAAGAGGCGATGCGAGAGGCTGGGATTCCGCTCGTCCCCGGCTCCGACGGAGTATCAGACCTCGTCGACGTCAGGACCGCCGCGGCCGAGGTGGGCTTTCCCGTGTTGCTGAAGGCATCCGCCGGTGGAGGTGGCAAGGGGATGCGGCTCGTCGCCTCCGAGGACGAGCTCGAGGCCGCGTATGCTTCTGCGAGCGCGGAGGCAGATGCCGCGTTCGGGAATAGCTCCGTCTACGTCGAGAAAGTGATCTCGCCAGCGCGGCACGTCGAGGTTCAGGTCCTGTGCGACGACGAGGGCGGCGTGCTCACCCTTGGCGAGCGTGAGTGCTCGATCCAGCGACGCCATCAGAAGCTGCTCGAGGAGTCGCCGTCGACCGCGCTCGACCCGGAAACCCGCGAGGCGATGGAGAGTGCCGTCGAGCGCGCGTGCACCGAGATCGGCTACCGGAACGCGGGAACGTTCGAGTTCCTCGTCGGCTCCGACGGTGGCTTCCACTTCATCGAGGTGAACTGCCGTCTCCAGGTGGAGCATCCGGTGAGCGAGCTCGTCACCGGCATCGACATCGTTCGGGAGCAGGTGCGGCTTGCAGCCGGCGAGAGGCTCGAGCTCACGGGACGCGCCCCGAGGCACGGGCACGCAATCGAGGTTCGGATCAACGCCGAGGACCCGGCCCGTGGTTTCCTCCCGGCTCCCGGGATCGTGAGCACCTTCGTTGCGCCGCTCGGTGCGGGTGTGCGCGTCGATACGGCAGTGCGGGCGGGGAGCGAGATCCCTCCGTTCTACGACTCGATGATCGCGAAGGTGATCGTCTGGGACGAGACGCGTCCCCGCGCCATCGCGCGAGCGGTGCGCGCGCTTACGGAGCTCGAGATCGACGGTATCCCCACGACGCGTGAAGTGGCACTCGACGTGCTCGGCTCGCGCGAGTTCGCGACCGGTTCGTACTCGACCTCGACGCTGGACGGGCTCGTGGGGCGCGTCCCATCGCTCTCACTGACATGAAGGCTCCGGTAGGGCGGCGCACCGGTCGGCGCCAGGCGCTCTTCCTCCTCTATCAGTGGGACCTCACCGGGCAAGCCATGGCGTCGCTGTACGAAGGCGAGCCGGACGAGTTCGCACGCTCCCTTGCCGAGGCCGTCGCGTCTCGGGCGCCCATACTCGACAGTCGCATCACGCGGTCATCGCCGGACTGGCCGGCCGATCGCCTGGGTACCCTCGAGCGCAATATCCTGCGCATCGGCGTGTACGAGCTCGAGGAGGGGACGGTGCCGCACGAGGTGGCGATCAACGAGGCGGTCGTGCTCGCGAAGCGGTACGCGTCCGAGGATGCAGCACGTCTCGTCAACGGCATCCTGGGACGCGTGGCTCGCGAAGAGGATGCGGCGTGACCTCGGTCGACGACGCGCTCGCCAAAGCGGAGGAGCTGCTGGCAAGGCTCAACGAGCGGCGGGAAGAGCTCGAGCGGCTCGCCGATGCCGACGATGTCGATGGTGAAGCCGCGGTAGACGTCATCGCCGAGCTCGCCGAGCTCGCCCGGCAGATCGAGGCCGAGCTCACCCGCGCGCGGACGCTGGCCGATGCGCCAGGCTGAGGAGCTGCGCGACGCCGTCGAGGCGTATCTGCGGACGCTCACGTTTGCCGCCGAGCTCGGGCAGCTCGAGGAGGCACTCCGGTACTCGCTCGAGTCCGGTGGGAAGCGCATTCGCCCAGTGCTCTGCCTCGCGGTCGTCGAGGCGGCAGGCGGGAACGTCGAGCAGGGGCTTCCCGCCGCCTCAGCGCTCGAGCTCGTGCACACATTCTCGCTCGTACACGACGATCTACCGGCGCTGGACGACGACTGCGAGCGGCGCGGCAGGCCGAGCCTGCACGTCGCGTTCGGGGAAGGAGTGGCGCTCCTCGCCGGCGACGCGCTCCTCGCCGAGGCGATGCGGCTCGCGCTGACCTACGACGACCCCGGGATCGCGCGCGAGCTGGTCGAGGCGACGCTGGGGATGATCGGTGGGCAGCACCGCGACATCACGGGTGACGACGAGGACCTCGCGGAGCTGCACCGGCTGAAGACCGGGCGGCTCTTCGCGTCTTCGGTCGGGCTCGGTCTTCGCGTGGCCGGAGTCGCAGAGAGCGACCAGGCCGCGTGGCGTGCGTTCGGCGCGGAAGTCGGGCTCCTCTTCCAGATCGTGGACGACATCCTGGACGGCGACGGGCTGGCCGGCCGTCTGCCGGCGGGCGATGTGAGGCGGCTTGCGGATGACAGCGCCGAGCGAGCCCGAGAGCAGCTCGAGAGCATCGGCGCGAACACGAGCGTGCTCCGCGGGCTCGTCGACGCCGTGGCCGATAGAACCAGTTGAGGGATACGCAGAATCCTCTCCCAGCACGATCTGACCCGTAACGGACAGACCAGGTCGGCGCGGTGTGGCGCTCTCGCCCGCATGCGCGGACCGTCGTTCTCCTCTCCATGCCGACCCGCCGCTGCAGCCGCCTGTCTACGTTCGCTCTCGCGGCCTTCGTCTGCGCGGTGCTGGCTGCTCCAGCAGTCGGGCTGGCGGATGACGGGAGGCGACCGCACGGCGTCCCAGTGCAGCAGCCCGAGGTCGTTCCGCCAGGCCAGCGTGCAGCGCACATCGCCCTGAGGGCCGTCGGTGTGCCGTATCGGTGGGGTGGAGAGTCTCCTGAGATCGGCTTCGACTGCTCCGGGCTGGTCCGGTGGGCGTACGGACGCATCGGGATCGACCTGCCACACAGCTCCTATGCGCTCTACGGCGAAGGGCGGCGTGTAGCCGAGTCACGGTTGGAATCGGGGGACGTCCTCTTCTTCGAGGGACTCGGGCACGTCGGCCTGTACCTCGGACGCGGACGCATGGTGCACGCTCCCCAGTCCGGTAGGAGCGTCGAGGTCGTCCACCTCGGTAGCCTCGGTTATGGCGTGCGGCTCATAGGCGCGCGCCGGTTCGCTCCGACCTAGGAGCGACGGGCGCGTTCACCCGCGCCGAAGTGAACGCTCTCCAGCGACCGCATCCGGCGAACGATCGCGCGTCGTCAGCGATGCTTGCGGACGTCTCGGTCGGCTCGCCGGACGGGAAGCGGGCGATGCACGGTTCCGGGATGACCGTTCTGAGCGCCGTCGCGGACGTTCGGACGGAGCAACGAGTCGGGTAGCGCGGTCGTCACGTCTGGTTCCGAAGCGACGTCCGCGAAGTCGTCGACGCTGTTTCGTCGGTGGTCGGCGAAGAGCGCAACCGATACGAGCACGATGATCATGAGTGAGAGCCAAGTCGGCATTCGTCTACCTCCTGTTCGGCGCGCAGAGCGAAACGTCCTCCAAGCACCACAAGTCGGCGGATTCCGCTTCTCTTACTACCCTCGGATGGGTGAAGGGATGGTGAAAGGGTGAAACGACGATGAACGCGTGTCGGCTCGCGTCTTGGCCAGTGGCGACCATCGAGCTGGGCACGTGGTCGCACCGGGCGCTCGGAGCAGCATGAAGAAGCGTCTCGACATCCTCATGGTCGAGCGGGGGCTTGCGGAGTCGCGCGCCCAAGCGCAAGCGCTCGTCCTCGCCGGCTTGGTGCACGGCCACGACAAGCCCGGAGAGCAACTGGACGACACCACCGAACTGCACGTCGAGCGTCCACCTCGCTTCGTGTCGCGAGGTGGAGAGAAGCTGCAGCATGCTCTCGATGCCCTTCGTGTGGCCGTCGACGGACGCGATTGCGCGGATGTCGGCGCGTCCACGGGCGGCTTCACCGACTGCCTGCTTCAAGCCGGGGCGACACGGGTGATCGCGATCGACGTCGGCTACGGCCAGTTGCATCCGCGACTGCGGTCGGACCCGCGAGTCACCGTCCTCGAGCGAACGAACTCTCGATCCCTGACCGAGCTCCCGTTTGCGCCGGAGCTCGTCGTGTGCGACGTGTCGTTCATCAGCGTGACGAAGGCGCTTCCACCCGTGCTCGCGCTCGCGGCGCCTGGCTGGGAGGCTCTCGTGCTCGTCAAGCCGCAGTTCGAAGCGGGTCGCTCGGACGTCGGCAAGGGAGTCGTGCGCGACCCGGACGTGCAACGGAAGGTTCTCGAAACGGTCATCGAAGCCGCGTGGGCATGGGGTGGCGTCACAGTCGGGGTCGTAGACTCCGGGCTGCCCGGCCCGAAGGGAAACCGGGAGTTCTTCGTCCATCTCGTCGATCGCGCAGCCCAACCGAATCCCGATGACATCCACAGCTGGATTGCCGAGGCCATTGGCTAGGCCCATTGCCAAGGCCGCCGTCGTCACTCACGGCCAGCCCAAGCAGATCGGGGCCGGGCTCGCGCGACTGCAGGCGGTCGCTGCCGAGCACGATGTCGAGCTCCTGTTCTCGCTCGAGGAAGCGGAGAAGCACGGGTTCGAGCCTTCGAGCGATCAGTCCGCGGTAGACATCGCGGTGGTGCTCGGGGGTGACGGCACGGTGCTCCGTTCCCTGGCGCGGTTCCTGGGCTCGGGCGTTGCCGTCATTGGCGTGAACTTCGGGCGCGTCGGGTTCCTCAGCTCGATGGGGAGGCGCGACCTCGAGGCAGGCCTCGCCCGGGTCTTCGCGGGGGAGTACGAGGTCGTCGAGCTGCCCACGCTTGAGGTCGAGCATCCGGACGGGACGGGGTGCGCCGTCAACGACGTCGTGGTGGCCAGCGCGTCGCTCGGGCGCATGATCGAGCTCGAGCTCGCCGTCGGCGGCGAGGAGCTCGGCCGCCAGCCGTGCGACGGGATCATCTGCGCGACACCGTCCGGATCGACGGCCTACAACCTCTCGAACGGGGGGCCCGTCCTCATGTGGGGGCTCGAGGCGATGGCGCTCACGTACATCGCCGCGCACTCGCTCCATGCCCGCCCGCTCGTGATCCCTCCCGGATCCGACGTCATCGTCTGGAACCGCACGGACGACGTCGAGGCAGGCGTCTTGGTCGACGGCCATCGCGTCGCCACGCTGGGCAAGTCGGAGCGCGCGGTCATCAGTATCGGCCCCGACCGCTCCCTTCTCGCAACGCTGCCCGAGGCGACGTTCGTGCGACGCTATCGCCAGAGCTTTGCTTCGTAGGCTTCGCATCGAGAACCTCGTCCTCATTCGCGAGGCGGAGCTCTCGTTCGACCCGGGTCTGAATGCCGTGACGGGCGAGACCGGGGCGGGGAAGACGATCTTCGCGCAGGCTATCGGGCTGCTTCTCGGCGCGAAGGCCGACGTGTCCGCCGTCGGAGCCGAGGGCTCCGAGGCCTACGTCGAGGCGGAACTCGACGCTCCTGAGGGGTTCTTCGACGATGAGGAGCTCTCAGCGCTCGCGGAGCTTCGTCCCGAGGGAGAGGCAGGCCTTGTCCTTGCGCGCCGCGTGTTCGCCGACGGGCGAACCCGGGCATATGCATGGGGTCGGGCGGTCGCCCGCGAGGACGTCGCAGCGGCCGCCGAGCGCCTGATCGCGATGTCAGGGCAGTTCGAGCAGCGCCGGCTCGCCCGCCCGTCCTTCCGGCTCGACGTGCTCGATGCGTTCTGCGGCGAAGAGCAGCTCGAGCTGCGTCGGCAAGCTGCACACGCCTGGCGGGACCTCAAGGCCGCGCAGCGGCGCTACGAGGAGCTCATGCAGGATGCCGGGGCGGCCGCGGCCCGGCTCGTCGAGCTCGAGGCGCTCGTCGAGGGAACCGAGGGCATGGGTTCCGACGACGAGCAGGCACTGCGTACCCGCCGAGAGCGCCTCCGGCACGTCGAGGAGCTCGCCGAGGCGGCGACGAGTGCGGTCGAGGCCGTTGCGCCGGACGATGGGGACGGAGCCGCCTCGCTCGCCGCGCGCGCCGAGCGTGCGCTCGCGCCGCTCGAGCGGATTGCGCCCGAGCTCGGCGCTGCCGCGGAGGAGCTCCGAGACATCACCGTGCGCTTGCGCGAGCTGGGGAGCGACCTCCACGGCTTCTCAGCGTCCCTCGAATCCGAGCCCGGGGCGCTCGACGAAGTCGAAGCGAAGCTCGAGCGCATCGCGGATCTCAAGCGGAGGTTCGCTGCGTCGTCGTACGAGGAACTCCTCGACCGGGCCGCAGAGGCACGGGTGGAGCTCGAGGGTCTCGCGTCCGGGCACGATCCCGTCGAAGTGGCGGGACATGCGGTCGCCGCCGCCGAGTCGCAAGTGATCGCTCTCGCGGAGAGCCTGGGAGAGGCGCGCCGCCGCAACGCAGGCTCTCTTGCCGACGCGGTCGCAGCCGAGCTGCAGTCGCTCGGCATGGGGGAGGGGGAGTTCCTCGTCGAGCTGCGTGAACGCGAGGTCGGCCCGACAGGCGCCGACGACACCGCGTTCCTCGTGCGGCCGAACGCCGGTCTTCCGTTCGCTCCCGCTGCCGAGACGGCATCTGGCGGCGAGCTCTCGCGCATCGCGCTCGCGCTGGCCGCAGTCGCCGGGGGCGAGACTCTCGTGTTCGACGAGATCGACGCCGGGATCGGCGGCGTCACTGCGCACGCGGTGGCAGCGACGCTGCAACGACTCGCGGAAAGAGCCCAGGTGCTCACAATCACGCACCTCCCGCAGATCGCGAGCGTGGCCGATCGCCACTTCCGAGTGGAGAAGGTCCCGGCTGACCCGACCCACACGCGGATCGAGGAGCTCGACGACCTCCTGCGTCGTGAGGAGCTCGAGCGCATGGCCGGCGGCGCGGAGTTCCTCGCGACGCTTGCCGAGAGCTGACGGACCTGCGTCGTCTGTCCGACCTCGAAGCCTGCTACGGTTGGATCCCGTGGCCAAGTACGTGTTTGTCACGGGCGGCGTCGTCTCTGCGCTCGGCAAGGGGATCGTCGCGGCGTCGCTTGGACGCCTGCTGAAATCCCGCGGCCTCTCCGTCAGCGCACAGAAGTTCGACCCGTACCTGAACGTCGATCCGGGAACGATGAGCCCATTCCAGCATGGCGAGGTCTTCGTCACGGAGGACGGCGCCGAGACCGATCTCGACATCGGCCACTACGAGCGCTTCATCGACGAGAACCTCTCGCGGAACGCGAGCCATACCGCCGGCGCGATCTGGGACGTCGTCCTGCGCAAGGAGCGCAAAGGTGAGTTCCTCGGCGCGACGGTGCAGGTCATCCCGCACATCACGAATGAGATCAAGGCGCGCATCCGTCGCGCAGAGAAAGTCTCGCCCGCCGACGTCGTCATCTCCGAGATCGGAGGGACCGTCGGCGACATCGAGTCGCTCCCGTTCCTCGAGGCGATTCGTCAGTTTCGGCGTGAGGTGGGGCCGCAGAACGTTCTCTACCTGCACGTTACGCTCGTGCCCTTCCTCGAGGCCGCCGGCGAGCTGAAGACGAAGCCGACGCAGCACTCGGTCAACGAGCTCCGTCGCATCGGTATCCACCCCGACATCGTCGTCTGCCGCTCGACGGAGCCGCTCTCGGACGACATCCGCGAGAAGATCGCGCTCTTCGCCGACGTCGATCGGCGCGCGGTCATCGGCTCACCCGACGTGCCCGACGTCTACCTGATTCCGCAGGTGCTGCAGGCCGAGGGGCTCGACACGCTCGTCTGCGAGAAGCTCGGGCTCGAGACCCCACCTGCCGAGCTGGGTGAGTGGAGCGAGCTCATCGAGCGCAGTCGCGAGCTTCGCGAGGACGTCGAGATCGCGCTCGTCGGCAAGTACGTGAAGCTGCACGACGCGTATCTCTCCGTCCACGAGGCGCTGAAGCACGCCGGTGTGCACAACGGTTGCCGTGTCCGCGTTCGCTGGGTGGACGCCGAGCACATGTCGTACGCGGAGGCGGTGTCCGAGCTCGAGCAGGCGGACGGCGTGCTCGTCCCCGGCGGCTTCGGGTCACGTGGCTGGGAGGGCAAGATCCTCGCCTGACGCGTCGCGCGCGAGCGCGAGATCCCGTACCTGGGGATCTGTCTCGGGATGCACGTCGCGGTCTCCGACTTCGCGCGCCATGTCGCCGGGATGGAGGGCGCCAACTCGACCGAGATGGATCCCGAGACGCCGTTCCCGGTGATCGACCTGCTCCCGGAGCAGAAGGAAATCGAAGACCTCGGCGGGACGATGCGCCTGGGCGCACAGGCGGTCGAGCTCGAGGAGGGAACGCGGGCACGCGAGACGTATGGCGAGCTCGTCGTCCACGAGCGGCACCGCCATCGCTACGAGGTCAACAACGAGCTGCGCCCGGGGCTGGTCGACGCCGGGCTCGTCATCTCCGGAACGTTCCAGGACGGTCGGCTCGTCGAGATCGTCGAGCTTCCAGACCATCCGTGGTTTGTGGCGAGCCAGTTCCATCCGGAGTTCAAGTCCCGCCCGACGAGGCCCGCGCCGCTGTTCCGCGGGTTCGTAGGTGCTGCGCTCGAGCGCGCGCGCTCGCGGACTTCGCTGAAGGCTCACGCGGCCGGATAGCCCGGCCGCCTTTGGCATCCTCGACTCTCGACTTGTTTCTCGAGCTCTGTGCGATCCCGAGCCCGTCCCGGAAGGAGCGTGCAGTCGCAGATCGTGTGGGCGCGTACTTGACTGCGCGTGGGCTCGAGTGGGACGAGGATGACGCTGGCGCCCGGCTCGAGGGAGACACCGGAAACATCTACTGCCGTCTGCCGGGGGCGAATGGCAGCGGCACTCCGATCTTCCTCTGTGCCCACACGGACACAGTTCCCCCTGAGGCGGCGATCGAGCCGGTCGTCGAGGACGGCGTCGTGCGCAACGCGGCCGGCACGATCCTCGGCTCCGACAACAAGGCCGCCGTCGTCGTGATGCTCGAGGCCGCTCGCCGGGTGGTCGAGGAGGAGCGACCACATGCGGGAGTCGAGCTCCTCTTCACGCCGCAGGAGGAGATCTCGCTGCGCGGTGCCGACGCGTTCGACCACACCCGCCTCGTGGCGAAGACCGGCTACGTCTACGACCAAGGCGCAGCAATCGGCGAGATCGTGCTCGGGTCGCCACATGCGCGCCTGCTGGACTTCCGCTTCCACGGCCGCGCCGCTCATGCGGGCATGAACCCCGAGGACGGGCGATCTGCGATTGCTGCCGCATCGCGGTCCATAGCGGACTTCCGACTCGGGCGCATCGACGAGGAGACGAGCGCCAGCGTCGGCGTCATCTCGGGCGGGACTGCGCGGAACGTCGTGCCCGAGTGGTGCTCGTTCACTGCGGAAGTTCGTTCTCATGACGAGCGCAAGGCAATCGCGCTCGTTCGTGAGATGCTGGAGTCGGCAGCCTTCGCCGCCAGCCTGGCCGAGTGTGAGGTGGAGAGCGAGGTGCGTCCGAGCTTCCCGGGCTACCGCTTCAAGGAAAGCGATGCTCCGGTGCGGCTGGCGGCGACGGCGCTCGAGCGTGCTGGGTTCAAGCCGTCATATGCGCTGAGCGGAGGTGGGGCGGACGCGAACGTGTTCAACGCGCGCGGCCTGTCGTGCATCAATCTCGCCAACGGGATGATGGAGATCCACACGCCGAACGAGCACATCGCGGTAGTGGACCTCGACGCGATGGTCGAGGTCACCCTCGCGTTGGTCGACGCCGCTGCGGAAGCTAGCCCAGGCTGACCGAGCCGTCCTCGGCGAGCGTCCAGAACGGGTTGTGCGCGATCTCCCACGCATGCCAATCCGGGTCGACGAAAACGCCTGAGTAACCGCCCCAGAACGTCTCTGCACCGGCACGCGTGATTTTCGCTCCGGCCGCTTCGGCCTCGGCGAGCACCGCGTCGACCTCAGCCGGTGAGCGAACGTTGTGAGCGAGCGTGACGCCCCCCCCAACCACCGCCGTCCGTGACGACGGTGTCGGTGGCGAGTCGAGCGCGGCTCCAGAGCGCGACGATCATCCCGCCCGCCTGGAAAGAGACGACGTCGGAGCCCGGCTCTGCCGACGTCGTCCAGCCGAGGGCTTCATAGAAGGCGCGTGACCGTGCGACGTCCGCCACGCTGAGGGTGATCAGGCTGACCCGTTGCTCCATTCCTCAGCTGACTTCGACTGCGAGCTCGTACGCCGAGATCTCGTACGAGTCGAGCACGTCCGCCATTGCGTTGATGCTCTCACGGAACGCCTCTGACGCGCGGACGCTCTCGAACTGCTCGCGGTTACGCCACGGACCGACGACGGAAACGAAGCGCCCTGGTGTGTCGACGTCACGCAGCAGTCGAAACGCGACACCCGGGTTCTCGAGCGACGTGCGGTCGACGTTGGCTTGCCACGCTCTCGCGAAGTCGGCCTCGCGTCCGGCCTTCACGTTCCAGACACCCGACGTGTACATGGCTCCTCCTCGTAGGGACTGATGCAATTCATAACAGCCGTGGAGAGCGGGTAGATTGCGGCCCCATGCGTATCGGCGTGGCCAAGGAGATCAAGTCGCAGGAGTACCGCGTCGCGCTGACACCGGCCGGGGCGCGCGAGCTCGTCCAGCGCGGCCACGATGTGCTCATCGAGGCTGGTGCCGGAGTCGGGAGCGCCTTCGCCGACGACGCCTACGAGCGCGCAGGCGCGACGATCGGCTCCGTCGATGATGTGTGGGGCACGTCCGATCTGCTGCTCAAGGTCAAGGAGCCCATCGCGTCCGAGTATCCACGGCTCCGGGAGGGCCTGACCCTCTTCACCTACCTCCACATCGCGGCCGACGAGCCGCTTACGAGAGCACTCGTCGATTCGGGGATCACGGCAATCGCGTACGAGACGGTCGAGACCGACGGGGGCGCGCTTCCGTTGCTTGCCCCCATGAGCGAGATCGCGGGGCGGCTTGCTCCGCAGGCTGGCGCGGATCACCTCGAGAAGCCGAAGGGTGGTCGCGGGATCCTCCTCGGTGGGGTTGCAGGCGTCGCACCCGCGCGGGTGCTGGTGATCGGTGGCGGGATGGTCGGCTACAACGCCGCCGTGATCGCGCTCGGGATGGGCGCTCAGGTCACTGTTCTCGAGCGCTCGGTCGATCGGATGCGCTTCCTCGAGCAGATCCTCAGCGGGCGCGTGCAGCTCCTCATGTCCTCGAGCCTCCAGCTCGAAGAGTCGATCAAGGACGCCGATCTCACGATCGGCGCCGTGCTCATCCCCGGGGCACGTGCGCCGAAGCTGATCACGCGTGAGTTGCTCGGGGCGATGAAGGAGAGCTCGGTCTTCGTCGACGTCGCGATCGACCAGGGTGGCTGCGCCCAGACGTCGAAGGCGACGACGCACGACGACCCCGTCTACACCGTCGACGGAGTCATCCACTACTGCGTGGCGAACATGCCCGGCGCGGTGCCGATCACGTCGACACGAGCACTGACGAACGTCACGCTCGCGTATATCGAGCAGCTCGCCGATCTCGGCGCCGTGGGAGCGATCACGGCGAATCCGGAGCTC
>Ga0209642_10002581_pt1 | contig 11881 bp, 8 predicted proteins | sample RifCSP19_2_FD_184025 | JGI IMG/M metagenome (GOLD analysis project Ga0209642, IMG submission 184025) | Soil microbial communities from Rifle, Colorado - Rifle CSP2_sed 19_2 (SPAdes) (version 2) | ecosystem: Environmental > Terrestrial > Deep subsurface > Rock core/Sediment | place: Rifle... | reverse complement strand
GAACGCGATGCTCAAGCCTGTCGTACCCTGCGACAGGAGGTATCGGAAGCGCCGGTTCGTTTCCTCCGAGGTCCCGAAGCCCGCGTACTGCCGCATCGTCCAGAGGCGGCCCCGGTACATCGTCGCATGGATCCCTCGGGTGAACGGCAGCTCGCCCGGGAGCCCGATCCGCTCGAGGTACCGCGCGACCTCGTCCTCGGGCGGAGGGGCGACGAGGTCGATCGCGGTCCCGCTCCCGGTCCGAGCGCGCGCGACGGGCTCGCGGGGGCTCCTCGGCTGCGCGGCTGCGCGACGCTTCGCGACGGGACGCTTCCCGCGGGTGCTCGCCTTCGCCATGCGGTCAGCCGCCTCCTCCGAGGAAGATCCCCTCGGGATCGCACTTCGTCCGCAAGGCGCGGAGCTCCCTCTTCGTCGGCCGCTTCGTCATCCGCACCCGCGCCGCGACCCTCAGGTCCCACGACACGTTCCGCCGGACCTCGTCGACGGTGACGCCGGGATGCGTGGACTCGAGGAACATCTCCTTCGTCTCCGGGGCGAAGCGGTACAGGCCGAGGTCCGTGATCACCGACGACGGGCCGCCCCGCGGCAGGCCCGCACGCTCCCGGCCCCCCGGGCCGTCTAGGTATCCCGGGGTCGTGAGATAGTCGAGTCTCTCGACGAACTTCCGAGCGTCCTGCTTGAGCATGATCACCGTGCGCTTCGCCAGGCTCCCGATGTCATTCGCGCCCCCGCTCCCGGGGAGACGGACCTTCGGGCTCCGGTAGTCCCCGATCACGGTCGTGTTCAGGTTCCCGTACTTGTCGATCTGAGCGCCCCCGATGAAGCCGACGTCGACGAAGCCCGGCTGCAGGAGGAGGCCGAACACCTCCAGCAGGCCACCGAGCATGAGGCTCCCTGGGACGAGGCACGCGTCGCCGATCGAGAGCGGCGTGCGCTTCGGGCGCGCGTCGACGACGCCGCTCTCGAACACCATCACACACCTAGGGGCCGTCGTCGCTTTCGCGAGCATCCCGCCGAGCATCGGCAACCCGGTGCCGATGAACGCGACCTCCCCGTCCCGGATCTCCCGCGCGGCGCAGATCGCCATGAGCTCCGTCCGCGCGTAGCCCTCCACGGGGGCGGCGGGAGCCGCGTCAGTAGCCATAGTTCACCTGCCCGCTCAGGATCCGCTTCGCCCGGAGCTTCGCGAGCCGGGGGTCCCCGAGCTTCCGCAGGTATGCGGCGTGGCCGTCGAGGCCGTACACCCATTCGTCCGCCCACATCTGCCAGCCCTCGAGGGTCACGCTCCGCTCCGCGTAGTCCCTCCGGAACGCCGCGTCGACGTCGTAGTATCCCTGGACCTGGTACGGATGCGCCCCGAAGGGGACCGGGACGATCCCGTCGACGCGGAAGCCGGGGACGAGGGTACGGTTCGGGTCCTTGCGGATCGTCGCATTCGGGACGATCTCCTCCACGGTCACGAGGATCCGCTTCCCCGCGAGCGTGCCCCACAGGTCGTCCCCCGTCTGGCCCCAGACCTGCGTGTTCCCGTCGGTATCGCAGCGCTGGGCGTGGATCACGCTCACGTCCGCGTGGCACGCGGGGAGGAGCGCGACCTTCGCGCCGCTCCCGAACGGGTCGTCCATCACGTGCGCCTTCGGATGGAGGAACGACTCGACGTTCAGGAGGTCGGACCCGAGGTTCGACCGGATCGGCATGAAGGGGAGGCCGAGCGCCGCGGCCATGAAGCGGCACGTCATCCCGAAGTTGCTGTACTCCTCGATCGCGATCCGCTGCGGGATCCCCTTCTCGATCGCGCGTCGGTAGCAGTACGCGAGGCCGAACGCCTCGAGGCCGAGGTAGGAGCCCTCGAGCCTTTCGACGCACCCCGAACCGATGAGGAGGTCCGCGTCCTCCGTCCAGCCGCTCAGGAGGTACGTCAGGCCCCGCTTCCGCTGCCGCATGAGCTCGTACGCGAGCGCCATGGGCTTGCGCATCCCGATCCCGCACCCCCGGAGACGCGTGCCGTCGGGGATGAACGCGCGGACGGCCTCGTCGAGGGGGAGGAGCTTGTCGTGGACCTCGGCCTCCGCCATCAGGAGCGTGGAACGGGGCGGGGCGGGATAAGGCTTCCGCGTTCGCGCGAGGCGTCAGGAGAAGGCGGACAGGGCGTCGAGCTCCACGAGCGCCTTCGGGAGGTCCGGGAACCGCGCAATCTCAAGGTGCGGCTTCGTCTGCCGAAGGGTCGCGGGATCGCCGTAGCCGTACGTCACCGCGACGGTCCACGCGCCCGCCGCGCGGCCGGCGAGGATGTCCACGGGAGCGTCGCCCACGACGACGGCGCGGTTCGGGGGGACGTCGATCGCCTTCGCCGCATGGATCGGGAGGTCCGGGGCTGGCTTCGGCCTGGGGACCTCGTCCCCGCCGACGATCGCGGTGAAGTGGCCCGCGATCCCCGCGGCCTGGAGCATGCGCTCCGCGTTCCGCCGGCGCCGAGTCGTCATCGTGGAGATCCTCCGGCCCGTCAGTGCGCCGAACGTCTCCGCGACGCCCGGGTACAGCCGGGGGTCCGCCTCGATGATCCGCCCGAAGTGCGCGTAGTAGGCGTCCGTGATCCGATCGACGACGGGCCCCTCCATGTCCCGGAGGACCTTCATCTGGTACGGGACGGGACGGCCGATGAGCGGGCGGAGCTCGCCCGCGCGGAGTGGTGGCTGACCGACCTCCGCCAGGGCGAGGCTCATCGCCTCGACGATCGCGTCGAGCGTGTCCATCAGCGTGCCGTCGATGTCGAACAGGAGGGCAAGGGCCACGGGGACACCGACAGGCCGCATGGGGAGGCGGGTCTTAAGGTCGTGCGTGGACTCAGTACGTTGCCCATGAGAGTCCTAGAGGCTCGTGGACGACGCCATGGCCCCTGCGGACCTCCCCCACGACCTTTCCCCGGAAGTCCGGCCGGACCGCGGCAATCACGTCCTTCGCCTCCCGCTCCGGGCACGCGATCGCGAACCCCATCCCCATGTTGAACGTCTGGTACATCTCGCGGTCCTGGATTCCGCCGAGCGCCTGGAGCTCGCGGAACTCGAGCGGTTGCTCGAACGGATCCGTGATCGCGAACTCGACATTCGGCTTCAGGCGCACGAGGTTTCGCAGGCCGCCCCCTGTGATGTGGGCCATGCCGTGGACCGTGGCCCGCTTCAGGGCGCGGAGGACGGGCTTCACGTAGATCGCGGTTGGTTCGAGCAGGGTCGGACCCCAGGGATCGCCGACGCCTCCGACCTTGTCGAAGACCGTGAGGGCCGCGTCCCGCAGGATCCTCCGGGCGAGGGTAAGGCCGTTCGAGTGGATCCCCGTGCTCGGCAGCCCGATGATCACGTCACCGACGCGCACGGAACGTCCGTCGACGATGTCCTTCTTCTTGACGAACCCGAAGCAGGTCCCCGCAAGGTCGAACCCGCGGACGATCTCCGGCAGAACCGCGATCTCCCCGCCGATGATCGAGACGTTCGCCATCTTCGCCCCGCGGTCCAGGCCGACGCCGATCTGCCGCGCGACCTCGTGGTCGTACGATTCGATCGCGACGTAGTCCACGAAGGCGACGGGCTCCGCGCCCACGCAGATCATGTCGTTCACGTTCATCGCGACGCAGTCGATCCCGACGGTGTCCCACTTTCGCATCTCGTTCGCGACGATGAGCTTCGTCCCGACGCCGTCCGTGCAAAGCGAGAGGGCGTACGAACCGAAGTCGACGAGCCCCGTGAACTGACCGATCTTCGTGATCGGCCGGCCGAGGCCGCGCCGCCGGAACGCGAGCTGCGACACGAGCGCGGCGATGTGGGCCCCCTTCTCGTCTTGGTCCACGCCTGCCTCGGCGTACGTCCTCACCACGGGACCACCGTGCGCGCATGCGGCGGCCGATATATAGAGGATTCCCGGGACGACGGACGAGCTCGTCGGGACCGGTGTCTAGATGACGCCGGCCGTGCGCAGCGCCGCGATCCGCTCCGGATCGTACCCCAGCGAGGCGAGGGTTGACTCCGTGTGCTCCCCGAGGCGGGGCGGCGGCGTCGCGGAGCCGCCTCCGGCGATGAACCGGTACGGCGGGCCGAACTGGCGGATCCGTCCGGCCTCCGGGTGGTCGATCTCGAGCACGCTCCCGCGGGCGCGCACCTGCGGGTCCGCCTCGATGTCCCGGAGGCGGTAGACGGGTCCCGCGGGGACATCATGCGCCTCCAGGGCGTGCATCCATCCCCCCGTCGTTCGCGTCGCGAAGACCGCCTCAAGGATCGGCTCGAGGACATCCCGGTGCTCGACCCGCATCGGATTCGTCGCGAAGCGGGGGTCGTCCGCGAGCTCGGGTCTGCCGATCGCCCGGGCGAACCTTCCGAAGAGGTCGTCGTTCCCGACGGACACGTTGACGTATCCGTCGCGCGTGGCGAACGCCTGGTACGGGACGATCTGAGGATGCTTCGACCCGGCGCGCTCCGGTTCCTCGCCCGTCGCGAAGTAGTAGCCGGCCATATACGTCAGCCAGGCGAGCTGGGATTCGAGGAGGGACACGTCGATCCGCTCGCCCCTCCCCGTGCGCTCGCGGTGCGCGAGGGCCGCGGCGATCGCGTAGGCGGCGAACATGCCCCCGGCGATGTCCGCAACCGCGACGCCCACCCGGACGGGTGCGCGGCCCGCCTCCCCGGTGATCGCCTGGAGCCCGCCCATCCCCTGGAGGATGAGGTCGTACGCGGGATGGTCGCGATACGGGCCCTCCTGACCGAATCCGGAGATCGAGCAGTAGACGATCCCCGGCTTCACCGCACGGACCGCGTCGTAGTCGATCCCGAGCTTCGCGGCGACGCCCGGGGCGAAGTTCTCGAGGAAGACGTCGGACCGTGCCGCGAGCTGGAGCAGGATCCCGCGACCTTCGTCGGTCTTGAGGTTGAGTGTGACGCTCTTCTTGTTCCGGTTCACGCTGAGGAAGTACGCGCTCTCGCCGCCCTGGAACGGCGGCCCCCACGCGCGGGTGTCGTCCCCGCGGCCGGGGATCTCGATCTTCACGACCTCCGCGCCGAGGTCTGCGAGCATCATCGAGCAATACGGCCCCGTGAGGACGCGGGACACGTCGAGGACGCGGATGCCGTCGAGGAGTCCGGGCATGGGATCGACCGACGCCTCGGAAGGGCCTCGGGGGATAAGGCGATGACGTCCGTGCCGACGAGCGGTGCCGGGGAGGGTTAACATGTTAAGCCATGAGGACGCGGGCGCCGGAACGCCTCGAGGCCCTCGCGCCCGATCCCCACCCGGGGCAACGCCACGCGGGTGCGCCTAACACTCCCACCGACGATAGTTCATTGCCGACGGGAACAGAGCCCTTTCGATATGGCCCTGTCCAATTAGAGGTCTACAAGGCACGGTTCCCGATTGGACTCGATGACAAGCGGACAACCAAGCGTCCACGCGATATCTCCCCCCAGTCCCGCTTCACAAATACTCTTCGGGGATGGCGGCTCGAGGCGCCCGGTTCCGGTCGAGCCAGTCCGCATTGCGCAGGTAATGTCGCAAGACTCATTATCGTGCATGATATTACGTAGCATACCCAGAGCCGCACGTCCTGCAGGACGCGGCGGCGGGAGGTGAGAAGATCGTCGACTTGTCGGAGGAGAGTGTCGTCTTTTTGCGTGTGACGCCGGGTCACGTGGAGCGAGCGTTGAGTGACTTGCGTCGGAACCCCAAGGTCAAGGAGGCCGAAGCCGTCATGGGCACCTACGATGTCGCCGTGACAGGCGCGTTCCGGAGCTCGGGGGACCTGGGGCGGTTCCAGGCCGAAATCGAAGCCAAGGACTTCTGCGAGGGCTCCTCGGTCCATCCTGGCTTCGAGAACTGGCGTCGCGAGGAGAAGGCCGAGGAGCCGGTCGCCGGCTGGACGCTAATCCGTGCCGTCGACGCGGAGCGGGCGATGAAAGAACTCCAGAAGGTGCCGTCGGTCCAGCGGCTCATCGGGACGACGGGGGAGTACAACCTCATCGCGCGGATCGGCGCAAAGGACCCGAATGCCCTCCAGGAGACCGTGATACGGGACATCCAGAAAGTTCACGGTGTCCGGCGGACGGAGACGCGGCCGAGCCTGACAAAGGCGTGAGGCACGGAGGGTTTTGATCCCTCCGGGTCTCCTTTTTCCGAAGTGATTCCTAGATACTTCCCTGGAGAGTACGATTCACGCCTGTGACTTGGCAATGCGCGATCGGACCGCTTACGACATCTCGAGCTGCGTACTGAGAACGCGGACGTTGACACGCGGCGAAGCGATTGTCCCCTCTAGGGATTTGACGGTGGAGGGCAGTCTCGTCCCAGGCCCAAAGGACACACCGCGCCCAGGAAATGCCATCGTTCTTGGGTCTCGGCGGAGCGAGGCGGTCAGGTTCGAGCCAACTCCTCAGGATCATCTCCATCTTTGAACACAACCGATAAGAGCCTGACCCGCCGGTACATGCCGCATGACCTGGAGGACAGGCTTTGCGGTCGCCGTGGCAGCATCCGGGGTCGTCGTTGTTATGGCGGGCTTGCTGATCCCCGCAGTTTGCGTTGTTTCCACTCCGGTTCCGCCGGATACGAGTTACCCACCTCTATGCAACCTCGACCTGACGACGAGGCTCGTGATCGTGTCGTCAGGTGTTGGCCTTGGCATGATGGGCGTCGCGCTTTTCCGGAGATGGACCGCCAATTCAAAGGGCAGATCGGCAGCGGAATCTGGAGATGAGCAGGCAGACTGCAGCCATCAGGGCCACACATTCATCCACTCGGCTAATTCCGCTGTGCTGGATCCGCAGGCGTTGCTTAGAGTCGGTTCCGAACGAGCCTCGTCTAGATAGACGAGTCTTGGCCTAAAATGGGGGGCCCAGAGTGTGCTTGTGACTCGCCTAACGAAAGTGACATCTTTGCTGACGCTCCAGAAACCACCTTGTCAAGGGTCGAGCGCGTCACAGGGGGGAAGCGCTTTCTTCTGTGACTTGAGGAGCCGATACGCCCCGATATCTACCACGATGAGCCTGATCTTCGCAGACCAGCCCAGAATCTACCAACCGCCGCAAGTGATAAGCCCCTCGACTCTCTCGCCATCGGTCGCTCACAGATACGGAAAACCTCCAACTTGTGCTTTCGGGTCTGGATAGCCTATCTTGAGTACATTGTTCACGCGCACGATGCCGAAGTTGGCTTCGGCTAGCCAAGGGTTCGTGAAAGGGTCACAAACGGATCCGGCCGGGTCGGACGTCCCCTTCGCGCACAAACCCTTATGGGCCGCACCTCGCATCGGCCCACGTGGGCAAGGCTTGGATCAAGGGCCGCAAGCACGACCGGTACTATCGAGCGGCGAAGCGACAGGGCTACCGGAGCCGCGCGGCGATCAAGCTCTCGCAGATTGACGACCGGTACGCCGTGTTCCACGAGCGGGATGTCGTCGTGGATCTCGGAGCGGCGCCAGGCGGCTGGTCCCAGGTCGCGCGAGAGCGCATCGGCCCCAGGGGGCGAGTGATCGCGCTCGACTTCGACACGATCGCGCCGATCGATGGCGTGGAGGCGCTGCGGGGGGACTTCTCACATCCCGACGTCCAGGTGCGACTCTTCGAGATCCTCGGGAAGCCCGCGGACGTCGTGATGAGCGACATGGCGCCGCGCCTCAGCGGGACCCGCCCGTACGACGTCGCGCGGAGCCTCGAGCTCGCGGACGTCGCCCTCGCGTTCGCGGAGCGCGCCCTCACGCCGGGGGGCACGTTCCTCGCGAAGGTGTTCCAGGGGGAGGGCTACCGGGAGCTCGTCGCCCGGGTGAGGGGATCCTTCGAGGCCGTTAAAGCGGTGAAGCCGCGCGCGTCCGCGGGTTCGAGCGCGGAGATCTACGTCCTCGCGAAGGGACGCCTTTGAGGGTTCCTCGAGCGCGATGGCCTCAGGCGCCGAGCGCCCGGGCCCTGTCCAGGCATTTCTGGGCCTCTGCGCGGTCCCCGAGCCGCGCGAGGACCTCCCCTCGGTTTAGCCACGCGGCGATGTACTTCGGCTGGAGCCGGACGGCGCGGTCGTGGCATTCCCGTGCGTCCTCGAACCGGTCCATCCTCGCGAGGGCCACTCCCTTGTTGTTCCAAGCGATCGCGTATCGCGACCGGATCGAGGTCGCCTTGTCGTACGCCTCGAGGGCCTTCGCGGGGTCGCCCATCTTCACGTAGACGTCGCCCTGGTTGCACCACGCGATCTCGTTGTCCGCATCGAGGCGGACCGCGATCTGCTGACTGCGGAGCGCCTCCTCGAGCCGCCCGAGGCGCTTCATCGCGACCCCGCGGGACGTCCACGCGTCCGACGGGCGGTGCCCCATCCGGATCGCGCGGTCGTAATGCCCGAGAGCCTCCTGGTACCGCCCCGACTTCGTGAGGCGATCCCCCTGGACGAGCTCGGAAAGGGACAGCCGGAACAGGACGGACCCCACGCCGAGCCCCGCGGCGGCGATCCCGAGGAACAGGACCGCGGGCACGACGTCCCCCGACAGGGACGACCAGGCGTAGAGGCGGAAGAACACGAACACGGCGACGAGGGCGGCGACGGTCCCGAGCACGACGAAATCGATTGTGCGGCCGGACAGCAGAGCCGAGGAGGACCGCTCGGACTCGGACAGCGCCGCGGAGACGGGGATCTCCCCGGCCTCGTCCTTCGTCTTCCGTTTGGACTTCCCGGGACGCCCGCGGCTCCGGGCCGCCTTCTCCGGCTCCGCGGGTTCCGAGGCTTCCGCGGACTCCGGAGGCGGCGCGAGCGCGACCTCCTGGAACTCTGCCCCACAGTGCGGGCATTTCGCGGCGTCCGCGCTCACCTCGTGGCTGCACAGCGGGCACTCGATTCGGATCTCGGCGGCGGGCGCGGCCTCGTCGATAACAATCGAGTCGAGGAGCTCGTCGACGATCTCGTCGTCGAGATCAAGGGACGTGTCCTCGCTGGATGAGGGCGCTTGCTCGGCAGGGGCGATGAGATCCTGGAGAAGGTCGTCCAAGCGCTCGCTCGAATCCGCCGAGACGAGGGCCATGCCGCACGACAGGCAGGTCGATGCGGTCGCGGGGTTCGCCACGCCGCACACGCGGCAGGAGAGGGTGCGCTCGTCGGTCACGTGTGTCCAACCCGGAACGACGTGGGGGCAGGGCGATAAACGTTGCGACCTGCGTTTCGGAAATGAAAGAAATGCGAAAGGTGGCACGGATCCCATCCGGCCCTGCGCCCGGCACGTGGTTTCATCCAGAAACCCGAGTAATATTGAATTGAGGCATTCTGCTCGAGATCCGCTGACCGAAACGGGGCGTCCCTGACGAATCCGGACAACCGTTATAACGAGACCGCGATTCGAGGAGGAGCACCGAGCACGGTGCATTCACCCACTTCGAGGGGGACCGGGACCGCCCCGACTGGCCGTTCCCGCTTTTCGGGTCTCCCTCACGCCATGAATTACCCACACCAGAGCCCAGCGGGGCGTTGTGGTCCTCCTCCCGATGCCTCGCGGGGCTCCCCCTTTTCGTCTCGCCGCGCGGTCAGTCCCAGAACCGCTTCGTCCGCGCGTACTGGACCTCCGCGGCGAGGACCTCTCGGAGGAAGTCGAGCTCCGTCTCGTGGTGCCCGCGGAGGATCCGCGCCGCGGTCTCCTCGCCGATCCCGCGGCCCATCAGGGCGAGCACCGCCTTCCGGCCGTGCGCCATGACGAGGCTCGCGCTCGTGAACAGGCGCTTCGCGAGCGCCCGTGATTCCCGGTCCGGTGCCTGGAGATCGAGCTTCGCGAGCCGCTCCTTATCGAACGGCGGCACGACGGCAATCATGAAGCCGCCGCACATCGCACAGGTGACCTTCGGCCCCACGTCCCTCACGGCCTCCCTCCACGTCCTCCGGCAGTTCAGGCAGAGGAACGTCGCGGTCTCCTTCTCCAGGCGCGCCTTGACGGCCTGCAATGTCGCCGCGTCCGCCTTCTGTGGCACGACGAGGAGCCGGCCCGCGTCGAGGCCCGCGCGGCCGATCGGCGTGAGGCGGGTGACGACGACCTCGATCGCCCCGCTCCGGATGCCTTGGAGGACCTCGACGGTCCGCGGGATGTCCATCCGCTCCCAGAAGACCTTGTCGAGGACCTCTTCGAACAGCGGGGTGTTCTCGAACGTCCTCAGGAGCCGGGGAATCGAGACGCTCTCCCATTCGACGTCCCGCCGGAGGGCGCCGAACTTCTTCGCGACGTGAACGAACGACCACCGGAGGAACGCGGAGTTCTTCAGGATCACCCGGAGCAGCGGCTCCAGGGCGGTGGGGTCCTCCGGCCTCAGGATCTCGACGACCCGCTGCGGGTCCAGGCCCCGCGGGACCTCGAGGACGATCCGGTACGGATCCGTCTGCACGCCGACGGACTCCCCGAACCGAGCGCTGATCAGCGAGGAGATGAGCTGCCCGAGGGTCTCGTTCACCTTCGAGCCGAAGCACGCGTTCACGACGATGAGCTCCCGCGACGTCTCGATCGTCACCCGCGCGTCCGTCGCGACGGGCGCGTCCCCCGCGGACGCGAAGTAGTCCCGCAGACGGTCCGCGCCGAACGCGTTCACCGGATAGCCGGACAGGTCCCGCTCGCGTCGGATCCGGCCGACCTCCTGAGCGACCTCGAACGGCACCGGGATGTCCTCCCCGACCCACGACGGCACGTCCCCGATCTCCCGGACCGGCTCGACGAGGATGTGATCCTCCTTCACGTCCGCTACCCGCCACGCGGTCCCCCGCATGATGAAGCTCTCCCCGAGCTTCGCGCTCTCCACGACGAACCACTCGTCGAGGGTGCCGATCGCCCGCCGGGAGCTCAGGTCGACGACGCGGTACGTCCGCACGTCGGGGATCATCGAGATGTTCTCGAAGAAGTACTGGAGGCTCTGCCCGCTCCGCCCGAGGCGGCCCTCGCGGGACCAGATCACCTTCAGGGACGCGAGCTGCTCGACGACCCCCTCGAACTCGACGCGCGGCAGGTCGCGGAATGGCCAGGCGCGCCGCACGGTCTCGAAGACGCGGTCCGCGGACGCGAAGCGCTCCGCGACCGCGATTCCGACAATCTGGTTCGCGAGGACGGACCGGTTGTCCGTCCGCACGGCGAGGGGCTCGATCTCCTCCGCCAAGGCGCGCCGCGCAATCGCGCACGCCTCTGCGAGGTCGTCCTCGTGCGTGGCGAGGATCAGCCCGTCGCTCACCTCGCCGACGCCGTGGCCGGAGCGGCCGATCCGCTGGACGATCCGCGCGACCTCCCGCGGGCTGTTGAACTGGAGGACGAAGTCCGCCCGACCGACGTCGATCCCGAGCTCGAGGGACGACGTGCAGATCAGCGCCTTCAGCGCCCCGGACTTGAAGTCGTCCTCCATCTGCACGCGCACGTCCCTCGAGAGGGATCCGTGGTGCACGCCGATCGTCGGATCCTGGTACCACGCGGCGAGGCGGGACGACAGGAACTCCGCGGTGTCGCGGGTGTTCACGAAGAACAACGTCGAGGCGTGCCCCTTCACGAGCTCGTGGCACCGCCGGAGCGCGGTGCCCTGGATCTGCTGCACGCGGAGGCGGTCCGCGATCTCCGCGTCCCCCGGCGCCCCTTCGGGCATCTCCACCCGGATTCGGATCCCCTTGGGCACCCGCGTTCGCACGATCTCCACGGGCCGAGCGACGCCGCCGAGGAACCGCGAGACCTCCTCCGGCGAACCGACGGTCGCCGAGAGCCCGATCCGCTGGACCCCCCCGCCCGCGAGATCGTGGAGCCGCTCGAGCCCGACCGCGAGCTGCGCCCCTCTCTCGTCGGACGCGAGCTCGTGGATCTCGTCGACGACAACCCAGCGCACGGTCCTCAGCTGGTCCCGGACGTTCCGCCCCGTGAACAGGA
>Ga0209642_10002580_pt1 | contig 11883 bp, 10 predicted proteins | sample RifCSP19_2_FD_184025 | JGI IMG/M metagenome (GOLD analysis project Ga0209642, IMG submission 184025) | Soil microbial communities from Rifle, Colorado - Rifle CSP2_sed 19_2 (SPAdes) (version 2) | ecosystem: Environmental > Terrestrial > Deep subsurface > Rock core/Sediment | place: Rifle... | reverse complement strand
CCATCGGTCGAAGAGCCCAGGAAAGAACGCTGAGAGATCACACGTACCGAAAGCGAGTGCGCGAGCTGTATCGCCAGCTTGAGTCCTTCCAGCTGATCGAAGCTCGAGGACCTTAGTGCGTCCGGGCGACACCAAGACACGGATTCCCGTTCCACGCCGAAAGGTCATGACCCCCTTGGCTACTCTACTCCTGGGAGCCACTACGCCACGTGTTGTGGACCCTGAAGATCGCGTGAAACAAGAATGCGACGCGAGGTGACCCCTCATGCTCACACTGACACTGGATGATGCGAAACGCCCCTTACGAACAGTCTTGTTCTTGGGCGCGCACTGTGACGACATCGAGATTGGTTGCGGCGGGACACTCCTGAAGCTGATTAGTCAACATCCTGACCTGCGTGTTCACTGGGTGGTTTTTAGCGCCGACCCGATACGAGCGACGGAGGCGCAGCTGAGCGCGGGGCTATTCTTGAAAGAGGCGGCCGAGAGGCAGGTTGCGATCCGACAGTTCCGGGAGAGCCTTTTTCCCTGGGAAGGCCGGCAAATCAAAGAGTATTTGGAGACACTCAAGGGCATCTCCCCCGACCTCATTTTCACGCACTACCGCGATGACCTGCACCAGGATCACGCCATGATCTCCCATCTGACTTGGAACACGTTCCGGAATCACCTCATCCTTGAGTACGAAATCCCAAAGTACGATGGAGATCTCGGCGTACCCAACCTCTATGTGAATCTCGACGAGTCCGTGTGCCGGCGGAAGATCCGTCACATCATGGAATGCTACCGCAGCCAGCGGAACAAACATTGGTTCACGGAAGACACCTTTCTCGCGTTGATGCGTATGCGCGGCATCGAATCGGACGGCGGGGGACGATACGCGGAGGCGTTCTATTGCCGGAAGATGGTGCTTTGAGCAGCAGGCAACCATCGACATTCGCACCCTCGATTCCTCAGGCCGATCCTGATGACCCTGGGCCGGTTCACGCCGAGAATGCACACTGTTATGTTCCCGGAACATCTATCCGAAAAGCGGACCGCGCATCATGGTCCGGATGGGCGACAGGGAGGCGGGCCACGCACAAAGTGATCCTAGCCGGTGGGTTCGGCAGTCGCCTGTCCGTAGAGACGGCCCTCCGGCCCAAACCCATGATCGAGATTGGCGGCACACCCATGATCTGAGCACGGTGCGGAACCCCCTCGCTGATATGTTCTTCGAGCAAAAGGATCCCAAAGCTATCGTCAGAAGGGCGATCTCAATGCTTCTTCCATTGCATTCCCGCGAGGTTCTAGCCCAATGGCTGCGCAGTTCCTCGCTGAACGCTCTCCTATATCAGGTGCGGTGGGGATACCTCCGTCGGCTCACACCAGTCAGTCGGTACTTCGGCTTCGATAGGGGACTCCCCATCGACCGGTACTACATCGAGCGGTTCCTCTCGCGGAATTCGTTGGACATTCGGGGCCGCGTGCTTGAGGTCGGGGATAATCTGTACACCAAGAAGTTTGGTGGAAATCGCGTGACACGCAGCGATGTCCTCGACGTTCAGGAAGGAAATAAGGAGGCGACCATTGTTGCCGATCTGAATCATGCCGACCACTTGGCGTCCGGCAATTTCGATTGCATCGTCTTTACTCAAACGCTCCAATACATCTATGACGTGCGGGCGTGTATCAGGACGCTGCACCGGATCCTCGGGCCCGGAGGTGTACTCCTTGCCACCTTCCCCTGCATAAGTCCCATAGCCCGGAGCGACATGAACCGTTGGGGTGAATTCTGGCGGTTCACGGACCAGTCGGCTCTTCGTCTCTTCTCGGAGTGCTTTTCGAAAGGTGGAACAGAGGTCGTATCCTACGGGAACGTCCTGACAGCCGTCGCATTTCTGCACGGACTCGCCACGGAGGAACTGAATGCGGGGGAGTTAGACCATCACGATCCGGACTACCAAGTCGTCGTCGCCGTAAGAGCCGAGAAGCTTGAAGATACCAAGCAACCGGCTGAGAAGCCCAAGACAGGTCTGAATGGTTGAACGGCGTCACCTCTCCACCGCTCACTATCTCGGGCTAACGTCCGGCCCCGAGGCCCACCCTCCTTGACTCGGTGGCTCCACGGGAGTAGTAAACCATGAAATGCTCGTTACAGGAGTGGAAAACTGAGCGGTCTTCTTCTCGACATTGATGGGAGTAGCGAATCGGTGGAGTTCTGCGGATGACATCTCCCCCTGATCCTCTCCGAGTCCTCCAGGTCAGCCGTTTCGATATGGGATCATCGCCTTCCAATGTTGCGTGGAGCTTGTTCAACGCGTACCGCGATCGGGGGCACATTTCCAGACTCGCAGTGAGCGCGAAGCGCCGAATGGACCCTGATGTGAAGGCCATCCCCCCCGACACGCGGAGCGGCAAATGGGCTCGCGTCTGGACAACCGTGGGCGATTCGCTCCAGGCTATGGAATCCAAGATCCCTCGAGGCGTGGGACCATTGGGCCGCCGAATGAGTGAAATGGCCCACCCGGAGCATGCACTGAACCGCTGGCAGGGAATCGAGGATTTTGACTATCCTGGTTCCTGGCGTCTCTTGGACTTATGGCCAGACCGGCCCGACGTTGTTCAATGCCATTCCTTGCACGTCGGCTACTTCGACCTCCGGGCTTTGCCTTGGCTGAGCTCACAGGTACCCGTCGTGCTCACGCTGCACGATGCATGGCATCTGAGCGGTCACTGCGCGCATTCGCTCACCTGCGAGCGATGGAAGACCGGCTGCGGCAGCTGTCCCGACTTGACCCTGTATCCGGCCGTGCGGCGGGATGCCACCGCCTACAACTGGCAACGCAAGCGTGACATCTATCGCAAGAGCCGCCTCTATGTTGCTGCGCCGAGTAAGTGGCTTAAGAATAGAGTGGAGGAGTCCATCCTCATGGAGGGCACTGTGGACCTTCGGGTCATCCCAAATGGGGTGGACCTAGCCATCTTCCGACCGGCGGAGAAGGAAGCGGCTCGCAGGAGGCTGGGCCTTCCAGTGGATGCCAAGATTCTCCTCTTCGTTGCGATGGACGTGCGGTCGAACACCTACAAGGACTACCCCACGGTCCGGGCTGCGGGGCTCCACGTAGCCGAAGATTTGCAAGGAGAACAAATCCTGGTGGTCATGGTTGGGGAGAATGCAGCCCCCGAGCGGGTCAGTAACGTTGAGTTTCGCTTTGTCCCTCCGCAGTATGACCCTAGCGTCGTCGCATCCTACTACCAAGCTGCAGATGTATACGTGCACGCAGCGCACACGGAGACGCACCCCTTGTCTCTGATGGAGGCCATGGCATGCGGCCGGCCCGTCGTGGCCACTGCAGTGGGCGGCATCCCAGAAGTCGTAGAGGACGGAACGACGGGATACCTAGTGCCGTATCGAGATGCGAGGACGATGGCTGATGGGGTCGAAGAACTCCTGGCTGATCCGACGAAGCGACAACGGTTCGAAGCAAGCGCGATCAAACGCGCTCAGAGTTTCGACTTCAATCGACAGGTCGATGCGTATCTGCATTGGTTTAGGCAAATCGCTGGAAGGCCGTGAGATGTGCAGACCGCACCGCACCTTATGTTGAGCGTTTCCTTGCAGCCATTCAGAAGAACCTTCGGGCAGTGTCCTTGAGATCGGCGACGCCACATTCAGACGGAAACTTGGTCGGATCCTGCATACTCATGATGAAGGAAGTCCATGCGATCGAAGGAAATCCTCAGGCTAGTATGATTGCCGACTCGAAGCGCTCGGACGAGCAGACGCTGCTGACAAGCGCCTAAGGGTGCCAATCGGGAGGTTGACTCAAGTTGCCGAGCACACATAGCCCGTCGAACCAAGCTCTCTCCTGCAATCCTTCACCCCGGCTCTCACAGGGGAGAACGCGAGCATTCGCCGATAAGGTGGCACAATGGAAGACCACCCTGCAACTTTCCCGCTTGCGAAACCGGTTGGCGATTGAGAGGCCCGGTTCTCTCGTTCGCTGCCGAAACTATCACGTTCGCATCGCTGACGGCCCCACCTTCTGTGGCCTGTACGAAGAAATCTTCATCAACCGAATCTACCACTTTGAGGCGCAACGTAGGGATCCGTTGATTCTGGATTGCGGGGGCAACATCGGCATGTCCGTTCTCTACTTCAAAGATGCATACCCCGCGGCTCGGATCATCGCGTTCGAACCGGACCCTTCGATATTCCCATATCTTGAAGACAACGTGCGCCGCAATCGACTCGACAACGTACAGCTGATTCGGGCTGCACTCGCCAATCGCAACGGGAATGTTTCATTCTACTCCGATGGGAAAGTTGGAAGCTTCCTAGCCCATTGCACCGATCAAGACATTCCCCGGGGATGGCAGCGATTCGACGTCCCCTGCTTTCGCTTGCGAGATTACCTCGTTGAGCCCGTCGACTTCCTGAAAATGGACATCGAGGGCGCAGAATGGGAGGTCTTGGCGGATAGCGAGGATAGGTTGCGCCAGGTTAGCGAGATCGTAGTCGAATATCATCGCCTACCTCGTTTCCGGCAAACCCTGCACAAAATCCTCGAACTCCTAAGTCGAAACGACTATGAATGTCTCATTACCAACCCCACCACCAACCCTGGTGGGTTGCCGCCCCGGCTGACCGACGATACTGAGCACGGCCTGGTCGTCTATGCAAGGCGAATCGACTAGCGTGCGACTTCAAGACCCAACTGTCCCACTTCGGGGCAGGGTTGCGGCTTGCTAACGCACTCCACCCCCAGATTGAAGGGAGTCGCATGATCGTCAGACCATGACCCGTGGCCCAGACCTCGCAGTCCGAGGGGAGCTGCTATATAACCGCGTATCGCTAGACTGAGGCACATGACTCATTTGAGTCAGAGAGGGCAGGGGGGAGAGCGATGAAGGCAGTGATCCTGGCCGGCGGGTTCGGCAGTCGGTTGTCGGAGGAAACGAACCTACGGCCGAAGCCCATGATAGAGATAGGCGGCAGACCAATCCTCTGGCACATCATGAATATCTACGCCGCCCATGGCGTGACTGAGTTTGTCATTGCTCTCGGCTACAAGGGGGAGGTCGTAAAGCAGTATTTCCTCAACTTCTATGCGATTAACAGCGACATCTCGGTTGACCTGTCTACCGGCGCAACGACGATTTACGACAGCGGTAAACAACACAGTTGGAAAGTCCACCTTGTCGATACCGGGTTGTATACTCAGACCGGTGGACGCCTCAAGCGGCTTCAGAGGTGGTTGGCGAACGACGAGACCTTCATGTTCACGTACGGTGACGGTGTCGCAGACCTGGACATCGGAGCCTTGCTGAAGTTCCACAAGGCCCATGGAAGGTTGGCGACCGTCACCACCGTCCGCTCTCCTGCCCGCTTCGGCCGACTCGTCCTCAGAGGGGACGAAATTGTCGAATTCTTTGAGAAGCCTGAGGCGGGTGAAGGATGGATTAACGGGGGGGTTTTCGTCCTGAACCGGAAGGCCATCGAGTACGCCGACTCTGATGACGCGATCTGGGAGCGCGACGCCGTGGAGCGGTTGACGCGTGATGGCCAGTTGATGGGGTTTCGCCACTACGGCTTCTGGTCGTGCATGGATACGATCAAGGAAAAAAACATGCTAGAAGAACTGTGGACCTCTGGCAAGGCTCCCTGGAAAATCTGGGGCTAGGCAAGAATCCTCGATCCGACGAAAGGAACTCGAGGCGGACAAGTGTCTTGGGAAGCTTTCATATCAGGCTGCGAGTAGGGTTTCAGCCAGACTACGATTGGAATTGCCTGTAGAGGAGAGGCCATGACGACGGGGCGCGCTCTCGTGACGGGGGCGAGCGGGTTCATTGGAGGGCATCTTTGCCGTCGGCTCGTCAAGGGACACTTCGAGGTCCATGGCGTTTCGCGTCATGCGCGGGAAGACGCGGGCGATGGAATCAGTTGGCACAGAGCGGACCTGACGGCTTCTTCCGATGTGGACGAGGTCATGAGTTCGGTCAGACCCGATTTTGTTTTTCATCTCGCGGGAAATGTGACTGGCAATCGGAAGATTGAGTATGTTGTGCCCTCGTTTCTGGGTAATCTGGCCAGCACCGTCTACCTTATGACAAAGGCGACGGGGCTCGGCTGCAGGCGTTTCATATTGACGGGTTCTCTTGAGGAACCGGATCTCGGGGAGCCTAACGTGCCTAGTTCGCCATACGCCGCGGCGAAGTGGTCCGCCAGCGGTTATGCGCGCATGTTCTGGGAACTTTACAGATTCCCGGTGTCCATCGCGCGTCTCTTCATGGTCTATGGTCCAGCCCAGAGAGACACTTCGAAAGTTGTACCCTATGTGACCTTGTCGCTCTTGCGGGGCGAAGCCCCCAAACTCTCTAGCGGCCAGCGTCTCATCGACTGGATCTTTGTCGACGATGTGGTCGACGGGCTTATCTTGATGGCCGCCGCTCCGGACATCGAAGGTCAGACAGTCGACCTCGGTTCGGGAAACCTTGTCACAATCCGGGAAGTCGTAGGGGAAATCAGGCAGATCATCAATTCACCGGTGGAACCTCTTTTCGGCGCATTGCCTGAACGGCCCATGGAACGGGTGAGGGTTGCTGATGTCAAGGATTCATACCGAAAGATCGCTTGGAAGCCTGAGACATCTCTGACTTCTGGTCTTCGTCAGACGGTTCACTGGTACTCTTCTCACGAAGGACAGAGGCAGGCGAAGACGAATTAGCGTAGCCCCAGTGGGCCGAGCTGCTCGGCGGGCGTAATCATGAAAGTACTGGTTACTGGAGTAGACGGGTACATCGGCATCTTGTTGGCCCCGCTGCTGGTTCAACGAGGATATGATGTTGTCGGCCTCGATACTGGTTTCTTCAAGGATGGTCGGCTATACAACGGTGTGACCTCCGAGGTTATCCCCCGCGTCGAAAAGGATATTCGGCAGCTTGTTGAGGCGGACTTGAAAGGGTTCGACGCGGTTGTTCATATGGCCGAACTGTCAAACGACCCACTCGGACAGCTGAACCCGCGTGTAACATATGAAATCAACCACCGAGGCACGGTTGAGTTGGCTAAGATATGCAAGCAGACCGGAGTTTCCCGATTCGTGTACACATCGTCCTGCAGTGTTTACGGCCTGGGCTCAGACGAATACAAGACGGAGGATTCTGAGACGAACCCACAGACGGCGTACTCGACGTGCAAAGTACTCGTCGAGCGGGATGTGTCGGCGATGGCAGATGATCGTTTCTCGCCAACGTTTCTCCGAAACGCCACAGCGTACGGGCCTTCTCCACGAATGCGATTCGACTTGGTGTTGAACAACCTCGCCGGCTTGGCATGGACGACCGGCAAGATCCGGATGATCAGCGATGGCACTCCTTGGCGCCCTCTAGTTCATGTCCTTGACATTTGCGAGGCAATTGCTTCCACCATGGAGGCACCCCGGGACGTCGTTCATAACCAGATCTTCAACGTGGGGGACAACAATGAGAACTACCGGGTAAAGGAAATTGCCGAGATTGTTTCTCGCGTGTTTCCCGGGTGTGAAACGATGTTCGGGACCGACCAGGGGGACACCCGAAGCTATCGCGTGTCCTTTGACAGGATTCGCACCCAGCTCCCGAATTTCCGATGCCGTCGAAATGCATTGACAGGAGCCCGAGAGCTTCGCGAGTTGTTCGAGAGAATCGATCTATCGAGTGAAACCTTCGAATCGAGAGCGTTTACGCGCCTTCGACAACTCGAATACCTGATTAAGACGCGGCAGGTTGACGACCACTTTTACTGGAGGTAGCGCGTGGGTCCGTGTCGATTCTGCGGGTCAGCGTTGCAACACACCTTCGTGGATTTGGGAGCCACGCCCCTTGCTAACAACTTCCTGAAGCCAGCTCAGCTCAGCCAAATGGAACCATTTTACCCGCTCCATGCGTACGTGTGCGACCAATGTTTTCTCGTCCAGCTCGATGCAGTCGTTGCTCCGGAAGTCATCTTTAGTGATTACCCCTACTTTTCGTCATACGCCAAGACCTGGCTTCAACACGCCGAAGCCTACGCCGACATGTCAGTTAAGCGGTTTGCGCTGACCAAACAGAGCCGGGTTATCGAGATCGCGAGCAATGATGGCTACCTTCTCCAGTACTTTGTTGCCAAGGGAATCCCGGTCCTTGGGATCGAACCCGCAGCCAACGTCGCTGACGCAGCCCTTAAGAAGGGGATACGAACGGTTGTTAAGTTCTTCGGCGAGCAAGCGGCGCGCGAGCTCGTTGCACAGGGTTTACTAGCCGACCTCTTAATCGGTAACAACGTCTTGGCCCACGTCCCCAAGCTGAACGATTTTGTGCGCGGAATGAAAATCCTGCTGAAGCCGAATGGGGTCATCACCATGGAGTTCCCACACCTGATGCGGTTGATGGAGGAAAACCAGTTCGATACTATCTATCATGAACATTTCTCCTACTTTTCCATCATCAACGTCACAAAGGTGTTTGCGGCTCATGGCTTGACGATATTCGATGTGGAGGAGCTACCGACCCATGGCGGCTCCCTTCGAATCTATGCGCGCCATGCCGAGGACACGGCCACACACGTCAGTCCGCGGGTGAAGGAGCTGCGTGCACGGGAGGAGGCGGCCGGCTTCACTCAATTGGAGCACTACCTGTCTTTCGGCGAAAGAGTCAAGGAAACCAAACGCAAGATTCTCGATTTCCTGATTAAGGCCAAGCAGGAAGGGAAATCAATCGCCGGTTACGGCGCCCCCGCGAAGGGTAACACCCTTCTGAACTATTGTGGCATCCGATCGGACTTTATCGATTACACGGTGGATGTGAGCCCTCACAAACAAGGACAATATCTGCCGGGAACCCGCATCCCAATCCATCATCCAGGGAAAATCAAGGTAACGAAGCCGGATTACGTGCTGATCTTGCCCTGGAACCTGAGGGACGAGCTCATGAGAGAGTTAGCGTACATCAGGGAGTGGGGCGGGCGGTTTATCATACCAATTCCAACCGTTGAGGTATTGTGAGGAGGCTGCTGACCGGCATGTTATTCAAAGAAACATCGCTTGAGGGCGCCCTCATTGTTGAACCGGAAAGACTGCCGGACGAGCGGGGCTTTTTCGCCCGGACCTGGGACGAGCGAGAATTTCAGGCTCGAGGACTGAATCAGAGGCTCGTGCAGTGCAGCATCTCCTTCAACAATAAGAAAGGTACGTTGCGCGGCATGCATTATCAAGCAAAGCCACACGAGGAGGCCAAGCTAGTCAGATGTACCATGGGGGAGATCTATGACGTGATCATTGACCTGCGCCATGATTCGCCCACCTTCAAGAAGTGGATGGCAATGGAACTGACCGCGGACGATCGCCGAATGGTCTATATCCCAGAGGGATTCGCCCATGGATTCCTGACCCTGAAGGACCGCACAGAAGTGCTCTACCAGATGTCTGAGTTCCATGTTCCAGCGAGCGCGAGAGGCGTACGGTGGAATGATCCAGCATTTGGAATCCGATGGCCGCCAGCCGTGAAGGTCCTTTCTGACCGGGACAAGAACTATCCAGATTTCACCCTCTAAGGAGGTTTTCACGTGAAGATCGGTGATCTCGAAAAGGCTCTTAGCCTCCCGCAGATCGGCAACGAGATGTACCGTCTGATCACTGAGCTCTATCCAATTTGCCGAAGCATCACTGGTAATGGCGTTCGCGAGACTCTCGCCAAGCTCAAGACCCTCATCCCGTTGGAAATTCACGAGGTACCCTCCGGAACTCAAGCCTTTGACTGGACCGTCCCAAGGGAGTGGAACATCACCGATGCCTACATCAAGAACGATCGGGGCAGGAGGATCGTCGACTTTCACAAGTCAAACCTACATGTTGTCAGTTACAGCGTCCCTGTGAAGGCGAGAATGCAATTGAAAGAACTCAAGGAACATCTCTTCACGATCCCCGAATATCCCGACTGGATTCCTTACCGAACCTCATACTACAAAGAGAATTGGGGTTTCTGTTTGAGTCACAACCAGTTCTTGGAACTTCAGGACGACGAGTATGATGTCTGCATCGATTCGAGCTTGGACAGAGGCCATCTGACTTATGGCGAGTACTATCTTCGAGGGGAACAACCCGATGAAGTTCTCATTTCCTGCCACGCGTGTCATCCTTCTCTCGGCAATGACAATCTCTCTGGCGTGGCTCTCGTGGCATTCGCGGCCAAGTATCTTGGACAGCTCTCGCTCAGATACTCATACAGGTTTCTCTTCATTCCCGGGACCATTGGGTCGATCACTTGGCTCTCTCGGAACGAGGCCGCGGCTTCCGAAATCAAACACGGCTTGGTTGTCGCGGGAGTCGGAGACCCGGGCAAGTCCACATACAAGAAGAGCCGGCGAGGCGACGCGGTAATCGACAAAGCGGTTAGTCACGTTCTCAAACATTCCGGGAGCGACTATGAAATCATCGACTTTTCCCCCTACGGCTACGACGAACGACAATTTTGCTCGCCAGGATTCAATCTTCCCGTGGGCTGTTTCATGAGGACGCCATATGGTCGATATCCAGAATATCACACATCGGCGGACAATCTCGACTTCATTCATCCGCAATACCTTACGGACTCGTTCGCCAAGTTCCTGGCAGTTCTCAACATCTTGGAGAACAACAGGACGTACCTGAACCAGAACCCGAAAGGTGAGCCGCAATTGGGAAAGCGGGGCTTGTATCGGGCAATCGGTGGGGCGAAGGATGAAAAAACCCGTGAGCTCGCGATGTTATGGGTCCTGAACCTCTCCGATGGCAACCATACACTGCTGGACATTTCGGACAGGTCGGGTCTCGAGTTTGGGCTCATCAGAGATGCATCGGACCTCTTGTTGGAGACCGGACTGCTAACAGAAAATCCGGGATAGGCGCTCCACTCGCCTCGGTTGTGATTGGCTCGTTAGGCTTGCCTCGCACGGCTCACTTCACGGACGTCACCATTAGACCTTCAGCGAAGCCGACGTAATAGGCTACTCACAGCCCGTTGGGCTTTGGCGCCCCCTCTGGCAGATAGATCCGATCCCCTCCTTGAATTCGGAAGAACTCCAAAAGGCACTCCATGAGGCCGATGAAGTACGACACGCAACGACTGCTCTTTCGCCGCCAGTTCGTTCTCGGCCCCCGCTTCATTGCAGGCTTGCCAAATTGGAAACGCCTCTCCGTGAGAGCAACAATCAACATCACCCTTCATCCAGACCTTCCGGCCTGCCAAGCTCGCAAGGGGGGAATGTCCATTAGTCTACTCGGATACATACTCGATCCCTACAGGCCGCAGGCGAGCGACGCGGACATCGTTGAACGGTTGCTATCCGATCTCGAAGCGGGGCGGACCGCGGAAGCTGTGATCGAATCGACTTACCCCCTTGGGGGGAGATGGGTATTGGTGGTCGATGACGGCCAGACGGTCTTGCTGTTCACTGACCCCGTCGGATATCGCCAAGCCTTCTACTCGCGATCGGCTTCGGGTGTCTGGTGCGCCTCACAGCCGCGGCTCCTCGCCGATATTCTCCGTCTCAGAGTGGACCAGGAGGCTCTTGCGTTCATTCAGGCTTACCGGCGAAGAGAGCCAGAGTATTGGTGGCCGGGCGACAGCTCTCTCTACAAAGAAGTGCGCCATCTCTTGCCGAATCACTTCTTGACCCTCCAGGCCGGCATGCCTCACCGGTTCTGGCCGGATCATGAGCTTCCGGCGGGGACCCTGGAGAGAGTTGTCGAGGAGAATGCCAGATTGCTCGAGGGCCTGATCCAAAGCGCAGCCAACCGCTTTGAACTTGCGCTCACTGTCACGGCAGGGAGAGACTCACGACTGCTCTTGGCGGCATCAAAGGCCTTCTGGCACCGACTGTACTGCTTCACAACGATGCACTGG
>Ga0209642_10002579_pt1 | contig 11884 bp, 10 predicted proteins | sample RifCSP19_2_FD_184025 | JGI IMG/M metagenome (GOLD analysis project Ga0209642, IMG submission 184025) | Soil microbial communities from Rifle, Colorado - Rifle CSP2_sed 19_2 (SPAdes) (version 2) | ecosystem: Environmental > Terrestrial > Deep subsurface > Rock core/Sediment | place: Rifle... | reverse complement strand
CAGCACACACATACTAGATTACACGATTGGAGCTACAGATATTGCTGCCAGCGCTATTAACACAACGCACATCCTTGATAACACAATAACTGCAGTTGATATTGGTTCTAGCGCTATTAACACAACCCATATATTGGATAACACAATCTTAACTGATGATATTGCAAATGGAACAATCACAACAGCCGATTTTGTTTCCGATTTAAATTTGGGCTGGGCAAATCTTACAAACTATCCGACTGGCTGTTCAGCAGGCGAGGCTGTCCAGGTTATAGGAGACACTCTAACTTGTGTAAATATTAGCAGCGGAGGCGGGACAATAACAGGTTCTGGAACAGCAGGCTATATAGCTGTCTGGAACGGGACGACTTCAATAAACAACTCAAACATTTACCAGAACGGAAGCAATATTGGAATAAATACAACCATTCCAGGCACAGCAGCTCTTAATATTTCCGGACTTATTTTTGGCAGTAACGGCCTCACGATTTCTGCAGGCACGGTCTCACTGCCAGCAGGAGAGATTGGTGCTTCTGAGATTGCAACAAGTTCTATTAACACAACGCATATTTTGGACGCAACGATATTAGCAGGAGATATTGCAGCCAGTGCTATAAACACGACGCATATATTAGATTCTACAATACTAACTGGAGATATTGCAGAAGGAACAATCCTTGCTGGTGATATCGCACCATCTGCAATAAACACGACTCATATTTTAGATTATACTATTGGAGCAACTGATATTTCAGCGTCTGCTATTAATAACACCCACATTCTTGATGGGACAATCCTCGAAGGAGACATTGCCCAGACTTCATCATTAGACAACACAGAAATAGAAGACATTTATCTTTTCAATACAGGGGACACAGCGACGGGAAATTACACTTTTGATTCAGGGACTTTGTTTATTGATAGTTCAAGTGATAGGGTAGGAATAGGAACAACAAACCCGACAAACGGCCATCTTGAAATAGAAGACACGGGAGAAACAAACATGCTTTATCTCAATGCAGACGACAATGTTCCCTTTGCTTTAAGAATAAACAACAAAATAGCAAACAAGAACTTTGGTTTCTATGTGGAAGACACCGGCGAACTCAGGCTCGTGCAGCCTGGTGTCATCAATCCTATAATCGTATTCCAGAACGAGACAGGGAACGTCGGCATCGCCACAACAGGACCCTCAAGCAAACTTGAAGTAACTGGAGACATCGAACTCACAAATCTTCTTGATAATGATGCAAGCAATTTCTTTGACGGAGGATGCACTGCTAATCAATACATATCAGGAATAGACAGCACAGGAGCAATAACGTGTGCTGCAGACACGGGAACTGGAACAATGTCCAGCTTCATTCTTGGAGCAAGCGCAGGAACAAACCAGACAATCACAGACGGAAACACCGCGTTCCTTGTGGCGGGTACAGGAATAACAACAACTGCAGCAGCAACAGACATTGTAACAATAGCAGCAACCCTTGGAACAACGATTGAGGGTTCTGAGATAACTGATGCAACAATAACAGCTGCAGATATCGCAGCTTCAGCAATAAACACGACACACATTCTTGATTCAACTATATTAACTGGAGACATTGCAGAAGGAACAATTCTTGCTGGTGATATTGCACCATCAGCCATTAACACAACTCACATACTAGATTCAACTATATTATCTGGAGACATAGCAGAGGGGACAATATTAGCAGGAGATTTAGCACCATCGTCAGTAAACACGACACATATTGTTATAGATACTATTCTTGCAGGAGATATAGCTACAGGTGCGGTTGCAACAGCAGAAATCCTCGACGGAACAATATTAGATGATGACATTGCAGCCTCACAGATTAATACAACCCATATTCTAGATTCTACAATACTAACTGGAGACATAGCAGAAGGAACAATCCTTGCTGGTGATATAGCCCCTTCTGCAATTAACAACACACATGTTCTTGACAATACTTTGGACTTTGTGGACTTTGCAGCTGACTTGGATTTGGACGAAAGCACAAACATTGACTTTGGGGCAAGCACCTTCAACTTTATCCTTGACCTGGAAACAGGAACAGGAGACTTCATAATACAAGATGCTGGAACAATGTTTGCTCAGTTTTATGATTCGGGAGATGTTCAGCTTGGAAATGGCAATGAACTTTATGTTAACACAAGCGCGAATGCCGTCGGAATCGGGACAACAACACCAACAGGCGGTATTCTAAATCTAGTTGGAGGGAATCTGAATATGTCTGGAAACAACATCACAGATTTATTCAAAGTAACATTTAAAACAGGGGGAGAAGTTGACCCTCCTTACAGAGTTGGAGACACTGTTTATGCGACCTATGCTCCTTTTATGGTTGGAGTTAAGGAAGAAGTTACGGGCACTATAATGCTAAAAAGCGATTATATAATAGACTTCAATAAACTTGAAGTTGGCTCTGACTTGTGGCTGTTTAATAAGGTAACAGACTTTGGAGAAAACTGGGAAAACCTTCAGGTTATCCTGACACCAGGCTTTGATGGAAGAGTTTGGTATGAAAAAAATCCAAATGCAAAAACCCTGACAGTCCACGGAACACAGGCAGGCGAGGTTTCTTACAGAATGACTGCAAATGGATTCACATGGGGAAACAGAAATAATGTAGCTGCAGGATTAAATGCAAGCAATTACCCTGACATGGCTGAAAGACTTAAAAAATAGATTTTGTCAGAGAAATAACTCGTGGTTGCAGAAAAAATTTATAAATCCTGTTTCCATATATATCTAATGTTCGAAAAGAGGGGTTTGTCCGCTATTGTAGCCACTCTTATAATAATTCTTCTGACCCTTGTTGCCGTGGGAATTATTTGGGCTGTTGTGAGAAACATTCTCCAGAGCGGCGCAGAAGAGGTTGAACTCGGGCAGTTTACCCTGGACCTGCAGATTAAGGCTGTCCAGGTAGAGGACGGGGATGTTACCATAGTCCTTATAAGAAGAAATCCAGGGCAGGGAGAATTTGTAGGAATGAATTTTATTTTCTCTGACGGACAAAACAGCGAGATTATAAGAGAAAATATCTCTTTGCAGGAACTTGAAGAAAAAACTTTCACCTTCACCTTAACCACGATAAGCACGTCTGCATTGAAGAGCGTTTCTGTCTCCCCCATTTACAGAACAAGCTCTGGAAAAGAAACCATAGGAAGTATTTCTGACATGTTTGATGTCAGGGAAGGGAAAAGCGTCACTCAAACAGCAGGGGAATCCTCAGGAGGAGCTTTTGAAGAGCTCGGGTTTGTTGGCAAGGGAAGAGCAGAATACAGCGTTAGTTCAAACGCGGGGATTTATCCAGAGTTCAAACATGTAATAGTTGACCCTGTTGATGTCCATGTCGGAGACAACCAGACATTTACAGCAGAAGTTTATTCCCCCAACGGAATTGAAAGCGTTGTAACAACAACTCAGCTTGACACGCAGGTTTTGAATCTTCCTCTTGAAAAAATCTCTGAAAGCAGCGGCGTTGAAACATGGTCTGTAACATGGCAGGTTTATGATACTCATATTGAAGTTTACAGGACAACTTTCACAGCAACAGACAATGCAGGAAACCAAAACTCTGTTGATTTAACATGGACAGATGACTGTACAGACCAGTTTGTTCATGGAGCACAATCTTTGATAGATACCCCCTGTACTGTAAATAGTCTTGATGGGGCTGACACCAGTAATATTGTTATTTCTGGAGTAACACTTACTTTAGATACTGGTGGAGCAGTTGCCTATACGCCTGGAAATAGTGTAAGCAAATCAGGCAATGGGAAAATTCTTTTTAATGGAGGCTCTCTTACAAAACAATATCTCTTTTATCCTGATGCTGATGAGGACTTAAGCAGAGACAATAGCACCTATTCTATAAGTACGTCTTCAAGTCGTTCGGGGTTTGTGAGGGCCGTAAATTCCACAACATCCAACGACTGTGATACCAGCAATTCAGCTGTGTCTGTAAATAGAACCCAGCGCCTTGACACAGACAGTGACAATTATACTCTTACTGGTTCAATTTTCTGTGCAAGTTCCTCGACATGGGGTAACAACGCCTGCACGACAGGAAGCTCAAATTATTCCAAAAACAGCACAGGCACTTGTTTAATAATCGGCAATTTGAGTGGAACCGATTGTTATGATTTAAACGCCAGCGCTAAGACAGGGCAGACGAGCTATTTCACCGCAATCAGGGGAGTAACAACAATCACACCTGTGGCAAACGGAAGTACAATGCAATGGCTAAATCAAGGAACAGGGAATAGCTGCGGAAGCGGAAGCAATTTATGGAAATGTGTTGAAACACAGGATACAGGTTCTTCTTACTTGAACACAAGCACACAGAACCAAGATTTTTTGGTTGAGCTTTCAAATGCCTCCTTAGGTGGAGGAACAATTGCCCAAATTGAGATTTCTTATCAATGCAGAAGAACTGTGTCTGGGAACGCAAACTCACAGCTTCTTATAAATGAAGGAGGAACAACAACAGCAGGGACAGACCATAATTGTGCAGATGCTGCCTGGACTAGTATATTCACCGATACTTATACAACAAACCCAAGAACAGGGTCGGCATGGACAGAATCACAAATAAACAACCTGCAGGCAGGAGTAAGACACAACCAATCAACAGCAAGAGAGGTAAGAGTTACTGCTCTTTGGGCTGTTGTCAGAGTGAATGACAGCGCAGGAAATAACTGGAATTCTTTTGATTACAATTGCGACAGTTCAGAAAGCAAAAGCGTCACCGAGTATGAAATTGGTTGTGATGGCCAGTGCAACCCTAACTTCCTTTCAACTCCGGCGTGCAGTAATACCTATGATCCTATATCTTGTGACGGCTCAGCATTCCCTGAGCCTGGGTGTTTGACAACTCAGCAGGCCCAGGAGACGGTTGCCTGCCGTTGAGTTTTATCTTAAGACATAAAGTAATAGTAAAAATACCTAAAAATTCTATTAAAAATTTGGTGTGATTTACTGTTAAAAACTTCTCTTAAATATCCTATTTTAATGTTTCTTTTAAGTAGTAACAAACAAAGGATTTAAAAACCTCAATTTTTATATAATTCAAAGATTACATAACACAAAATGGCTAAAAAAAGTTTAGCAGACAGGGTAAAGGACATTTTTAATTATAATCCGCTTACTTTGGGCTCTGAATTGTATTCTCATTATTCAAAGAGCTTATGGGGGAAAGACCTGGGAAGCAAGCTGAAAACAGGTTTGCTCATAGGGAGTTTTTTAGCTGGCTCCTTATTTGTTGGACTTGCTGGGGCACAGACTGCAGAAGCGCAAAGCCTTTCCCAGACAGTGGCTCTTGCTTATGATGTCAATAATCATGTCGGCATAGACTATAAGGCAACACTTACAGGTGTTGATAGCGCAACAAGAGTAATCAAGAAAATTAAAAACAATGGAAATAAAGTTCTTATTTCCAAGACAACAATTAATATCTCTCCTTATGATGAATTTTTACAAGAAATGCGGAAAGGAAACTACGAATTCAAACTAAACTCTCCTGACGCAACTAACAACAAGGTAACCATAAGGATTCCGAATTACCTTGCCGAAGGAGATTTCAGTTGCCTGGAAGGAACAATTGAAAAGGGCCAGTCAAAAATATGTAATCTAGAAGGGCTTGTTTTTGACAGAAATGCTGAAGACCCAGTTGTTATCATAAAAGCCAAAGCTCTCACGGAAAATATAGAAACTGTCGGAAACGGTTATATAATAACAATAAACGCTCTTGAAGAAGGGCCATATCAAGTCAGGGTTAAGTTCGGAAAGCCAAACAAAAAAAATCAGCAAGTTGTAAAAGTTCTGGCAGGGGATATAACTCCGGTTCAGGTAGATCAGATTGCGTTTAAGAGTACAAAAGATCATGGTGCAGGAGAAATTTATATAGGAGATGTAAGTGGTGGCGGGCTTACAAATGTAAGAAGGTTAACTAATAATGTTTTTAGCGATTCTATGCCTGCGTGGTCTCCAAACGGAAGTCAATTAGCATCTGTCAGTAACAGAGATCTGGGAAATCTTGGAATTTATGTAATGAGTAATTTTGATGGAAGTGACCAGGCAATAAGAATCACACCTACAGATATATCTGCAATAACTCCTACATGGTGTTCTAATAATAAAATTTATTTTGGTTTTTCAGATAATCTTGGAATAACAGGAATTGCTTCGGTAAATCCCAATGGAACAGACTTGATAAGATTGGTTGAGGAATCTTTTTCAAGAACTTTTACAGCAGAACCAAGTTGCTCTCCAGACGGAAGCAAGATTGCATTTGAGACGTCTAGGGATGGAAATTCAGAAGTTTATATAAAAAATCTTCAGGATGGAACAGAAACAAATTTGACAAACAATCCTAATGCAGATTTTCAGCCAAGATGGTCTTCTGATAATAGAATTGCTTTCAGTACAGATAGAGATATGCCTGGGGGGCAACTTAACTTGTATTTAATAAATCCTGACGGCTCAGGGCTTCAGCCATTAACAGATTTTACAGAAGATGAACTTGACCTATCATGGTTTTTTGATTCAAGCAAGTTTGCATTTATAAAGGGCTCTACTATTACAGGTCCTCTTCAGATTTACAAAAGAAACACAGATGGCACTGGTTTGATTCAGCTTACAACAGAAGGAGATAACAGATATCCTGCATGGAGACCCAGACCGTAATTATTAATTTTTTTAATATTGCACTTTTCTTTAATTAACTTTATTAACGAGATTTCTTGAGAAAGAGGAAAAGTTTAAAAAGTAAGGATATCTTACATTCTTACTTAAAATAGGATTGTAATTGAAACTTATGGCAGAAATTGAATTTACAAAACTGAGTTCAAAAGGGCAGGTTGTCATACCAAGAAGAATAAGGAGATTCCTGAAATTGATGGAAGGAACGCTGTTTGTTGTTAATGAGCAAAACGGCACAATCTTATTAAAAAGAATAGAGGTTCCTGAAATAAAAGGGCATGAAATACTGGATATTGGAAAAATAAAAGATAAGATAACCACTATACTGAAAAAAAACCACGTAACAAAAGCAGGAATATTTGGCAGTTATTCAAGAGGGGAACAGAAGACAGACAGCGACATAGATATTTTGGTTGAAATTTCAAAGCCAATCAGCTTGCTGGATTTTTCCCGGTTAAAATTAGACCTTGAAGATGCGCTTGGAAGAAAAGTGGATATTGTAGAGTATAATTCCATTAAGCCACTAATCAAAAAACGCATACTTAATGAAGAGGTGAGGATAATATGAAAAGAAACATGGGCCTGTTTATTAATGATATCTTGGAAAATATTGGCCTGATTGAAGGCTCCATACAAAAAATTTCTGAAGAAGGGTTCAAACAAAATAAATTATTAATTGATGCTACGCTTAGAAGATTAGAGATTATCGGAGAAGCTGCAAAAAACATTCCCCAATCCTTTAAAGAAAAATATCCAAGGATTCCATGGAGAGAAATTGCCGGATTCAGGGACATTCTCACCCATTCATATTTTGGGGTTAATTTTGATAGAGTTTGGCACGTAATAAAAAAAGATTTGTCAAATTTAAAAGTGGAAATAGTAAAAATACAAAAGACGCTTTCAAGAAAAACATAATTAACTTTATTAACGAGATTTTTAAGCCGAAACACTTAAAAGCTTTGGATTTATGATATGATTATATACGCTCATCCTTGCTTCGGCAAGGGATGAGCACATTCTCAAATGAAAAGAGTTGCTGTTTTTATAGATGGTAATAATTTTTATTTTGGTTTGAGAAAGTTATACGGAAAGGAAAAAAGCCTGAAAACTTTCGATTTTGAGAAATTTGCACATTTCTTAGCGGGAAAAGACAGAGTTGTTGCTATTCATTATTACAATGCCATGCTTGATAGAGAACATAATCCTAAAAAATATGAGAGTCAAAAAGAATTCTTTGAAAAGTTAAGAAAAATACCAAATTTCCATCTTGTTTTATGTAAATTATTAAAAAGAAACATAACAAGAACAAACAAATTTTATTATATTATTAAAGAGGATGACATAAATATGGCTGTCGATATGGTTGAAAATGCCTACGAAGATAATTTTGATATAGCTATTTTAGTTTCCGGTGATGGTGATTTTGTCCCAGCTGTCCGCTCAGTAAAGAAGAAGGACAAGATTGTAAAAAATATATACTTTAAAGATAGCTCCTCCAGAAACTTAAAAGACTTTTGCGACGAATCCTTGGAATTATCAAAACAAATTCTTAACGAATTTTTTCAATTCTCCGAATCATAATTAACTTTATTAATGATTTTTGTTTAAGATTTGTATGAAGATTAATAAAACTTCTAATGATAAATCTGTTAAAACCTTAAAATTATCACTAAAATTAATTCCATCATTAACAGTTTTTCTCATTACACTTACCATATTTTTTTCACAGGCAGTTAATGCCGACGTCATCTCTGTCAACGCAGGAGGAGGCAATGAGACTGTTGTCACAGCAGACAGATACATCGAGGGATTTTTTTCAGGGATTCCTGAAGCAGCGGCAGAAGAAGAGGAAGAAGTGCCTCCACCAATCGGAGGTGGGGGAGCAGGAGCGCCACCTGCAAACATAAATGTAACTCCCTCGGAGTTTAACATCAATCTGATTGTGAACACGACGACTGAAAGGACAATCAGGGTCACAAACCTCGGAACAGGCTCTATAACAGTGGCTGTTACCCAATCGAACCTAGGAAATCATGTGATTCTTGGGGCAACAAGCCTGACGATTCCTGCCGGGCAGTCTGTCGACTTGCAGGTAATCTTCATTGCCCTCAGCGAGCCTGGAATTTTCACAGGAACAATTAACATAGGAGGAAAAACTGTTTCAGTTGCCCTGAATGTAAAGACGCAGTTCCTTCTTTTTGACTCGAATATAATAGTTCTGAACAGGAATTACCAGGTTCCGCAGGGAGACGAGCTGAGAACCAGGGTGACTGTAATTCCTCTCGGAGATCCTGAAAGGCTTGACGTTGGGCTTTTCTTCACGGTAAGGGATTATTCAGGAAAAATATACCTTACAAAATCAGAAACCATGCTCGTTGACGAGCTGACAGAGCTGGACAGGAATTTCGATACAGGCTCTTTGCCTCTGGGGAAATATGTCGTTGGCCTTGAACTAAGATATCCCAACGGAGTCGCTCCTTCCAGCGCGCATTTCGAAGTTACAGAGAGAAGAAGCATAATAGGCAGGATAATACTTTACCTGATAAGCTTAATCTTATTGATTCTCATACTCATCCTTCTCGTGTTAATATGGAGAAGAAGAAGGAAGAAAAAAGAAGAAGCTTCCCAGGAGACTGCATAAAATGCTGATAGGGCTTGTCGGGAAACCAAGTTCTGGAAAAAGCACGTTTTTCAAAGCAGCGACCCTGGCTGAAGTGGAGATTGCCTCTTACCCTTTCACAACAATAAAACCAAATCATGGTGTTGGCTATGTCAAGGTTGATTGCATTGAAGCTGAGTTTAACGTGAAATGCCAGCCGAATCATGGCTTTTGCATCAAGGGAAACAGGTTTGTTCCTGTAGAGCTGATGGATGTAGCTGGGCTTGTCCCTGGAGCCAGCGAGGGAAAAGGCCTGGGAAACCAGTTCCTGGATGATTTGAGGCAGGCAGATGTTTTCATACACATAGTGGATGCCTCCGGAACAACCAATGAAGAAGGAAAGCCTGCTGTGAATCATGACCCCTCTAAAGATGTTCTCTTTCTGGAAAACGAACTGAACAAATGGTTTTACAACATAATGATAAAGGCATGGAAAACCTTTGTCAGAAAAACAGAGCAGGAAGAAGGAGGCAACTTTTCCGAGGCTGTGGCGAAACAGTTTTCCGGCTTGAAGGTGAAAGAAGAGCACGTGAAAAAGGTTCTTTCAACGCTGAGGCTCCCGGAAAAACCTTCAAACTGGAATAAGGATCAGTTGTTCTGGTTTGCATCAGAGCTGAGAACAGAGAGCAAGCCGACGATAATAGCTGCAAACAAAGTGGATTTGGAAAAAGCCTATTCCAATTACAAGTTTTTGAAAATGCGGTTTCCAGGCTTGATAATAATTCCATGCTCTGCAGATTCAGAGCTCGCCTTGCGGGAAGCTGCAAAAACAGGGCTGATAGACTACCTTCCTGGGGAGAGGGATTTTGAAGTTACAGGAGAACTGAGCGATGAACAGAGAAAGGCTCTCTCCGACATCAAGGAATCTGTCCTAGACAGGATTCCGGAAGCCACAGGAGTCCAGGAAATCCTGAATTATGCGGTTTTCAACTTTTTGAATTATATTGCGGTTTTTCCGGCAGGGGCAAGTAAGCTTGCAGACAGCAAGGGAAGGATTCTTCCAGACTGTTTTCTTCTCCCTAGAGGCTCTACGGCTTTGGATTTTGCATACTATCTCCATACAGATTTCGGGAATAACTTCATAAGAGCCATAGATGCCAGGACAAAAAAAGCCCTTGGAAAAAATTACGAGCTGAAGCACCGAGATGCCCTCGAGATAGTAACGAGATAATTTCTTTAATATAATGCCTCCAATAAGTAAGATATAAAAATATAAGCTTATTTTATAAAATAATTATGTCAAAAAAAAGTGAAGCAGGTGTTAGGCATCTCATAAAAAAGGGGAAATATGTCACGACAAGGAAAGGAAATTTTGTCATAAGCCTTTCGAGGAAGATTGTAAGGGAGGTCAAGCCCTACGTAAGAAGAATCGAGGTTGTTGGAAGCATAAGAAGAAAGGAAAAAAACCCTGTAGATATTGATATTGTTTTAATACCAAAAAACGGGGCAAGCAAGGATAAAATTGAAGCCGTCATGGAAAAAAAAGGAAGAAGAATCTTGGGCGGTGAAAAAAAAGCTTATTTTAAGATTGAGGGAGTTGAAGTCGAGCTTTATTATACAACACCTGAAGAATGGGGCGCTGCGCTTCTTGCCTACTCAAGCGAGTTCGGTGCAAGCATCGGCTTAAGGGTTGTTGCCAAGAAAAAAGGCTTCAAATTAAATCAGCATGGGCTTTTCAGAAAAGGAAAAAGAATTGCAGGAAGAACCGAGGAAGAAATTTACCATGCTCTTGGAAGACCATGGAAAACTCCGGAGAAGAGATGAAAATTAAAATTAAAGTTAAGCCAAATTCGGGAAAACAGGAGATTGTTAAAGATAATAATGAATACATAGCCTATTTAAAATCAGTTCCCGAGAAAAATAAGGCAAATGCAGAGCTTGTTAATCTGTTGGGAAAACATTTTAACAAACAAGTCAAGATAAAATCAGGGTTCACCTCAAAAAATAAAATTGTTGAAATAAGTGATTAAAATGAAATATATTTATGCAGAAGACATACAGAAAATTTCAGAGGAAATTTCAAGGCTTCTTTTTCCACATGTAAAACTGGAAAGGATGAAATGTTTTCGCAGCCACGGAAGCTCTTCCAGAGGCACGATTGCCAGATGCCATACAATAGGAAAGCTTCTTCAAAAGGCAATGGACACAGAGTCTTTTTATGTCCTCGAATTTATATCAGAAAGGTTTGACAGGCTTCCCGAAGAGGAGAAGATAAAGACGATAATCCACGAGCTCATGCACATTCCGCATACTTTCGGCGGAGGATTCCGTCACCATGATCATGTCTGCGAGAGAAACGTGAATAATTCCTACAGGACATACAAAGAAAAAAAGATGGAACTGGAAAACAGCGATGTTCTCGGCCTTAAAGAAATGAAATGGAAAAATGCAGATAATATTAAACAGATGAAAGATATTGGGAAAAATGCTGAAAAAGGTTTCTTTTAATTTCAATGGCAGAAGAATAACTGTTAATGCCAAAGAATGCAATA
>Ga0209642_10002578_pt1 | contig 11885 bp, 10 predicted proteins | sample RifCSP19_2_FD_184025 | JGI IMG/M metagenome (GOLD analysis project Ga0209642, IMG submission 184025) | Soil microbial communities from Rifle, Colorado - Rifle CSP2_sed 19_2 (SPAdes) (version 2) | ecosystem: Environmental > Terrestrial > Deep subsurface > Rock core/Sediment | place: Rifle... | reverse complement strand
CAAAGTTAGCAAGAATGTCCGGCTCTCAGTTCGCAATCTCTCACGCAAGAAATATCTCCACGACGTCTCATTTGACCTTTACGAGGGGGAAGTGCTCGGCATCGCTGGCTTGTTGGGCTCTGGGCGCACAGAGCTGTTACGAGCCATCTTCGGAGCGGACCCTGTTGATAGTGGAACGATCAGTGTCAACGGGAAAGAGATCGCCCATCTCAGTCCAACAAAGATGAAAGCTATGGGGATCGGGTTGACACCCGAAGATCGCAAGGCACAAGGCCTGGTTTTGGTAATGAGCATTGACGACAACTTGACTCTATCCTGCCTGGAGCGGGTAAGCAACTACCAAGTGATCTCCCAGCAGAGCAAGCGCAAACTCGCCAAAGAGATGGTGGAGGCCTTGTCGATCCAGACACCCAACCTGGACGTCAAAGCGCTTTCACTGAGCGGTGGTAACCAGCAAAAGATGGTCATCGGCAAGTGGCTGAACTCACAAGTTAAGGTCCTGCTTATGGACGAGCCCACGCGTGGTATCGATATTCATACTAAAGAGCAGGTGTATAAGCTCGTTCGCGATTTAGCACAGCAAGGGATCAGCGTCATTTTTGTCTCCTCTGAGATTGATGAAGTTTTGACCGTCGCTGATCGAATCATCATCCTGAACCAGGGACGAATTGTTGCAGAAAAACTTTCGCACGAGGCTAATCTGGAGGATGTACTGGCCTTATCCATGAAACAAGAGGTAACTCAATGACTGAAGTATCCACAACCGTCATACCACGCCAGGGCCGAGCCGCGCGGGACATCCGGGCCTTGATTGGACGGTCAGGCTTGCTGTTGGCGCTGATTATCCTGTTTGTCATCCTTTCAATCGTTGCCCCAAACTTCCTGACACCGCGCAATATGTTAAACGTACTCCGGCAGGTGTCCTTCATTGGCATCATTGCCTGCGGCATGACCCTTGCATTGATCTCGGGCAACGTCGATCTGAGCGTCGGCTCTGTCGTGGCACTGTCTTCTGCTTTGTTGGGCGTCCTGCACGTCAAGAAGGATTGGCCGATTGACCTGGCGATTGTGGCGGTTCTGGTTGAGGCGACGCTGGTTGGCCTGCTCGCGGGATACATCCGTGTGCGCTGGCAAATCCCGACCCTCATTGTGTCCCTGGCTTTAATGCTGTCGCTGCGTGGGATGGCGTTTGTATTGACGAACGCCTTTCCTATCCCTATTTCTGACCCAGGGTTTGCTTTCTGGGGTGGTGGGTATATCGCGCGTATCCCTGTGCCAGCCATCATCTTCTTGTTGATAGTAGGGATTTTCATATTCATCAGTACCCGCACAGTCTATGGGCGTTCCATTTATGCGGTGGGCGGAAACGCAGAAGCGGCGCGTTTGTCCGGTATCCCGGTAAATCGCATTATCCTTTCAATCCTGGGCATTACCGGATTCCTATCAGCGCTGAGTGGGGTATTGTTGACCTCACGCCTCACTTCAGGATATGCGGGGGTTGGGGTCGGTTGGGAGTTCGACGCTATCGCCGCGGTGCTGATCGGCGGTACCAGCCTGTTCGGTGGTGAGGGCAACATCATCGGGACCTTGATCGGTGTCTTGTTCATCGGTTTGCTCGGCAATGGCATGGTCCTGCTGGGCGTCAACCCCTATTTGCAGGATGTGGCCCGCGGCGGAATTATCTTCTTAGCAGTACTTCTGAGCGCCTTGCAACGCCCGAAGGCCTCCAGCTGAGCATAACCATGAACAGCCGAGAACGAGTCAAGCACGCCATCAAATTCCAGAAACCTGACCGACTGCCGATCTCACACGCTGTCCTGCCGGCAGCCCAGCTTAAGCACGGCGAAGCTCTGGGAGAGATCTTGACCGAATTCCGTGATGATTTCGGCTGGGATTATATGAGCGATCTCCCGAAGGAGGATTACCCGGCCCTCTACAAGAAAGGCCACAATGCCGATGATTTTGGAGTGATCTGGCAGTGCGAATGGGATGGGATTTGCGGCATTCCAGAAGGTCCGATCAAGGATTTATCCAAATACAGCGAGTACAAATGGCCGGAACCATTCACTGTTGGCCCGCCAAAAGGCCGGCTTTACAGTGGGCATATGGAGGGCTTTGACGATCGCTGGTACGCGCGCGGTGCCTGGATCGTCTTTTTTGAGCAGCTCCATTACCTGCGCGGTATGGATAACCTTTTCATAGACATTGCTGAGGAATCCAAGACGTTCTACGAGTTCCTGGATGATCTGCTGGCTTTCAACATGGAATGGATCAACCGCTGGATAAAGTGCGAGTATGATGGCCTGCACTTTGCTGACGACTGGGGCGGACAGCACCGGTTGATGATCAGGCCTGCGACCTGGCGGCGAATCTTCAAGCCGCGATACGCTGAAATGTTCAAGGCGGTAAAAGAGGCCGGGATGGATGTTTGGTTCCATAGCGATGGGAAAATCAACGACATCTTTGGAGATTTGATTGAGATAGGGGTAGATGTGGTCAACTGCCAGGCGGCAGTCGTCGGGCACGATTGGATTGCTCAAAACGTTCGGGGCAAGGTCGCGTTCCGGACAGACATCGACAGGCAGAATGTCCTGCCTTTCGGTTCGCCAAGCCAGTTGAGAGAAGAAGTGTTCCGGACTTTTGAGGCGTGTGGCACACCAGAGGGCGGGATCGTCGCTTGTGGTGAAGTCGGGCCGGATGTCCCCCTGGAAAATGTGCGGGCCATGTACGAGGCGTTCCGGGAATACAAACCATAGTCCTGTCTAAATTAGCGAACTGGCCAATTCATTCCTTCGTTCGGCATGACCCTTTCACGATCTGGAAGTGGAGTAAAGCATGTCTCTCGGACGCCCGCGTAATCATGGTTGCCGCATCAGCGACGAATGGTCTTACCAAGGGATGCGGACGCTGATCCTGGAAAACAGCCTGCTCTGTGTCGTTGTGCTTCTGGATAAAGGCAGCGATATCATAGAGTTCCGCTACAAACCTCTCGACTTAGATTTCCTATTTCTTGCCCCAAGCGGTATCCGTAACCCGTCAAAGATCGTACCATCGGCTTATTCCAGGAACCCGTTTATCGACTATTACAGCGGGGGATGGAACGAAATTCTGCCCAATGGTGGACCTTTCGTCATCTACCAGGGAGCGGAACTTGGACAACACGCTGAGATCAGCCTATTACCCTGGGAATATGCTATCCAGGAAGATACCCCCGAACGGGTTTCCGCCCGGTTATGGGTGCGCGCCTTGCGCACACCTTTCTTTCTGGAAAAAACTCTTACCCTCGAACCAGACCGACCGGTACTATCCATAGAAGAAAAACTGACCAACGAAGGCGGGGTAACCATGCCGCTGATGTGGGGGCAGCATATCGCCCTGGGTCGCGAATTCTTGAGACAAGGCGCGGTGATCGATGCACCGGCGCAAAAGTTCGTCGTTCACACAACCATACCCGGATATGAGCCACGCCGCTTCCAGCCTGATGCCAGAAGTGTCTGGCCCCATGTGCCTGCGCCAGACGGCAGGCAGGTCGACGCCAGCCTGATCCCAGCTGAAGGGACGATTAAAGCTCAGGAAATGGCTTACCTGGCTGAACTGACCGATGGCTGGTATGCCGTGACTGATTCCAAGAAGCAGGTAGGGTTTGGCGTACGCTTTGACCACCATCTTTACCGATATATCTGGTACTGGCAGCAATTGGGCGAGGTGGCCCCAGAATTTCCCTGGTGGGGACGCTTCCATACCACTGCGCTTGAACCTTGGACGAGCTATCCCACCAACGGTCTCCAGGAGGCGATCGCTAACGGCAGCGCCTTGACGCTCCAGCCCGGGCAACAGATCCAGACCTCACTGAAAGCGGTGGCTTACACAGGCATCCGGCGCGTGGCTGGCATCACGCCGATAGGCGAAGTGATCAGCCAACCGGTTTAGCAGAGCAGCGGGTGACCCTCAAGGAGAGAAGCCATGCGCAGAGACGAAGTTATTAAAGCCATCACCTTCCAGGGACCCGCTTACCTCCCGATCTACTTTTTTAATCGCGATCAGGACCAATCTGACATAGTCGCCGCCGAGGTCCAGCATCACTTCATGGGCCCGGATAAAAACATCTCGGAGTGGGGTTTTTTTTGGGAACGCCTGGACGAGACCATGGGTCAGCCAAGGGACTACCTGATCAAAGATTGGGCTGACCTGGAGCGCTTGGTGATCCCCGACCTAGCTGACTCGCGACGTTTTAGCCAGGTCTCTGAGTTCAACAAAAACTACCCGGACCGTTTCCGCATGGCTTCTTTGGGGCTGAGCGGCTTTACTACTATGTGGTGCTTGCGCGGCTTTGATCGATTGATGCTAGATATAGTTGAAGAACCGGAAAGGGTCAAGGCTCTGGCTAGTGTCGTCTTTGGGTTTGAAGAAAGGGTGATCACCGCACTTACCCCTTTTAACTTTGATGCGGTAGCCTTCTTCGATGATTGGGGCACCCAGACAGGCATGATTATCTCCCCTCGCTCCTGGCGCCAGCTTTTCAAGCCGTTTTACACACATCAGTTTGATCTGGTCCATGCGCAGGGGATGCGCGTCTACTTCCATTGTTGCGGGCAGTACCTGCCGATCATCTCTGACCTGATCGAGATCGGCGTGGATGTCTTGAACATCTCCCAACCTAACCTGTATGACATCCCTGAATTGGGCCGCCAGTTTGGCGGAAAGGTCTGCTTTATCTGTCCGGTGTCTTACCAGACGACTTCGATCACCGGCACCCGTCAAGAAATCTTCGCTGATGTGCAGGCACTGGTCGAGAACCTGGGTTGTTTTAACGGTGGCTTGCTGGGTTATGTGGAGGAATACCACAGTATCGGCATGTCTGAGGAAAATTACCAGGCCTGCGTGGAAGCATTTCACATATTGGGCCAGTACCCATTCCACAAGAGGGTAGCACTGTGAACTCAAAAGAACGCGTTCAGGCCGCGCTGCATCGCAAACCGGCGGACCGGGTGCCTATATTCATGTGGTTTCATCCCTCCACTGCCGATCATCTGGCTGAAATATTGGAAATCCCTGTAGCTTACGTGAGTAAAGTAATGGGCAACGATGTCCAGCAAACATGGGTCAACAACAACTACTCCATGGAAGGGATCGTCCATCAAAGCGATGGGGAGTGGCATATCGATTTTTGGGGCATCAAGTGGGTAAAACAATATTTTTTCAATCAAATCGAAGATTTCCCATTGCTCTCAGCCACCCCACAGGAAATCCTGACATACCGCTTCCCAGACGAGCACATGGAAGAGCTGCTGGCGCAAATGTTGTCGGTCATTGACGCCAGCCAGGATGTCTTCATAGGATGTGATGTATCCCCCTGCGCTTACGAAATGTACTGGCGCCTGCGTGGGATGGAAAATGCCCTAGTCGATCTGGTGGCTCAGCCAGACCTGGCTTCCACTATGCTTGGTCGCTGCGCCGATTTCTCAATCAAACTCGCCGAACAGGCCTGCTCACGTTTTCCACTCGACTGGCTTTGGACAGGTGATGATGTCGCTTCCCAACAAGCCATGATGATGAGTCCTCATACCTGGCAGGAGCTCATCAAGCCTCACCTGGCACGGGTATTCGCTATTGGGAAGGCGCATGGCTTGTGGGTCGCCTACCATTGCTGTGGCGCCTTGCGACCTATCATCCCCGACTTGATCGAGATCGGCATGGATGTTCTGAACCCGGTCCAGGGCAACTGCCCAGGCATGGACCCCTTTGAACTGAAGCGGGAATTCGGCCAACATCTTGCTTTTATGGGAGGCCTGGATACTCAATATATGCTGCCCTACGGCAGCGTGTCAGAAGTCAGGCATGAGACATCTCGCTTACTGGAGGGGATGACCGCAGGCGGTGGAGGGTACATCTTGGCAGCCAGCCACACCATACCTCCCGAGACCCCCGACGACAATATCTTTGCCATGTATTCCCAGGCTGGTATCAGCAGAGAGGAAATCTTCGACCGCGCTGCCGACATCCGGGCCAGCATACGATCGCCTATCTGAAGTTTTGAACTGACTATGCCTTACCCTGCTATCGACCTGACCAATGTCAAGACTTACCCACTCGCTCAGCGTGCCAGTCGAGTGAAGCTTGAGAATCTGATCACTCCCGACACACCGGTACCGCCTTATGACAACCCGGAGCTGGTGGAGTTGGCGCAAAGGATTCTGGCCGCCCGGCGGATCGGCGCTCCTGTGATCTGGATGGTGGGGGCGCACGTAGTCAAGCGTGGTCTTTCGCCCTTGTTAATAGACCTGATGCAACGCAGGCTTATTACCCACCTGGCAAGCAACGGCGCAACCACAATCCACGACTTTGAGATTGCTTTCTTAGGAAACACCAGCGAGGATGTTGCCACCAGCCTCGAAGACGGCAGCTTTGGCATGGCGGAAGAAACCGGCGCGTATATGAACCTCGCCATCCAGGCAGGGATGCGCCAGGGCATTGGCCTCGGCGAGGCCCTAGGGAAGTGGATTTCCGAGAGTGACAGTTTCACCTTCCGGGAATTCAGCCTGGTGTATAACGCGTACCTTCTGGGCATCCCCTACACTGTGCATGTTGCTATTGGCACAGACATCATTCACCAACACCGCTTGTGCGATTTTGCTGCTCTCGGCTGGGCCAGCGGGCAGGACTTCAAAGTCTTTGCGGCGGCAGTCAGCCAATTGGAGGGCGGTGTCTTCTGTAATTTTGGCTCCGCTGTGATCGGCCCAGAAGTCTTCCTGAAAGCCTTATCGATCACCCGCAACCTCGGGTACACTGTCAAGGTCTTCACCACCGCCAACTTCGACTTGGTCTTCATGCAGGACTATCACCAGCCGGTCACGGACGACCATCCAGAATATTATTACCGGCCGCGTAAAAATATTATCAACCGTCCGGTCTCATTGGGCGGCCGCGGTTTTCATATCTCAGGCGATCACCGCGTGACGATCCCCAACTTGGCTCACCTGCTCAGGTAGGCCTGATGGAAATATTATACCGCGAGCGTCTGATTGAGTTGTTGGGTCGAGCCAGTTCCCTGCGGGTAGGTGTCATGGGGGATTTTACGCTGGATGGCTACTGGTTCGCTGACATGACTCGCTCACGACTTTCACGTGAAGCGCCGCTATTCCCCAAACCTGTGGTTCAGGAGACTTATAACCTAGGTGGGGCTGCAAATGTCGCTTGGAACTTGGCGAATGCCAGGATTGCTCGAGTCTATGCCTTCACTGTCTTAGGCATGGACTGGCGTGCCGAGTTGCTCAAGCGCTTGCTTGTCGAGGCTCGGATTAGACTGGATGATATTTTGATTTCAAAGTATTGGCTGACACCCTTCTTTGGTAAAGTCATTCTTACTGCGCATGACCTGCAACAAGAGGATGCCCGGTTAGATTTTGCGAACTCGCAGCCGCTGGTTCCCGACATCGAAGCCGCACTTCTGGCGCGCCTCCAGGCGCGATTACCGGGGTTGGATGCCCTCATCATCGCAGATTACCAGCCCGTGGGTATTTTTACTCCCCAATTACGGGCAGCATTGGTCCAGCTGGCAGGTAAAAACCCCTCTAAAATTTTCCTGGCTGACTCGCGTGAACAAATCGGTGACTTCGCTTCAATGGTCATAAAGCCTAATGAGAGCGAAGCAGCTAGCCTTTTCTTCCCCGAAAGGGAAACTGGCACGCTTACTCCCCAAGAGTTGAGCCAAGCAGCATTACAATTCCAGGTTCAGTACGGAAAGCCAGTATTTATCACCCTCAGCGAAAGAGGCGTCATATGTGTAGTGAATGGCATTTCTGGCTATATCCCAGCGATTAAAGTACCACCGCCGATCGATCCAGTTGGTGCTGGCGACACCTTCCTGGCTTGGCTGTCGATCGGCCTGGCTGCCGGCGCCTCACCCTGGGAGGCGGCTCGTTTGGCGACGCTAGCGACTGCTGTGACCATTCGCCAGATCCGGGTCACAGGGGCGGCTTCGCCCGAGCAGATACTGGAGATGTATGATGCCATTCCTGAGGAGTGCCAGTGGGAGTAAATAATTTGTTTTCCACGATTGTACCCGGGTTATATATCGTGGTTCCCGGCATCGAGCGCCAGCTTGGAGTGATTCGCCACGTCCTGTTTGATTTTGACGGCACTCTGTCCTTGCTCCGCCAGGGATGGGAAGGCGTGATGACCCCCATGATGCTCGAAATGATCTGCGGTGACAAACCGCCATCGCCAGAAATCTGCGCTGAAGTCCAGGCTTATATCGAACAATCGACAGGTATCCTGACCATCCGCCAGATGGAATGGCTGGCGGGAGTCGTCCGCCGCTTCGGTCTGAGCGATGACCCCAAAACAACGTCTGAATACAAAACTATTTATGTTCAACGCATCCTTAAAGTTGTTGAAGAACGGCTTCATTACCTGAACCGTGGCCTATGCACACCGGATGAAATGATGGTCCATGGGGCACGGGCTTTCTTAAAGGGTCTGGTAGATAAGGGCATCCAAATTTTTCTGGCCAGCGGTACTGACCATGAATATGTCTTGTCCGAGGCGAGCTCCTTGAGGATCGAAGGCTACTTTGAAGGTAAAATCTACGGAGCTTTGGATGAATCGGAAGCGAACGACAAGGCGAAAGTGATCGAGCGCATATTGCGTGAAAACCATCTCCATGGCAATGAATTACTTGTGGTGGGTGACGGCCCAGTGGAAATGCGCGCCGCTGTCGCTGCAGGCGCACTGACTTTGGGCGTCGCTATAAATGAGATAGCCCGTTGGGGCTGGAACCTAGATAAAATCAGGCGCTTGAGCAAGGCTGGCACGGCCATGTTAGTTGCCGATTTCTGCCAAGCTGGCGCGATAACAGAGTTTTTATTTCAAAATGAGGTTAAGGCTTCCTATGTTGAATCGTCCTATAGCAGATGACCGTTATCTTAAGGAGAACAAAGATTTCTTGATATTGGGCTTCGACATCGGTGGTACAAAGATCGGGACGGTCCTGGGGACATCTAACGGTCGCATCATCGACCGCCGCGAAACGCCTACCCCCGCCGACCAACCCTTCGAGACCGCCTTCGAGAATATGGTATCCACAGCGGCGGAAGTGCTTTCGGATGCTGCAAAAAAAAATCATCCTTCACCCCGGGCGATCAGTGTTGCCGTCGGGGGTCCGCTTGACATTGAGAAAGGCACCATTTTTTCTCCTCCTCATCTCCCAACCTGGAATGTAGTCTTATTAAAACAGCACTTCGAAAATTACTTCCAATTGCCAGTTTTTGTCGAACACGATGGCAACGCGGGTGCCCTGGCTGAATTCTATTTTGGAGCAGGGCGAGGGATGCGCAATCTGGTGTTCCTCACCATGGGTACAGGCCTGGGTGCAGGCATTATCCTAGATGGGAATATTTACCACGGCACGACCGATTCTGCCGGGGAAGTCGGGCACGTCAGGATTGCTGAATATGGCCCAGTGGAATATGGAAAAGTTGGTAGTTGGGAAAGTTTTTGTAGCGGAGCTGGTATTGCCAAGCTGGCCCACCAGATAGATCCCCAGTACTGGCCTGAAGGGACCTCGACTCAACAAATTGTCCAGGGCGCCCTTACTGGCGATCCTCAGGCGGTTCAGTTGATCAAGCAAGTAGGTATCTGGCTGGGCAAGGGCATTGCAACGTTGGTAGATATCCTCAACCCCGAGGTGGTCATAGTTGGTACCTTAGGGTTTGTATTGGGAGACCTGTTGCTGGAACCCGCACGCTTCGCCATTCACCAGGAGGCGCTTCCACGCGCCGCGAAAGCTTGCCGCATCGTACCAGCTGCTTTAGAGGATTCTCTGGGCAATGTCAGCGCATTGATGGCTGTCATCGACGTCATTCATAAACGCCCTTGGGAGCTGAATCCCCTGGGCAGCGCCCAGAGGCAGATGCTCGAATCTCTTGAGAGCGGTTTAAACGTGCGCCGTTTGACCATCCAAAAATTGGGAGAAGCGCTCTCTTCAACGGCCGAATTGATTGTCCGAGTCCTCCGGCATGGAGGCAAGGTGCTGGTGTTCGGAAACGGAGGCAGCGCCGCCTTGGCTCAACACCTCGCTGGCGAGTTAGTTGGTCGCTTCAAGGCTGAACGGTGCCCATTACCTGCACTGGCTCTCTCAACCGACAGCAGCGTCATCACCTGTATCGCCAACGACTATGCCTTTGACCAGGTCTTCGCCCGTCAAGTACGCGCCTTCGCGCAATCAGACGACATGGCGATTGGTCTGACAACAAGCGGACGTTCACCTAACGTCCTTGCAGCCCTGAAAACCGCAAAGGAAGGCGGCTTGCATACCATCGCCCTCACTGGCGAAGGCGGCTTGGCTGAGCCGGTCGCCGATCATGTGTTGGCAATTCCCTCACTGGTGACTGCACGTATCCAGGAAGAGCATAACGCTGTTATTCATGCCTGGTGTGAATTCATTGACCAAGCTTTTGTTACACCAAAGCAGGATTAAGATAATGGCTTTCCAGGGCGATTTCCGCCACATGCTTGCAGTGTTTTAGAATCGCCGGCCTCCCCAACTGCCGGTTTATGAGTATGGCATAAGCCCCCCGATTATGAAGTAGGTGCTGAATGTCGAATTTGCAGGCTTGCAGGCGAGCAACCAGGTTGACATGGAAACACACCTGGTTGGTTGACTGGCAACATCACCAAAAGTTATATTAATAGAAGTTACGCAGTTGAGAGGGAGCATGCTAAACTTGGAGCATGAACCCGCCAAAATGTGATGAAATGGATTACATCAACTTTCTGATTGCGGCCCAACGAGTATTTAGCAGCGTTGAAGCCTCGCAAACCCATCCGGCAGAAGAGCAAGCACCAGCGCATGACGCCTATACGCGCCTGTTGAAGCGATTGCCGCCGGATAGTCAGGCGCTGTGGCAAGAAGTGAACCCGTTGGTGAACCTGACCCAGGGTGTGCTGGTCATCGACGATAGCACCCTGGACAAACCGTATGCCTCGCAGATGGCGCTGGTCAGTCGGCACTGGTCTGGCAAGCATCATGCCGTGGTGCAGGGCATCAACTTGATCTCGCTGGTCTGGACAGATCGTGAGTGTCGGCTGCCGTGTGATTTTCGACTTTACAACAAGGCAGAGGATGGTTTGAGCAAGAATGACCACTTTCAGCACATGATCGAACAGGCCAAGCAGCGCGGATTTGAGCCGGAGTTGGTGGTATTTGACAGTTGGTATAGTGGGTTGCCCAATCTCAAACTGCTGCGCAGCTTGAAATGGCACTGGCTGACACAGCTCAAGAGCAACCGGGAAGTCAGCATCGACCGCAGCGGCAACCGTGCGATCAGCGAGATCTTCATTCCAGTTCAAGGATGTTTGGTTCACCTCAAAGGGTATGGCTGGGTCAAGGTTTTTCGGACGGTCGGCACAAACGGCGACGCGGAATACTGGGCAACTAGCCGCCTGGACATGACCATTGAGCAAGCCGCCTTCCATGCACTGGATGCCTGGCAGATTGAGGTCTACCATCGTGGCCTCAAACAGTTCACGGGTGTTGAACGAGGTCAATACCGGCTCGAAGTCTCGCAGCGTAACCATATCGGTCTGGCTATCCGGGCATTTGTTCGCCTTGAAGTTCATCGGCTTCGGACGGGCATCTCCTGGTTTGAAGCCAAGACGGGTATTATCCGCTCTGCGATGCGTTTGTATTTGCAACATCCGACCATCACTCTCAGTTCAACTGCGTAACTCCTACGAGTTATATTTTTGATAGCTGTATTCACTATCCAGAAGGATTTGTTCAAGTGCGGTTCTCCAGAGATGGGCTGATCAATTTAACCTGGCTGGGTAATATCTCTAGGTCTAATTTTACCCCATCGATACACAACGTCTCGCCATCTGCATGA
>Ga0209642_10002575_pt1 | contig 11891 bp, 13 predicted proteins | sample RifCSP19_2_FD_184025 | JGI IMG/M metagenome (GOLD analysis project Ga0209642, IMG submission 184025) | Soil microbial communities from Rifle, Colorado - Rifle CSP2_sed 19_2 (SPAdes) (version 2) | ecosystem: Environmental > Terrestrial > Deep subsurface > Rock core/Sediment | place: Rifle... | reverse complement strand
CATACTCATCGATTGTCACTCCGCTTTCTCATTTTAAGGATATGTTCATTGTCGAGACCGAAAGAGGATGTGCCTGGAAATGCAGGTTCTGTGCGGTGGGGCATTTATATAAGCCCTTCAGGCCTCATAAAAAAGAGAAGATAATTTCTGAGATTGAAAAATATGCTGGTGATTCGAAGTCTATTGGTCTTTTGGGCTCAATGGTCTCGGACTTGCCTTTTTTAGAGGAGCTTTGCTGTGATTTATACCAAAAAGGTTACCAGATCGGGGTTTCATCCTTGAGAGTCGACAAGGTTACTCCCGGGCTTCTGGATGTCTTGATTAAATCCGGTCTTAAAACCTTGACCTTAGCCCCTGAGGCCGGGACTGAAAGGATGTGGAGGATTATCGACAAAAAAATTGACCGTGAAGATGTCCTCTGCGCCGCGCGGTTGGCAAGGGAAAAGAATTTAGAAAAGCTGAAGCTATATTTTATTATTGGGCTGCCTTTTGAGACAAGAGAGGATGTTGAAGGGATTGTACAATTGATTAAAGAGATTAATAATATTTTTGTCGAAAACGTAGGGGCGACCCGGCAGTTCGACAAGCTCACTGTCCTGAGCCAAGCCGAAGGACTGGTCGCCCGTAAAATCATCCTCTCCATAAACCCCTTTGTGCCCAAACCGTTCACCCCCTTCCAATGGGCGCCTATGGACTCTGAAAAATCGCTAAGGGAAAAACTGAAAATAATCTCAGATGGGGTAAGAAGCCTGAAAGGTGTCAAATTTGAGAAAAAAAGCATAAAAGAAGCAATCCTGCAAGGGGTTTTATCCCAGGGGAATAGGAAAGTGGGAATGGGGCTTTATTACCATATAAAAGAAAATCTGCCGTTAGCTCAGGCGTTTAGGAAAGCAGGAGTGGATACGGAGTTTTTAGCGTTTAAAGAAAAACCAAGAGAGTATTTTTTCCCGTGGGAGATGGTGGAGACGGGGATTAGAAAAGAGAATTTGTTTAAAGAATATCAGAAGGGGGAGAGATTTGTTGAACAGAATAATGAATAAAGATTCAAAATCAAAGCGATTCAGCGGAACTAATTCTTTGTATTGGGTTAGAATCTGTAGCTTCTTTCTTATTAATCTCTTTTGCATCAAATACGGCCAACTTAGGAGCATTTATAGAATGAGAAATTACCATCAGATGAAAAGCTCCTTTAAGAAAACTTCTTTCTCAATAATTAACGGGATCTGTTTCACTAAGTGTGTATTTTTATTAAAAGAAACCCTGATAAGCCAGCCCTCATCATCAAAGTGTTGCTTTACATTGGAATGTTCAAACTGGTTATGGCAATTTCCACAGACCACAACCAGATTCTTGGGATGGTGACCTTTCCGAGGATTAAGATGGTGAATTTCGAAGTATGGCCTTATGTCTCTTTTAAGAAACCAGAAATCACATAATTGGCAATGGCCCTTGTAAATCTCCTCCAATAAACTCCTTAGATTGGTCGACACACTTTCCCTTGCTCGACTCATGTCCTTTTTAATGTACTGCCTATCTTCAGGTGGTAAAATATCAATTAGACGACGGTATTCATTAAGCACAACCCTATTTTTGTCCACTTGTATCCATTGAGCGAGATTTGTAATTTTTTCTGAAGCCCCTTGCTCACTTTCGGAGACGTCAAAATTATGCTGCAGTTCTTTAGTCTTTAGTATAAAGTTACGTTCAGGGATGAGCCTATAAATGAATTGCTTTTTATCTATGAACTGGATAACTATCTCATCTCCGCTCTTGATGTTATTTTGCTGGAACCACTCTTTCATGCCCCCGATTCTACATTCACGAGTACTACTGACATAGGAAGTGTAATGTTTAGCTTGAGAAGCAGGAGAATTACTTAAATAGACTTGAATGGAGTCATTTTTATCGGGAAACCATTTAGTCAGACTTACAGGAATAGCTATTAAACCTTTATCTATTCTACTTTGCGTTATCCTAATAGTCGCATAACTGTAATTGATAGCGCTCTTCTTCTGAATTACGTTTAGCATTTTATTACTCCTAGCATTCACGACCAACCCCGAAGCCGAAGTCACGGCCTGTACCTACCATTGCCTCACAGTACGGACAGATTACGGCTTGTTCAGGATCTGTAACAAGGCTGTGTCTCGCCGTGCACTCCCAAGACAATCCGTTCCATGTCCACTCTTCGGTCATTTGTGCCGTAAACCAGATGCGATCTAGCTGCTCATTACACTTAGGACATCTTCCCACAGTTTCTTTTTCATTCATTCAGTTCACTCCTTTTGGATTAATGCCCTGAACAGATAGTTTAATATAATTTTGTTTTCCAATTTTATCGAAAATCCTTTTTTGTACTTCTAAAGGGATATAATAAAACCCACCTATCTCATTCCAGTTAATTTGAACAAGCAGAATATCAAAATGAGGATAATAGCTTTCACGAAATTCTTTTGCCTTCTGAGTATCAACCGTCCATATTAGTTTAACACCGCCAAAGCTTTTGCCGGTAATCGTTTTAATTGATACTGGTTTTCCAGATAGTTTTGCATCCACTTCTGGTTCAGTGATGGGTATTTCAGTTTCTACATTTGCCTCTCCAAATTTATAAATGAGCAGAGCCACTATTATCTTTTCGCGAACCGATCCCACCTCCATTCCGGTTTTACCTGCCCTTGAACTCTCCAATTCCGCAAGCTGAAATAGGTATGGCAAACGTTGTTTGATCTTCTCTATGAGTTGTGCGTCTTCGTATATTTCTTTTAAATGAGCAGACATTTTCGTTTTCTTTTAATTTACCCTGTTTTCTCCTCAGAGTCAATACATTTTACCCGGTCTATGGTCAGTCTGCAGATCTCGTTGGCTATCTCTTCAATGGCTTTGCTTTTAACTTAACGCCTCTGTCTATCTGTAGCGGTTAATAATTGCAGTAGTTTATGAGCGACAAAGAGTTTGTTCCTTTTCCTTCCTGGCACTTCTCGGAGGATACCGAGGTCTGTTAGTCTTCTTACGCCTCTTTTTACTGAGATGAAAGGGATTTTCCATTTCTTGCTCATCCCTGAAATTGAGATCACTGGATTTAAGAAAATCTCATCGATCAATCTATGGGCGGTTTCAGGAATCCTCTTGGTCTGCTCCAGAGCTTTTTGGTATTCGGAATGAAGGTCCAGTATTTTTCTGGAGTCAGTAATTGCATCCCTGGATTGATTTATCACCCCGCGTAGGAAGAACTTGATCCAGCCCTGCCAATCGCCCTTTTGACTTACTGATAAAAGTTTGGAGTAATATTCGTCTCTGAACCTGTCAAAGAAAGCTGAGAGATAAAGAAGAGGTTGAGTTAAAAAACCTTTTTCGCAGAGAAAGAAAGTAATGAGTAATCTGCCGATCCGTCCATTGCCGTCCAGGAAAGGATGGATGGCTTCAAACTGGTAGTGCATTAAAGCACACTGGATCAAAAGGGGCTCGTCCGGATTTGAATGGAGATATTTTTCCCAATCACTTAAGGCCTTTCCCATTTCTTCTACAGGTGGTGGGACAAATGTGGCTTCATTTAGAGTGCAGCCAGGGGGACCTATCCAGTTCTGGCTCTGGCGAAGCTCACCTGGAGTTGCATGACCACCTCTAACTCCTTTCATTAGAACCTTATGAATTTCACGGATCAATCTTACTGATATGGGCAACTTTTTTAAGGATTCAAACCCATATTCCATTGCCCGAACATAATTTTGTACTTCTCTAACATCTGAGACCTTTGGTACCCTTGGTTGCTCCGCTTCAAAGAAGAATAAATCATTAAGAGAGGCTTGAGTTCCCTCGATTCGAGAGCTTGATACCGCCTCACGCCTAATATAAGGTGAGATCAAAAGATAAGGGTTAAGCAATAACCTGCCCGTTCCTGATAGCTCTCCTAAAAATCTATCTGCCTCGGAAAGGAAAGGGATGACGTCTTTATCATAATCGACTGCAGGGGGTAGTGGATTTGGAACAAATGCCCAGTAACCTTTTAAGGTTTTTATACATTTACCTGAAGAGGATCTTTCGAAGTCTTTGGGATTCAATATCTTTAACCTTATTTTATTTAGTTAAATTGCAAAAAGCCTTATTGACGCAAACTCTTAAATGCGTCAATAATATAAAAGCTTATTGACGGATTTGTCAATAAGAATTTCATTATTGACGGATAATAGCGAATCCATCAATAGCCAATCTTCTAAGTCATTCGGATGGAGACCCCGCAGAAGCGGGATTTCGCTTTGCTCAACAATCTCCGCCCCTACGACGTCTAATTTACCCTTTCTCCTCAGAGTCAATACATTTTACCCGGTCTATGGTCAGTCTGCAGATCTCGTTGGCGATTTCCTCTATGGCTTTGCCGGTGATGTTGATGATGGGCCATTTGGGGTTTTCTTGATAGATTCTATGGCTATAGTTTAGCTCATCTACCACGTGTTTTGGCTCTGCATAGTTTATGTCCGGATGAGAAAGCTGGGCTAACCTGCTCTGGCGGAGTTTTATCAGAAGCTCAGGGTTTATGGTCAAGCCCACGATTTTGGATTGGTCTATCTGAAAAAGCTCTTCAGGTGGGGTTATTCCAAGAATCAAAGGGATATTGGCTACCAGCAGTCCTTTATTGTAAGCTAAATAAATGCTCAAAGGGGTCTTGGAGGTTCTGGATACTCCAGTGATTACCAAATCTGCCTGGTTTAAGTTCCGCACTCTGTGGCCATCATCGTGTTTCACAGCAAAACCAACTGCGTCGATCCTTTTGAAATAACTGTGGTCCATCTGTGCAAGTAAACCTGGTCTGGCCTCAGGGGGTGAAGATAAAAAATTGCTCAAACTTGTAAGGAGTTGCCCCAAGAGGTCAACAGTTGGTAGATTGTATTGATTAGTCTGGATGACAATCTCATTTCTTAACTCAGGGCTGACCAGGGTATAGGCAATAAGGACTTTATTCTTTGAGGCCTTCTGAACAATTCCTTTGATCTGCTCTTTTTTTAGAACATTGGGGAAACTTTCGACAATTATATCCTTATCCTTAAACTGAACCAAGGATGCCTGCAAAACCCTTTCAGCGGTTGCGCCTGAGCCATCAGAGATTATCCAGATATATTTTGCCTTAGAGTTCAGGGACATTACTTTTTATTTCTGGGTGAGTATTTTAAAAAGGTTCTCAAGCAGAAGGCAGTCTTTACACTCGGTCTTACTTTGAGGAGGGGAGGGCTGGTCGTAAAGCTGACGTACTTTGTTTAAATAACCGGGGATCATATTAGGTTTCAAGTCGAGCTTCAGGACTTTTCCTGCGAACGGGAGAACAAAGCCACCACCTGTTTTGAACTGTTCGACATTCTCGTGCGTTAATCCGGTCTGCGGCTCCAGATAAGCTAAAGCAATTTTTTTCACCGGTGAAAGACCGGTTCTCTCTGCAATGTAAGCATAAGCATTTAACTGGACTTCATACAGAGGCAAAAGACTATCCTGGGTCTCAGTATATTTGGCAGTTTTATAATCCAGGACAAAATAGGAGCCGTCTTTTAGCTTAAAAATCTCATCCGGAACGCCAGTCAGAAGTATGTCGTTAGTCTGATCTAAAATATTGAAGTTAGAATGATGGAGTTTTTTTACGAGGCTGACAAACTCATCCTCTGATCCCAGCCATTCAGGGAAATGTCCATATTTTTCAAAGTGGGAGCTGATGAATTTCTTGGTATATGAATCTATGGAGCTGAAAATCCCGGGAAATATCTGGTAAGGGAGTTTGTTAGCGGCACGGAGTTTTAGCCAGGCACAGCGCGGGCAAAACCCCGGCAGGGCGAACGCTCCTAAGTCCTTGGCTGAAATTCTGAGTTGGGCCATGAATAGTGGTCAGTGATCAGTAGCCAGTGGTCAGTAATTTCCACAGGGTGGGGGTTGGGTCTGACCACCGACCACTCGCCACTGTATTTTTATTTTACTTTCTGTACCTTGCCTGCTTTTAAGCAACTGGTGCAGACCCTTATGGTAACTCTCTCACCATTGACTAAGGCATGGACTTTTTGCAAATTTGGCAGCCAGCGTCTTTTGGTTAGATTATGTGCATGACTGACTGTATGACCGTATTGTGGTTTTTTTCCGCAGACCTCACAAGCTCTTGACATTTTTCCTCCAGTTTGTTCGATATTCGATCGAGTGGTTAATTTAATGTTTTTATACGAAAAAACAAGCGGAATATTCAAATACAAGGTCAAAAAACAGATACACCTACTTTGAGAGTGAGGCGGGTATTCCCTCTCCTTTTCAAGGAGAGGGAAAGGGTGAGGTTACGCCACTAAAGTGGATGAGAATAAATTATCAACTCTATCTTGAGGGCAAAATGGGGTTAACGATTGGTAGAACAGACATTTTTGTCTGTTATGTCAGACAGGAATGTCCGACCTACCAAAAACCTTCTTTTCCCAATCAGCTGGTAGACCCACGTTGCCCCCAACGTGGGTTCAGCATCAGTTTGACAGAAAAAAAGCCTCCCCCGTAGGGAAGGCTTTTTGCAGGTCCTGATTCGGATCCGCAGGAAAGAAAATGAGGAAGTAAGATCTTATTTCAGCAAGCTCATCTTGGCGGTCTTGGTGAAATCGCCTGCCTGGATGCGGTAGAAATAGATTCCGCTTCCGACAGCTTCACCTCTGTCGTTCTGGCCGTTCCAGACCACCTGCCTGTATCCAGCAGTCTGCTCTTCATCTACCAGGGTCTTCACCTTCTGGCCCAGGATGTTGTAAACCACAAGCTTTACATAAGCATTGGTAGGCAGGGCATAACTGATGGTGGTTGAAGGGTTGAAGGGGTTAGGATAATTCTGAGCCAAAGAGAAATCTTTTGGAAGAGCCTGGACCTTCGGTGCAGTAAGCTCAATCGGGTTGAAATCAAATTTGAGCTCCTGTGCCTTGGTATTCACCAGGGAGATGCCGGTCTGATGAGAGATGGTGGTCTCTTCCAGTTTGACCTTTCCCTCGCCCTTGAATTCCAGGTTTAAAAAAGTCCCTTCACCCTGCGGAATAGCCTTAGCTGTAAAAGGTATAGCCACAGCCAGGACGGTCTTCTTCTCGTTATCGATGATGGTGAACTTGGCTCCGCTCTGGCCGTCATCAGAGATATAGTCTGCTATTCCACCGGAGAAATCCGCCTTAGTGCAGATGATGTTTGTTCCGGGTTCAGCAAACTTCAACGCCACCACCACCCCACCCAGGGGCTCATCCGCAGATAGATTCAGAGCAACCTTATTGGCATCACTCGTGGCAACCATCTTATTAGCTGCCCAGGAGGCGCTTCCCAGAATCAATATCAAGACAACAATCAAGGAAACTTTTTTGAGCATAAATTTACTCCTTTCTCTTAAATGATTTAAAGGTGTTGATCTGGTTGGTATCTCCTTCTTTTACCTCCAGGTCTGTTCCCCCTCAGAACTTCCTTCACCTCCTTTAACAGGGGTTTTGATAAAAGTTAAGAGCTAACTTTCAACTTAAAATAATTTACCCTTTCCTTTTGGTAAAAAATATTTTCAAACCCACCTGTCATCCCCTACGGGGACTACCATCTATTTTTACGAAGAATTCTGAGATTATTATAAAGTAAAAGATAAATATTGTCAAGTAAAAAATGGGTTTTTCTAAAAATTTTTCCAGACAATCCGAATTTTAGAATAGACTCAGCCTAAGAATTTAAGCCAGAGCAGGTTAACTCTCCAATAACATTCTCAAAAAAAAGAGAGGACAGCATACAACTGAAAAGTTTTTGATGTATCCAGGGCATATGACTAACCTTTAGCCTGAAATGGCTTGACTTTTTAGACCCCTAACTAAAACTCCTTGACAGGCTTTGGGAAAAAGATTAATATATCCTGGATTAATAATTTTTTCATTCAGGAGCACATTTTGAGAGCGGCTTCAACAGTTGACGCTCAGTCTTTAGCAGGCAGGCCGAGGAAATTAGACCTTCAAAGCCCGATTCAGTATTTGAAAGGGATTGGTCCGGTTAAAGCAGAGGCTTTAGCCACTATTGGAATAAACAGTGTTGAAGACCTTCTGTATCACATCCCGCGTAGATATTTAGACCGCAGCACCATAACGCCAATGGACGAGCTTCAGGTAAACTCCAGAGCAACAGTGATGGGAACAGTTGAATCCTACGGGATAAAAAGATGGAGAACCCCTCAGTACTGGGTTATCCTAAGAGATGAGAAAAGCTTTCTGAAATTGGTCTGGTTTTCCGGGATCAAATATATTCAGAACAAGTTCAAGGAGGGGGAAACGGTTATTGCCTCAGGAGAGGTGAAAGATTTCTATGGACTGCAGATGCCTCATCCGGAGTTTGAGATAATCTCCGGTCATGTGGACCCGAACTCGGAAAAGGGGGAAAAGTTAATCCATACCGGAAGGGTAATCCCGCTTTATCCATCCACCTCCGAGTTAAAAAATGTCTACCTGGATAGTCGCGGATTCCGCAGGGTCATTAGCTATCTTCTGGAAAACCTTTTTCCCCAGATTCAGGAGACGCTTCCAGATAAGTTAAGGGAAGAGCTTGAGCTTCCGGCATTGGACTGGTCTTTAAAAACTATCCATTTTCCGGATTCCATTGAGGATGCTTCAAAAGCAAGAAAAAGGTTAGCCTTTGAAGAGCTTTTCTATTTGGAGTTGCTTTTAGCTTTGAGAAAAAGACATTCGGAGTTAAAGGAGAAAGGCTCGGTTTTTTCAAGACCCGGAGCGATAGTGAAAAGATTTTTAGAGAGTCTTCCTTTTGAGCTAACTCAAGATCAAAGGAAGGTTTTAAATGAGATCTATCAGGACGTCTCCTCAGGTAAGGCTATGCATCGGCTTTTGCAGGGGGATGTTGGCTCAGGCAAGACTATCGTGGCACTCATAGCTATGCTGATGGCAATAGAAAACGGTTACCAGACAGCTATTATGGCACCAACAGAGGTTCTCTCAGAGCAGCATCATCTGGGCCTTTCCATTCTCCTGGAGCCCTTAAAAATAGAGCCACTCCTCTTAACCAGCTCGGTTAAAACAGGTGAGAAAAAAGAGATTTTGAGAAAGATCTCTTCAGGTGAAGCCAAGATAATAGTGGGCACGCATTCGCTTATTCAGAAAGAGGTGAATTTCAACAGATTGGGCCTGGCAGTGATAGATGAACAGCATCGTTTCGGAGTGATGCAGAGGCTGAGTCTGAAGCTCAAAGGCGAGTCGCCGCACCTACTGGTCATGACCGCAACCCCTATTCCCCGCACCTTAGCCCTGACAGTATATGGAGACTTAGATATCTCGGTGATTAACCAGATGCCCCCGGGCAGAAAAAAAATCGAGACCAGACTTTTAGATGAAGACTCCTCTGAGAAAGGTTATATTTTCTTAGAAGAGGAGCTTAAAAAAGGCAGGCAGGCATATATCGTTTATCCCCTGATCGAGGAGTCAGAAAAGGCTGATTTAAAAGCAGCAACAGAAGGGTATCAGTTTCTCCAGGGGAAAATATTCCCCCATAGAAAAATAGCTTTACTTCACGGCAGGATAAAAAGGGAAGAGAGGGAAAGAGTAATGAAAGCTTTTCGTTCCAGGGAGTACGATATCTTAGTCTGCACCACAGTAATCGAAGTCGGTTTAGACGTACCAAATGCAACCCTTATGCTAATCGAGCATGCGGAGAGGTTCGGGCTTTCCCAGCTTCACCAGCTAAGGGGCAGGATCGGCAGAGGCGAAGAACAATCTTACTGTATCCTTAAATTTTCCAAGTTGGTTTCAGAAGAGGCAAGGAGAAGGCTCCAGATTTTATCCTCCACTACGGACGGCTTCAAAATCTCAGAGGCAGATTTAAAATTGAGAGGTCCTGGGGAGTTTTTCGGTACCAGACAGCACGGGCTGCCGGATTTCAAAATAGCGGATTTGACCGAGGATCTGGAGCTTCTTTTTAAGGCTCGCGACTGGGCTTTCAAGATCGTGCAGGAGGATGGGAATTTGAGCTCCAAGGAGAATCTTTGCCTGAGGAGTAAGTTTATACGAAACTACAAAGATAAATTCAAGCTGGCGGATATTGGATAAATTTCATATATTTTACAAAAAAATGGATCCACAGGAAAAGTGAGGAATTATGAAATCGCTTTTTGTGTCTGAGGAAATAAAATTTACCGGAGAACAACTTATCTCTCATTGGGCGTATACTAAATTTGACCTTTTAGGAGACAGCATCGTCAGCTTCATCGGTCCGTGCGAGATAGAGGAAAAATATTTGGTAGGTGTTGACCACTACAAGAAGAAAACCCAGGTAAGAAGTGAGAAGATGCTGCATTTTGTTGTTGAGCATTTCGATTTAGACCTGGAGAAGGCGATCTTGAAACAGAAGCTTTTGGTTTCAATCTTAAAGGACAAATTAAATCACAGGCTGAAAGGGGATGTCCTGCAGAGGTGGGGGAACGATATCTTTGACGGGGATGCCAAGCTGACCATCTCCACAGTCACCCGCACAAAAGTCTCCACCAAGATCCATCTGGGGGTTAATATCTCCAGTAAGAATACTCCGGTGAAAACCAAAGGTCTGGAGGATTACGGCTTAGATCCACTGGACCTTGCTCAGGTGGCGATGAATCAATATCGTCTGGATATGAGGAGGGTCGCAGAAAGGCTGGTCAAGACCAGGAGCATCGATTAACGATTTAAGACGTTTTTTTAAACAATGAGGTAAAAGATGAGCACAAGAGAAAGGATTGAAGAGCTGATTGAAGATGCGGCTAAGTTAGAGAAAAAGATCAAAAGGTTGGTCACCGAGTCAAAAGACTATGACCTATCCCGACTTTTGAAGAAGGTGGATGCAGAGATGATGGACTTACAGCATAGTCTGGATATCGCATTTAAATTTCTGGAAGAGGAAGAAAAGGATTGAGCTTTTAGCCGGTAGCATCTTGATGGGGCTAAAGGAACAAGATCGTATGGGTACTAAAGAGGAAAAGAGCCAGGCCAAAGATGAGCTTTTCTTACATCTGGTCTTTATGTTTCAAACTGCAGCTTTGCAGCAGATGGGTAAGCTAATCAACCCGGTAACCCAAAAGATAGAAAAAAACTTAGAACAGGCGAAATACTCGATCGACATCCTGGAGGTCATGCAGAATAAAACAAAGGGAACCTGAAGGAAGAAGAAAACAAATACTTAGAAAACGTACTATTTGAGTTGAGGATAAATTATCTGGACGAGCTGAAAAAAGAAGAGTCGAAAAAAGATGAAGGTAAATCCTCCGAATCCGAGGGAGAGAAAAAAGAATAGATCTCAACCATCCTGATGTATCTATGTATAAAATACTCACAGGCTTTGTCCTGTTTTTTTTATTCCAAATATCTCTTGGAGCCAACGATATTTCTATGAGAGCAAAAAAACTTCACTCTAAAGCTTTAGTCTGTGATCTTCATTCTGATACCGTTCTCAAGTTGAAAAAAGGGGATTTTGTCTTTGGCGAGAGGCACTCCACCGGTCATATCGACATCCCCCGTTTAAAAGAGGGAGGGGTTGATCTTCAGGTTTTTGCCATCTGGGTGGAGCCGAAATTTTTGCCGGACAGCGCAGCCAAACAGGCTTTAAATTTAATAGACCTTTTCTACCAACAGCTTGAAAAATATCCACAGGATTTGGAGTTGGCTCCCAATATCAAAGATTTCAAAAGGATCAATAAAAAAGGTAAGATTGCCTGTTTCTTGGGTCTGGAGGGAGGGCATGCAATCGAAGGGGATTTGTCGTTGCTGCGAACCTTTTATCGCCTGGGCGTAAGGTATATGACTTTGACCTGGGAGAACTCCAACCCCTTAGCAAGCTCCGCGGCTGATACCTCTTCGCAGAAAGGTGGTCTGACCGATTTGGGTAAAGAAACAGTGAAAGAGATGAAC
>Ga0209642_10002565_pt1 | contig 11906 bp, 12 predicted proteins | sample RifCSP19_2_FD_184025 | JGI IMG/M metagenome (GOLD analysis project Ga0209642, IMG submission 184025) | Soil microbial communities from Rifle, Colorado - Rifle CSP2_sed 19_2 (SPAdes) (version 2) | ecosystem: Environmental > Terrestrial > Deep subsurface > Rock core/Sediment | place: Rifle... | reverse complement strand
ACTGGTCAAAAGGGAAACAGCCCAGATCTCAAGCTAAGGTCCCAAAACTATGCTAAGTGCAAATTTAAGGAGGTGAAATTTCTCTAACAATGAGGAGGTTGGCTTAGAAGCAGCCATCCTTTAAAGAAAGCGTAACAGCTCACTCATCTAGAGATTTTGCGCCGAAGATAATCGGGGCTAAGCATAGTACCGAAGCTGAGGGCTTGTGGAATTTATTTCACAAGCGGTAGGAGAGTATTCGCCGTGCACTGAAGCCAAAGACGCGAGTCATGGTGGAGCGCGACGAAGTAAGAATGTTGGCACAAGTAACCGCAAGCAGGGTGAGAGCCCCTGCCGCCGAAAGACCAAGGTTTCCTCCTCAATGATGATCAAAGGGGGGTTAGTCGGGCCTAAGGCAATGGCGAAAGCCGGAGCTGATGGACATACGGTTAATATTCCGTAACCTTAACTACTTGCGATGGAGTGACGAAGGAAAAAAGAAAGAGCGCCTTATTGACTTGGCGTTCTAAATCACCAGAATTATTTCCCAGGCAAATCCGGGAAATTGTTTTAAAAACGAAATTTGTGATTTAGAAAATTTCAGTCCTCGGATTGGAAAATTTTTTCGAAGAGCCTTCCAAGAAAAGCTTCTAAGCATAAAGTAGTTGAGTCCGTACCGCAAACCGACACAGGTGGTCTGGTCGAGAAGACTAAGGCGAACGAGTGAGAGGTCCCCAAGGAACTCGGCAAAAAAGCGGCCGTAACTTCGGGATAAGGCCTCCCAAGGGAAGCAATTCTCTTGGGCGCAGCGAAAGTATTCCTGGCAACTGTTTATCAAAAACACAGCTCCCTGCGAACACGTAAGTGGATGTATAGGGGGTGACACTTGACCAATGCCAGAAGGTTAAAAAGTGACCGTCTTGCCGCAAGGTAAGGCTGATCGTTTCAAGCCCTGGTGAATGTCGGTCGTAACTATAACGATCCTAAGGTTTTGCCATCAAAAAATTTGATGGCAAAAGGACTAGGATTGTTATAGGGAAGATAAACAAAAATTACACAGAAAAGCTACCTATTCCGCAGTAATGCGGGAATTAGTCCAATCATGGTTATCAAGAGACCAACACCATGCATCCCACCTCTTATTTTAAGAGGGGATGAAGATAGAGTCCTTCTTTAAGGATTAGAAGAGCGAAATTCCTTGTCGGGTAAGTTCCGACGCGCACGAATAGTGTAATGACTGGGAAACTGTCTCGGGGACTCGCTCGGTGAAAATACAATACCGGTGAAGATGCCGGTTACCTGCAGTTAGACGAAAAGACCCCAGAAGCTTTACTGTAGTTTGATATTGGGTATGTTTTTCTGTTGCGTAGCGTAGATGGGAGACTTTGAAGCGTTGTTTCCGGATGACGTGGAGTCAACAATGCAACACCGTCCTCCAGGCGGGCATATTCTAACCCTAGTGGTAAAAACACTAAGGGACAGTATCTGATGGGCAGTTTGTTTGGGGCGAATCCCTCCTAAAAGGTAACGGAGGGGTCTATTAAGGTCAGCTAGGCGCGAATGGAAACCGTGCCGATAGTGTAATGGCACAAGCTGGCTTAACTGCGAGACGGACAGGTCGAGCAGGTGCGAAAGCAGAGCATAGTGATCCGATGATCCGCATTAGAGGCGGTCAAAGCTCAACGGATAAAAGCTACTCTGGGGATAACAGGCTAGTTCCGCCCAAGAGTTCATATCGACGGCGGAGTTCGGCACCTCGATGTCGGCTCAACTTATCCTGGCGCTGGAGAAGGTGCCAAGGGTTTGGCTGTTCGCCAATTAAAAAGTTACGTGAGCTGGGTTCAAACCGTTTAGATACTAAAGCTTTTAAAATATTCTTTGGTGTTTGAACGGTTTGAATCAAGTTCAAGACATTGAGAAGTAGTGTTAGAGTCTTTTCGTTTAAATTAAAAATCAGATAGTAATCAATCAAATCACGGCGGCCTCCTTTTTAGTAATAGAGGAGGACCATGTCAACTTGTATCGGTGAAGTCCGAGAGGATAATACCGAGGGAAGTTCTTTTGGCTAGCGGTAAAACCGTAAGCCGAGGCAAGACCTAGTTTTGCCTTTGCTTAATAGCCATGTGGCAAAACTTAAGTCTTGCCTCGAGCACCCGTAGAGACTAAATGTTGACTATCCAAAAAAACAAAACAAATTGCTTTTTTGGATAAAGTTATAGTCCAATGCACGAAGCAATTCGTGGTACCATGCGTGAGACAGGTTGGTCTCCTATCTACTGTAGGCGTTTAGTCCTTGAGGAGATCCGCTTTTAGTACGAGAGGACCGAAGTGGACTGACCTCTGGTGTACGAGCTGTCGCGTCAGCGGCATTGCTCGGTAGCTATGTCGGGAATGGATAACCTCTGAAAGCATCTAAGAGGGAAGCCAACTCCAAGATTAGGGACGATCAAACCCTAGAAGATGACTAGGTTGATAGGCGTCAGATGTAAGCGCGGTAACGCGTTGAGTCGAGACGTACTAATCGTTTGAATTCAAATTAGGAAACTTCAAAGCGACATTTTGCATTACTTTGCCGGCATTCTTCCTTCCTCACCTGGACAAACCATTAGGGAACGGTTCGGAAGAAAGAATGCCGGCTTAAGTAAAAACAAATACAAAATAGAAGAAAATAAAATAATATTTGTTACTTTACAAAACATTCAAATTCAAGTCGAATGTTTTGTCTTGGTGGTTTGAGAGAGGGGCAACACCCCTTCCCATTCCGAACAGGCCGGTTCCACCCTCTACTACCGATGATACTCCGCTTGCGGGGAAAAGTAGGTGTCCGCCAAGACAAAGCATTTGACAATCACGCCAAAAGAGGCAAAATACAAGTATTAGTCTCTGTTAATAATCTCTGTTGCAAACACGAGTTTTTTTGGAAACTCATGTTAAAAATATGAACTGGCGTTTCAAAAGACAACTCATAATTTTTCTTGTTGCTCTAGGCGCTTTCATTTTGGCGAGCGTCTTGTTGTTTGATTTCCGCGGTGAAGCAAATTGTTTTGACGGGCGCAAAAACGGCAATGAAACGGGCGTCGATTGTGGCGGTTCTTGCTTGCTTGCTTGCGCCGCTCTGAGCAAGCCCCTGCTTGTCCGTTTTGCGCGGCCTTTTGAGGCGGCGCCGGGAGTTTTTAACGCTGTCGCTTATGTTGAGAATCCCAATCCTCGCCAGGCAATTTTTCAAATCAGTTATGAATTCCGGCTTTATGACAGCCGCGATGTTTTAATAGCGGAGCGGATTGGCAAAACTTTCGTGCCGCCCAATGGCCGCATTGTTGTTTTTGAAACCGATATTCGGACATTTGAACGCGAGCCAATTCGCGCTGTTTTTCGATTCCTTGAAGACCCGCAGTGGATTCAGGTCGATCCGAATATTGTCAATTTGCCAATTTCGATCAATGATGAAGCAATTTCATCGCCAAACAGCACACCTCGCCTTTCGGCTTTGCTACGCAATGAATCAATTTACGTTCTCCGCGACATCAGTGTGGCCGCTATTCTTTACGATGAATTTGGCAACGCCGTCGCGGCCAGCAAAACTTTATTGGAAAATATTCCAAGAAAGGAAAATGTGCCGATTTTATTCAGTTGGAATAAACCTTTTGCCGCCCCGCCGGTGCGGATAGAAATCATCCCGGAAATCGATGTTTTTGATCTCCGTCTATGAAGCTCTCTATTGATTGGCTTCTCCTCGGTTTTTTATTGCCGATTATCGGCGCCGGTCTCATCACGATGAATTCTTTTGTCGGCGAGACGGCTTTTGTCGGGAAACAATTGGCTTGGGTTGGCATTGGTCTTGCTGTTTTTTTTATTTTCTCTTTTATTGATTTTCGTTTTCTGCGCCGGACGGACGTTCTCATCACTTTGTTTATTCTTTTTAGCGGTTTTCTTGTTACCCTTCTTTTTTTTGGCGAAAGTGTCCGTGGCGCTAAAAGCTGGTTTCAATTTGGGGGCTTTGCCTGGCAGCCGACCGATTTCATGAAGCTCGTTTTAATTTTGATCTTAGCCAAATATTTCTCGCGGCGGCATGTTGAGATCAGGCATTTCAAGCATATTTTTATTTCCGGTCTCTACGCCCTTGTCCCATTTACCCTTGTTTTTTGGCAGCCGGACCTTGGTTCGGCCATCATCATTTTTTTGATTTGGCTCGGTTTGGCGATAGTGGCCGGTATTTCAAAAAAGCATTTGCTTTTGATTTTTTTGATTGTGCTTCTGGTCCTTATTGTTTTTTGGTTTTTCCTGCTTGAGCCCTATCAAAAGGATCGGATTCTTGTTTTTCTTCACCCGCTCGCTGATCTTTCCGGGGCTGGCTACAATGCTTACCAATCAACCATTGCCGTCGGCTCCGGTGAATTATTTGGAAAAGGGGTTGGTTACGGCACCCAATCGCGACTTCAATTTTTACCGGAATATGAAACCGATTTTATTTTTGCGGCTTTTGCCGAGGAATGGGGCTTTGTCGGCTCGGCCCTTCTTTTGATTCTTTTTGGTCTTGTTATTTGGCGGATTCTTCGGGTTGCTTTAGTGGGGGCTTCTAATTTCGAGATTCTTTTCGGGATCGGTGTCGCTATTCTTTTTGTCAGTCAAATGGTGGTTAATATCGGCATGAATGTGGGTCTCTTGCCGGTTACCGGCCTGCCGCTACCCTTTATGAGTTACGGCGGTTCGCATCTTTTGGCGGAATTCGTGGCGCTTGGAATTTTAGCGGGTATGCGCCGTCAGGCGCGGATCGCTCATCCAGACGATCTGAAGCACGAATTTGTCGGGTTTTAAAAGTTATTTTAGTGGTATAATATGAAACTATGTTTTGAGCAGAGGCTTGTGAGGCCGACGGGCCGAACACGGAGAAATTTTCCATCAGGAAAATTTCGTACTCTGCGAAAAATATAGTTTCATATTAAAAAATATGTTTTATGAATGTTGTTATTTTTGAATTTTTCAATAGTTTGGCCGGCCGAAATTCGTTTCTCGACGGACTCGTTGAATTTTTTGCCGTTTATCTCGGTATCGCGCTTTTGCTTTTCGCCATTTTTTTTCTTTTGTTTCATCGCCATAGTGAGTGGCTTACCGAAGAATCAGAGCAGGTTTTTAAAAAAAGAACCAAAGAAATTTTAATTATTCTCATCTCTGTGTTCGGGGCTTGGCTTGTCGCTTATTTCACAAAAAATGTTCTTGAGATGCCGCGGCCCTTTCTTGTTTTGCCGGATGTGAATCTCCTGTTTCCGCACGGCGGTTTTGACAGTTTCCCGTCCGGTCATGCCACGGCCTTCGCCGCTCTTGCCACCGCGCTTTATTTTGTTCACCGCCGTTTGGGCAAATGGTATTTTGCCGGAGCAGTTTTAATCGGCTTGGCCCGAGTGGCGGCCGGCATCCATTTTCCTCTCGATATTTTAGGCGGCTTAGTCTTAGGTATCCTGGTGGCTTTAGTGGTTTTTCGTCTTAGTAAATTTTCCCCATCAACTTGATTTAAAGCTTTATTTATACTAGAATTCCAAAAATGTGGCGTAAACGTTTATTCGCGGTAATAATTTTGATATTGGGCCTTCTCGGCGCTTATTTTATTTTGCAATCAGAAACAGGGCTGGCGAAAAAGGATTGGCCAACACCGGGTTTTTTCGAGCGACTGCCTTTTCGGCTTGGTCTTGATCTTTCCGGAGGCAGTCATCTTATCTACCGAGCGGATCTTTCCGCTGTTCTCGGCGAAGAAAAAGAGGCATTAGCGGCATTACGAGACGTGATCGAACGAAGAGTCAATCTTTTTGGCGTTTCGGAGCCAGCTGTTTATGTTGAAAAAGCCAACTTCGTTTCGGGCGGAGAGGAACGGCTCGTTGTTGATCTGCCGGGCGTGACGGATATTTCGAGCGCGATCGAGATGATTGGCCAAACCCCGCTTCTTGTCTTTAAAACCGAGCGGCCGGAAGGACCGGAAAAAGAGTCTCTCCTTGCCAAATTTGAAGAAGGACAAAAGTTGTTTGCGGCAGGCCAGCAAGTGTCGTTTCTCGAAGATCCTTTTTTTGTTGACTCGCTACTGACTGGCCGATTTTTAGAGCGGGCAACGCTTAATTTTGATCAAACCACTTTTCAACCTATTATTTCTTTGAAGTTTAATAGCGCAGGATCTGATCTTTTCGCGGAAATTACGAAAAATAATGTTGGCAGAACCGTCGCAATTTATCTTGACGGCGCGCCGATTTCAACGCCGGTCGTCAGGGAAGCGATTACCGGCGGCGAAGCCGTTATTTCTGGTGATTTTACTCCGGAGGAAGCGAAGCTTCTTGTCGGCCGCCTAAATTCCGGCGCCCTGCCAGTGCCGATTCTGCTTATTTCAACTCAAACTATCGGTCCGACCCTTGGGGTAGCGGCGGTAAAAAATGGCATCCAGGCCGCTCTCCTCGGTCTTTTGGCAATCGCGATATTCTTTCTTGTTTGGTACCGTTTACCGGGCCTTTTGGCGGTTTTAGCCCTTTCTATTTATGTCGTCGTTATGCTTAGTTTGTTTAAACTGGTCCCAGTGACCCTAACGGCCGCCGGGATTGCCGGTTTCATTATTTCACTCGGCATTGCTGTTGACGGCAACGTTCTCATTTTTGAGCGCTTAAAAGAAGAGCTTCGCGCGGGCCGGAGCGTGGCGGAATCCGTTCCGCTTGGTTTTGATCGGGCTTGGACTTCTATTCGCGATTCAAATATTTCCAGTTTAATTACCGCTATTATCCTTTTCTGGTTTGGCACCTCGCTCATCAAGGGCTTCGCGCTTGTCTTCGGTCTTGGCGTGCTGACGAGCATGCTCTCGGCTATCGTCATCAGCCGCATCTTTCTTTACGCGCTTACGGTCAGCAATTCAAAAGTCGCACGATTTTTATTTGGTAGCGGCTTTATTAAATAATTATGTTTGTTATCAAATACAAAAAAATATTCGTTAGCATTTCGGTCGCTCTTGTTTCCCTGTCGATTGTTTTTCTCGCGATTTTTGGCTTGAAGCCCGGCATCGATTTTAAAGGTGGCGCTCAAGCGGAAATAGTCTACGGAACCAGCCGGCCTGACTTTAATCTTCTTCGAGAAGAAATTAAAAAATTGGATATTGGCGAGGCGCTTCTTCAGCCAACCGGTGAAAATGGTCTCATTGTGAAAACGCGGGATCTTAGTGAAATTGAACGGCAAAATTTATTCGGCGCTTTATCAGGGAATGGCGCTTATCAATTTGAAGAAAAAAGTTTTACTTCGATCGGTCCTTCGGTCGGCGAGGAACTTCGCCGCAAAGCCATTGTTTCCATTATTTTAGTTATTACTGCCATCATTCTTTTTATCGCCTTTGCTTTCCGTCAGGTCAGCCGGCCGGTTTCTTCTTGGAAATACGGGGTAATCGCGGTTTTAGCGCTTGTCCACGACATTGCTATCCCGACCGGAATTGTCGCTCTTTTGGGCAAGTTTCGCGGCCTTGAAGTCGATACTCTCTTTGTGGTCGCCTTACTCACGATTCTCGGCCTTTCCGTGTCCGACACGATTGTTATTTTCGATCGAATTAGAGAAAATCTCAAATTACGCCTGATGCCGACTTTCGCCGAAACAGTGGGGAAGAGTTTAAACCAAAGTTTCACCCGATCAATCAACACATCAATGACGGTAATTTTAGTGTTACTCGCCCTTCTTTTCTTTGGTCCACAATCAACCAAATATTTCGCTTTCGTTCTTGCCGTCGGTATGTTTTTCGGAACTTATTCTTCCATTTTCCTGGCGAGTCCACTGCTTGTTTTCATCGAAGAGTGGCAAAAAAGAAAGAAAAAGTAAAAACCCGGACATTTTTGTCCGGGTTTTTGTTACTTGGATTATTCTTTCTTTTTATTTTTTTCGCGGTTTCTTAGTTAACTTTGCGTTAAAAGCAGACGCTGTTTTCGCAATCATATTGATCGTGCTCGCATACCAATTGGATTTTTCTTGTCTTAATATTTCTTCCCGTTTCTTTTCTTCTTCAGCCAGGCGCTTTTTGTAACACTCAATGGCGTATTGATTGGTTTTGTTTTTTTCAGCTTGATAAACTGCGCAAATCATTAAAGCAATAGCCATCACCAGATCAATAGCGACTAGGCCTATTGGCTGAAAGAGAAAGATTGCTGTTCTTGCAAAAATGTACACTGCTGCTAACCACAAAATCCATGTTCCTCCAAGTAGTTTTGAAAAAGATAATGTTGTTCTCATTGTTTTTGGTTTAAAGAATTCTATTTTTTACGTTATGCCTTTTTGCCTTTTTTGTCAAATACAGGTAAGATAACTCTATGAGTATCATCACAATTGTTATTATTGTTCTAGCCGTTCTTGTTCTTTCTTTTATTGGTTTTTATAATAGTTTCATTCGTTTAATCACGCGTTCAAAAGAAGCCTGGGCGGATATCGATGTGCAGTTGAAACGCCGCTACGATCTCATTCCCAATTTGATTGAAACTGTTAAAGGTTATGCCACGCATGAGCGTGAAGTTTTTGACCGAGTAACAAAAGCGCGCGCGAGCGCCATTTCGGCTGAAAGCACCGGCAATCCGGCGCAGGCGGCCGCGGCGGAAAACATGCTGACGGGCGCGCTCAAAAGTCTTTTTGCCGTCGCGGAAGCCTATCCTGATCTGAAAGCCAACACTAATTTCTTGGAACTCCAGCGCGAGCTTTCCGATACGGAAAACAAAATTCAAGCGGCGCGCCGTTTTTACAATACTAACGTTCGAGATTTAAACATCAAGACCGACTCTTTCCCGAGCAACTTGGTGGCAAAAATATTTAAATTTGGTCCGATGGAATTTTTCGATCTTGACGAAGGGGAAGCGACCGCCAAAGAGCCGGTAAAAGTGAAGTTCTAAATACTAATTTATTAATCAATAATAATCAATAAAAATTATGCAAAAAGGATTTACTAATATAGCTTTAATTATTATTTTGGTTTTAATTGCCGGCGGGGTAGGGTATTACTTCGCCAAGCAGGGTACCAAAGAGGAAAGTTCGCAAGTAAAACAAGAAGAACCAAAAGAAGTTCCGACTGGACCTTTTATCGGTTCGGAAAATTATGTTCCACCACCTCCTCTTTGTACATCGAGTATCGCGCCATGGATTAAAGTTTTATCACCTAATGGTGGAGAAACATTTCAAGCAAACGGACAAGTTCCAGTCATTTGGCAAAGTTGTAATCTCCCGACCCCTTGGGTTGTGGTTTCCTTGCGAGAACAAAACGGATCAGATTTTCTTTTAACAGACCCCGAAACAATTGACGATGGCAATGAAACATTTATTCCATCTTCCAATATTTCTTCCGGGAATTATAAAATACGTGTAGGCCATGCGGCGGCTACTATCCAGCAAGACTTGTCAGATAATTTCTTTTCCATCCAATAGATACTAGCCAAAGTTGACAATGTAGATACATATGTATATACTTGGAACATGATCACAAAAGTGACAAAATGGGGCAATAGTTTGGCGGTGAGAATTCCGAAGCGAATGCTTGATAGCCTGAGCCTTAAAGAAGGCGCTGGTTTGGAGTTTCAAGAATATGGCGGATATCTTTTGATTAAGCCTATTAGAAATAAAAGCAGAAAAAAAGAAATATTGGCATCTTTTAGAAAGACGGCAAAAGACAAAGAAATTATTAATTTATGCGAAGAATTTGATGGCGCTGATGACTATTGGAGAAACAGTTATGAAAGCCTTATTGAAAATATAAAATTTTTGTCTTCCAATAAATCTCTGGATTTTTTGAAAAAAGAGCCGGATTTGTATGAAAACTACTAAATTTAATTTTGGAGATATTATTTTAATTTCTTTTCCTTTTTCTGATCTAATATCTTTTAAAAAAAGACCTTGTCTAGTTTTAAAAGAACACCAGCAAGATGTGTTAGTGATTTTCATTAGCTCGCAGTTAAAGCAAGGATCAATAGATGATATATTAGTTAAAAAAGATAGCATTAACAATTTGGCCACTGATTCATTAATCAAAGTTTGGAAAATAAATGTTTTGCACAAAAGTTTAATTGTTAAAAAAATTGGCAATTTGGATAAAGGAAATAAAAGTCTTTTAAAGAATCAATTATTGAATTTTTTTAGTAAATTGTAAATTAATTTAACATAAAAATATGCAAAAACAAAAAGGATTCGCCAATGTAACTTTAGTAATTATCATCGTTCTCATTGCCGGCGGGGTGGGATACTATCTTGCTAAGCAAGTAAAGAAGCCACCAGTACCACCGCTATCACCAACAGTGGCCTGTCAGCAAGCCAATTGGTCAGCACTTTTGCCGCAAATCAAAAATATTCTTATTGCTGCCGGGGCGCCTTCGGTCGGCCAGTTTGTCCCTTTGGTTGATGCTGGCGGGGCTTACACTACTACTTTTGCGCTCTTTCGATCAGAAAATAGCAGTCCGGTCTTTGCTGAACAAAAAGAAAATAGCGGCCAAATTGTTAAAGTTATGTTTGACGCGGGCGCTTCTGTCAAAAACCAACTTGGTTATAAGACATTGCCGCAAGATAACGGATTTTATACTTTCCAAAAAAATTACGATGAGCAGAATGGACAAATTATTCTGGCAAACTGTGAAATAAATACTTATGTTTGGAATAGCGCGACAAAAGTTTTTGATTACAACGCGAATCTTACCACCGCCCTATCACTGCAGGTTTGCATTTAAATTTTATTATGGCCACGCTTTACACTCACCAATCCAAAAATGTTTGGAAAACTTGGACTTTGATGACACTCTTTTTTGTCGTTGTCATTCTTTTAGGCTGGTTTGCAAGCTACTACTTCGGCAATCCGACGATTCTTTACTTCTTCGTTGGTTTCAGCATTTTCATGAATGTTTTGGCCTATTGGTTTTCCGATAAAATCGTTTTACGAATGTCCGGCGCGCATCCCGTCAAAAGAGAGGAATACTTTGATCTTTATAATGCCGTGGAGAATCTCGCCATTACGGCGGGGCTGCCGATGCCGAAAGTCTATGTTATCACTGATTCGGCCCCGAACGCATTTGCCACTGGCAGGAATAAAGAACACGCGGTAGTGGCGGTAACGACTGGCCTTTTGCAAACACTGGATCGGACAGAACTCGAAGGAGTGATCGCGCACGAGCTCGCCCATATCGGCAATCGGGATATGCTTCTTTCGACGATTGTGGTGGTACTCGTCGGCTTCGTCACCCTTCTTTCTGATTTTTTTCTCCGGATGTCTCTATGGGGCGGAGGAAGACGAAATGACAGGGAGGGAGGAAATCAGCTCCAGTTAATCATCGTTATTGCAGGCATCGTGCTCTCGATTCTCGCGCCATTTATTGCCGTTTTAATTCAGCTGGCGATTTCCCGAAAAAGAGAATTTTTGGCCGATGCGTCCGGCGCGCTTTTAACGCGTTATCCGGAAGGGCTTGCCAGTGCGCTTGAGAAAATATCGGCTTATAATCAGCCAATGAGGAGAGCGAACGACGCCACCGCCCATCTTTTTATTGCTAATCCTTTTGGCGCGAAAGCAAAGCGAGGACTTCATAGATTTTTTATGACTCATCCGCCGATCGAAGAGCGGATTAAAGTATTGCGTAGCCAATAATCATTAAGTGGAAGCCTTGCTTTGTTATTCAGGGAAAATGTGATAAAATTATATTGTGGTAAAAAGAATTAGGTTAACAAATATTGATCAGCTTCAGTTTTTCAAGATATTAAAAATCAAAAGCGGTTTAACCTGGAAGGATTTGAGCGAGCTTTGTAAAATTTCAGATAAAACCTTGCAAGACTGGGCGCGAGCTAAATACACACCCTTGCTCAAAACGATTCAATTTTTGAGCAATAAATTCAAAATTAAAATACCTGATAATTTTGAAATACTAGATGCACATTGGCATCTTACTCGAGAATTGTGCCAACAAGGC
>Ga0209642_10002564_pt1 | contig 11908 bp, 12 predicted proteins | sample RifCSP19_2_FD_184025 | JGI IMG/M metagenome (GOLD analysis project Ga0209642, IMG submission 184025) | Soil microbial communities from Rifle, Colorado - Rifle CSP2_sed 19_2 (SPAdes) (version 2) | ecosystem: Environmental > Terrestrial > Deep subsurface > Rock core/Sediment | place: Rifle... | reverse complement strand
CCGTCCGCACGTCCGTCACGTCCGCCGCCCGGAGCTCGTCGAGGATCTCCCGGAGCTCGCGCGTCGTCCCCAAGCCATCGAGGGAGGCGAGATCGAGCGGCTCCACCTTGGCGGCGCGCCGGTCCGGGATGCGCATGATCAGCGGGACGACGGCGAACCCGAACGCGAGCCCCCCGATGTGCGCCTCGTGCGCCACGCCCCGCACGCCCGTCCCCAGGAGGACGAAGGACAGCAAGAGGAAACCGATCGCGAACCAGATCGCGGGGATCGTGGGCAGCCCGGGCAGGGGCAGGAACAGGGTGAACCGCTCCCGCGGGTAGAGCCGCGCGAACGCGCCCAGCACCGCCATGAGGCCGCCGCTCGCCCCGACGAGGACGAAGTCCGCGTTGCCGAACGCGAGGCGCGAGACGAAGAAGAGGAGCTGGCCGAAGAACGCGCCGAGGAAGAAGACGAGGGCCCACCGCAGGGTCCCGATCCGCTCCTCGAGCAGAGGGGTGATCAGGAGGAAGCCGAGGAGGTTGAAGAGCAGGTGCGTGAACCCCGCGTGCACGAAGATCGTCGTCACGAACGTCCACGGGGGCGACACGTAGACGCCTGGGAGGTGCGTCCACGCGAGCTCCTGGGCGACGGGCATCTGCCCGGGGACGAACTCGACGCTGGCGACCTCCAGGAGGTAGACGGCGACGATCGCCACGGACAGCGTGAGGGAGAGGAGTCCGCGCCGGAGCGCCCCGTAGGCCAGGGCCCACGCGATCACCCCGAGCGCGATCCACGTGAGGGGGTTCACCGCGCGACGAACGGGGGCGCGCTATTTAATCCGTGGCGGCGGTGCCCGCGCCGTGGAGCCTGACCCGCGGCTGGCGGTGGAGACGCATCCCGACGTGTACGGGCCTGGGGAGGACTCACGCCTCCTCCTCCGGGCGGTCGAGGTGCGCCCGGGCGAGCGCGTCCTCGAGGTCGGCACGGGGACGGGGTACGTTGCGCTCCACGCCGCCAAAGTCGCGACCGTCGTCGCCACGGACGTGAACCCCCACGCCGTCGCGCTCGCGCGGCGGAATGCGATCGCGAACCGCCTCCCGTTGGCGGTGGTCCGGTGCGATCAGCTCCGGGGCCTCCGCGGGCCCTTCGACGCGATCGCATTCAACCCTCCGTACCTCATCGAGGAGATCGGCGGCGACTGGGCGGCGCGGGCGTGGCAGGGCGGCGCGGCGGGGGACGACCTCATCCTGCGCTTCCTCCGGGAGGCGGCCGCCCGCCTCGCGCCTGGCGGCCGAATCTACGTCATCGTCCCGGCGGGCCGGGCGCGGCCGCAGGCGGCGGCCCGCGAGCGGTTCGCCGTGCGCGTGGCCGCGGAGATGCCCCTGTTCTTCGAGAGGCTGCTCGCCCTGGAGCTAACGGTACCCGGTTAGGATGTCCACGATCCGCTCCGCCGCGTGCCCGTCCCCGAACGACTTGTTCTTCGTGCCGGTCGGGTTGAAGTCCGCGATCGCCCGCACAATCTCCCGCTTGTCCGCGCCGACGAGGACGTTCCACCCGTCCTCCACGGTCTCGAGCCACTCCGTCTCGTCCCGCAAGGTGACGCACGGCACGCCGAAGAAGTACGCCTCCTTCTGCACGCCGCCGCTGTCCGTCACGACCTTCGACGCGTCCATGAGGAGGCACTGGAAGTCCATGTAGTCGAGCGGCTCCACGAGGACGAGGGACTCCGGCACGTCGTCGATCAGCCCGTCCCTCTCGAGCGCCTTCCGGGTCCGCGGGTGCACGGGGAAGACGACCGTGCGGCCGCACTCCTTCAGGGCCTCGACGATCGCCCGCAGGTTCTGCGGGTCGTCCGTGTTCGACGGCCGGTGCACCGTGCACAGCAGGTACTCCTTCTCCCGGACCCCCAGGCGCTTCAGCACGTCCCGCTGGCGCGCCTCCTGCGCGGTCGCGAGCGCCACGTCGTACATCACGTCCCCGACGAGGTGGACCCCCGCGCGGATCCCCTCCGCTCCCAGCTGCTCGACGGCGGTCTGCGTCGGGCAGAAGAGGAGGGAGGAGAGGTGGTCCGTCACGACGCGGTTGATCTCCTCCGGCATCCGGCGGTTGTGGGACCGGAGGCCGGCCTCCACGTGCCCGAGGGGAATCTGCAACTTCGCCGCCGCGAGCGCCGCCGCGAGCGTCGAGTTCGTGTCCCCGTACGTGAGCACGACGTCCGGCCCGTCCGCGACGAGGATGCGCTCGACCTCCGTCAGCATGCGCCCGGTCTGCTCCCCGTGGGGCCCGGAGCCCACGCCGAGGTTGTAGTCCGGCTCCGGGATGCGGAGGCTCCGGAAGAACGCGGCGCTCATCCCCTCGTCGTAGTGCTGGCCCGTGTGGATCAGGATCTCCGTGTGGCGCTTCCGGAGGAGGACGCTCACGGCGGCGGCCTTCACGAACTGGGGGCGCGCGCCGACGACGGACGCGACCTTCATGGGCGGCCTCTGGACACGGTTCGTCCCTCTTAAACGCGATGATGCGACGGAGGCGCAAGGTTTTAAGAGAACCGCCCGGTTCGGCGCGGCGGTGAAGGTCGCCGTCATCGGCCTTGGGTACGTGGGCATCCCCGTCGCGGCCGCGCTCGCGGACGCGGGCGTGCGGGTCGTCGGGATCGACATCGACCCCGCCAAGGTGGCGGCGGTGAACGCGGGCCGGAGCCCCCTCACGGGCCGCGAGCCGGACTTGGCGGCGCTGATCGCGAAGCACGCGGGGAAGCGCCTCACCGCCACGGCGGACTACGCCGCGTGCCGGACGGCGGACGCCGTGCTCATCGCGGTCGAGACGCCGATCGACGAGGACTCGAAGGACCCGGACTACAAGGCGCTCCGCTCCGCGGTCCGGCGCCTGGGCCCGAACCTGAAGAAGGGCGCCCTCGTCTCGATCGAGTCCACGATCGCGCCGGGGACGATGCGCAAGCTCGTGAAGCCGCTCCTCGAGCGCGCGTCCGGGATGCGGACGCCGCGGGACTTCGGCCTAGTCCACACGCCCGAGCGGCTGACCGCGGGGAAGCTCCTGTGGAACCTCTACCACATCGACCGCGTGATCGGCGGCGACGATGCCCGCAGCCTCCGGAGGGCCGTCCCGCTCTACTCGAAGATCCTCAAAGCGAACGTCCACACGACGAGCCTCCTGACGGCGGAGATCGTGAAGACCGCGGAGAACACGTACTGGGACGTCCAGCTCGGCCTCGCGAACGAGGTCGCGCTGATCGCGGAGGACTACGGCGTCGACGCGTACGAGGTGCGGCGGCTCGTGAACACGTGCCCGCGGCGGGACCTGCTCGTGCCGGGCGCGGGCGTCGGCGGCCACTGCATCCCGAAGGACTCGTGGCTCCTCCTCTCCGGCGCCGTGAACTACCGGGCGTCGCTGATCCCCGCGGCGCGGGAGATCAACGACTACATGCCGGAGCGGATGGCGATCCTCACGGAGGAGGCGCTGCGCGAGGCGGGCCGACGGCTCGCGAACGCGCGGGTGGCGGTGCTCGGCTTCGCGTACAAGGAGAACACGGACGACGCGCGGAACTCGCCCGCGATCCCCCTGATCCGGATGCTGCGCCGCCGGGGCGCGGACGTGCGGCTCCACGACCCGTTCGTGCGGCGCCAGCGGGGCTTCGTCGTCCAGCGGAAGCTGCCGGACGTGCTGAAGGGCGCGGACGTGGCGGTCTTGGTGACGGCGCACGACGCGTACCGGAAGGCGGACTGGAGGGCGCTCGGCCGGCGGATGCGGCGCAGGGTGTTCGTCGACGGGCGCCGGCTGTGGGAATCGCCGCCAAAAGGCTGGGTGTACCGCGGGATCGGGCGCGGGCAGTTCTAGAGCACGACGAGCTTCCGGTCCCGCTGCGAATGCACGGCCGCCTCGCAGACGCGGAGCGTCTCGATCGCGTCGAAGCCGGACACGAGCGGCTCGCGCTTGTCCTTCACCGCCGCCAGGAAGTCCGCCAGCTCCCGCCGGAGCGGCTCCTCCTTCGCCACCGCCACCTGGCGGGTGTCGTAGTGGAACGAGACGCGGTACAAGTCCGACGGATCGTAGCTCTCGAGGGTCGCGGACGAGATGAGGACGGACTGCTCCGTGTAGTCCGCCTCCACGAAGTTCTTCGAGCACGTCATCGCGAACTTGCGGACGCGCATCGGCGTGAGCCAGCTCACCTCGACGAAGCCCGTGACGCCGTCCGCGAAGTTCAGGAGGATCGTCGCGTGGTCTTCGAACTTCTCGTGCAGGCGCCGCCCGCCGGAGGCGTAGACGGACTCCACGTCCTCGCCGACGATGTACCGGAGGACGTCCACGTCGTGGATGCCGAGGTCCATGATCACCCCGACGTCCCGCACGCGCGTCGGGAAGTTGCTCACGCGCCGCGCGCTGGCGGTGACGAGGTCCCCGAACTCGCCGGACTCCAGCGCGCTCTTCGCGAACGCGACGACCGGGTTGTGGCGCTCGATGTGCCCCGCCGCCAGCGTCAGGCCGGCCTCGTCCGCCGCCTCGGCGATCTCCCGCGCCTCCCTGAGGGACGGCGCGAGCGGCTTCTCCACGAGGATCGGCACGCCCGCCTCGATCAGCTCCATCGCCACGCGCCGGTGGTAGTGCGTCGGCACCGCGACGCTCGCGGCCTCCACGCCCGCCTCGATGAGGTCCTTCACGTCCGCGTAGACGTCGCACTCGAGCCGCGCCGCGACGCGCTTCGCGGTCTCCGGGTCCGCGTCGACGACGCCCACGAGTTCCGCGATCTCGGAGTACACGCGGGCGTGGTTCTGGCCCATGCTCCCGACGCCGACCACGCCGACGCGCACGGGACCGCGTACGTGCCCCGCGGTAAAAGGCTTTAGGGACGCGGCGAAAGGCTCATCTCCGCCACCGCGTTCGCCGGATTCGTGGCGACCGACCCCGTCTGCGAGACGCCCGTGAACCCGCACACCGCCAAGGGCGGCATGATCTGGTTCAAGGGGGCGCCCTACTACTTCTGCTCCGACGAGTGCCGGGGGAAGTTCGACGTCGACCCGTCGTGGTACGCGTCGAAGGGGCCGATCGTCCCCGGGGCGCGCTGATCACGCCTTCTTCGCCCACTTCTCGGGGTTCTTGTCGAACGTCTTCTTGCACGGCACGGAGCAGAAGTAGAACGTCGTGCCCTGGAAGACCGAGTTCCCCGCGGCCTTCGTCGATTCGATCGTCATCCCGCAGATCGGGTCCTTCGTGAGCGCCATGCCCGCGGCGAAGCGGGGGCGATACATAATCTTTGACTCACCGGACGACGAGCACAGGCACCGGCGCGGCGCGCACGAGCTTGTCCGCGACGGAGCCGAGGAACAGGCGGGCCATGCGGCCCTTCCCGAGGCCGCCCACGACGATCAGGTCCACGCCGCGCTGCTCCGCCTCCCGCAGGATTGTGGAGGCGACCTCCCCGCGGGACAGGACCTTCGTCGCGCCCACGCCCGCGGCACGCGCTCGCTCTGCGGCAGCGTCGAGCATCCTCCCCAGCGCGGCCTCGATCCCCGCCAGGTCGAGGACCCCGCCCTCGTACGCCTCCGGCCCGATCGAGACGACGTGCTGCACGACGAGCGTCCCGCCGGAGGCCTTCGCGAGGTCCGTGGCGAAGTCGAGCGCCTTGTCCGCCTCCTTCGACCCGTCGTAGCCGACGAGGATCCGCTTCGGGAGCATCCCGACCGACACCGCTCGATGCGCTCATGAACCCTCGCTCGCCGACGCGAGGGCCGTCCGCGCGCCAGGCTCGTTCGAGGAGTCGGTGCGCCGAAGGCCTCAAGACCTCGGCAGTCGGTCCGACTCCGTGGCTCCGCCCTCGGACGTGATGGCCTCCGACGAGGCGTACGCGGAGTTCTACGAGCGGCTGGGGCGCGTATACCCGGAGACGCAGCACGTCCATGGGGAGGACCCGAGGCGGTACCACCTCGTGCTCTCCGAGATTCTGCCGTTCGCCGCTCGGCGCGCCCGAATGCTCGACGTCGGGTGCAGCGATGGCGTGTACGCGATCCCGTACTGCCAGGCCGGGGGCACCGCGCACGGTCTCGACATCAGCCCTAGCCTGGTCGACAGGGCGGCAGCGCGGGCGCGGGGCCTCCCCGCCACCTTCGAGGTCGCGAACATCGAGACGTATCGGGCAACGTCGGCCTACGACCTCGTGCTCATGTCCGAGGTCCTCGAGCACCTCCGACAGCCGGAACGGGCGGTGGAGAACGCGGCGCGGGCACTGATACCGGGCGGTCACCTCCTGCTCACGACGCCATCCGCGGGCGCGGGCGTCATGGTCCTCGAGTACCTCGCGCGGCTTGCGTCCCACCGGAGGCTTACGCAGGACACCACCGTGGTCACGGACGACACGATTCTCGGCAGACAGTATGGCATCAAGGGAGTCCATTACCGGCACGACTTCTACTACCTCTACGCGCTGAGACGCTGGCTGGAGGGGTTCGGGTTCGCGGCGGTCAAGGCATACACGGCCGTCCACGGAGAGGGCAGCCGCGTGCCCCGGGTGCTCATGCGGCTCGAATCACGGATCGACCTTCGGAGGGTGCCGCTCCTGAACGTCTTCGGCGACACGGCGGTCGTCCTCCTGCGCCGGCGCTTGTTCCGCGCCCTCGGATTCACACGACCCGTCGGCCACCGAGCTTCGCCCGAATCTCCTCGACCTTCTCCGTCATCCCTTCCTTCGCGTAGAACGACATCGCCTCGTGGAGGTCCTCCGCAGTCCGCTGGGCGTCCCCGAGGGCCTCCCGGAGCTTCGCCTGGAGCTCCCACGCAGTCGCGACGCCGACCCAGTTCTCGATCCGGAAGAGGCGCTCGCGGGCCTTCTCGAACGTGAGGAATGCGAGGTCGAGGCGCTTCGTGCGGCCGTGCACCGCGGCCAGGTTCAGGAGGGCCCACCCCTCGCCCTGGATCCCGTCCCGGTCGTGGACCCCGTGGAACGCGTCGAGCGCCGCCAGGAGGAACTCCTCCCCGCGCGCGAGGTCCCCGCGGCTCGCGGCGAACACGCCGGCCCCGAGGAGCGCCCGGCCGAGGACGAGCGGATCCCCGACCGCTTTGGCGGCGTCCAGCGTGCGGTCGAACGCGACCTGCGCCTCGTCGAAGCGCTTGAGGACGAGGAGCGTGTTCGCGTGGCGAAGCCGGAGGTCGACGAGGCCCTCGGGCGGCGCGTCCTTGGCGGCGTCGAGGAGGCGGCGGTAGTGCGCCTCCGCCTCCGCGTACTTCATCGCCTGCTCGAGCCGGATGCCCTCCTCGAGCGAGGCCTCCAAGTCGACCATCGGCCCGCGGAGGTCGGGGCCCGTATATGGACCTGCGGTTACTCCGTTCGCGGCGGGATTGCGGAAGCGTTCAAGTAGGGCCCTTTGGTTGACATCGCCCGATTGGAGACCCCTCGCCGCGCCCGATTGCTGAATCGTGTCGCGACCCTCTACTGCTTGGGGGATCCGAACCTCAGCGTGCGAATCCGTTCCCTCCATGTCCGGTTGGCGCTCCGAAGAGGCGGTTGGTCCTCGGCAGCGGACGTTGGGTGCGCCACCGCGGGCGTTCTCGGCTGGGAGGGCGGGATCGCGATGACCCCGCTGCTGCTCGCGAGGTACCACCGCGAGGCCCAAGTGGTGGGCGCGGACCTCGACGAGGCGCTCGTTGCACGAAACGAGACACTCGTGCGACAGGCGGGAATCCGGAACCTGAGATTCACGCGCCTTGACCTGCGGGAGCCGTCCGGGCTCGATCCGCAGGACGTTGTGATCCTCGCCGACGTCGTGGCGAATCGACCCGGGGATGACGACCTGATCAGGGGCGCGAGCCGGATCGTTCGCCCTGGGGGGCGCCTCCTGATCCACACAGCCACGCGGCATCCGCCCCGGACCGCTCCCTCTCTGACCGACACTCCGGACCTCCTTGGCGCTGGTTACGCGGAAGGGGAGCTGCGCCGTGCGCTCGAGGCGGTGGGTGCCCGCGAGGTCCGCTTCCGACGGACCTACGGCAGGTCCGCCCGCCTGGCCGGTCGCGTCCTGTCGGCCATCCGCCCCAAAGGAAGAGCCTTCGGCACCCTGTTCTTCCCCGTCTCGCTCCTTATCGCCCTCCCGGACCTCTTCCTCTCGAACCGGGATGGGGACGGGATTCTCGCGATCGCGCTCATGGGGGAAGACGCCTGAAGCCTTTCGCGGTGTGCTTGACGGGCGATGTCGACGACGGTCGCGAGATACCTGACGCGACAGTCCGTCCGCTCGCGGAACTCCTTTCGTCCTACGGCGTACGGATGACCTTCCCTGTCACCGCCTCCGTGCTCCCGGAGCACCATCGTCGGGTCGAAGCGCTTCTGGACGCGGGCCACGAGATCGCCGCCCACGGCGACGTACACCGAGCTTTCCGCGGGCCGACAGAGACCCAGACAGATCGGCTCCAGGCAATGCAGGAAGCGTTCGAGCGTCATCTCGGCTTTCGGCCCCGGGGGTTCCGCGCGCCGTATCTGGACCACGACCCGAACACGTACGGAGCCCTGGCGGCCCAGGGTCTCGATTACGACAGCAGCCGTGTCTGCAAAGACCCGATGACGTACTTGGCGGCCATGATCGGCTCTGCGCATGCATTCCCAATCCCCGCCCGGGAGTTGCCGTTGCTGGTTGGGCGCTACATCGTCGGCCGAACCGCCGCGAGGCCGTACCTAGCAGCCCCGGGCGTCGTCGAGCTGCCGGTGTTCGACTTGGACGACTGGTTCTTCTACGATTTCCAGGGAGGTCCCAGGCTCCCTCCGGAACGAAGCTCCGAGATGGCCCGCCAGTGGCTCTCCGCCCTGGACCACTTCCGGCAACAGGGCGGGACCTTGTTCAATGTGCAGGCGCACCCTCGACGGATTGCCCGGGGGCTCCTCCCGGCGATCGAGGAGCTGATCGAGGGAGCAAAGGCGCGGGGCGGTGAGTTCCTTAGCCTTTCAGATCTGCGAGACCGGTTGTGGAACGACCGCAAATGGCGGGCGCGCAACGTCGAACCGCCCCGTTGGCTCAAGGCGCGTCCGGTCCCGCCCTCGGGACATGCGTAGGGTCAGGTCTTCACCGCGCGGACCGCCGCCACGATCGCCTCCCGGTCCGCGTCCGAGACGAGGGGGTGGACGGGCAGCTCGAACATCTGCGGGATCACGCGCTCCGCGACGCGGCACCGGCGGTGCTTTATCCCCGCCAGCGCCTTCTGCTCGTAGAGCGGCATCGGGTAGCCCGGGCGGGAGCCGACGCCCCGGTCCGTCAGGAACGTCACGAGGTCGTCACGGGGCATCGGGAACTTCGGCGTCGCGCGGACGATGTACTGGTAGAACGAATGCGTCCGGTCCGGCCGCTCCGCCGGGAGCACGAGGCCCTTGATGTCGTGCAGGTGCTCGGTCAGGTACAGTGCGGTTTCCCGCCGCCGAGCCACGAAGCCGTCGAGCCGCCGGAGCTGGACGAGACCGATCGCGGCGCACACCTCCGTCATCCGGACGTTGAACCCGACGATCTCGTGCACGTACTTCGCGCTCTGCCCCTGGTCCCGGAGCATGCGACACCGCTCCGCGACCGCGTCGTCGTCCGTGACGACCATCCCGCCCTCCGTCGTCGTCATGTTCTTCGTCGGGTAGAACGAGAAGCACGCGGTGTGCCCGAGCGCCCCCGCCTTCCTCCCCTTGTACTCCGCCCCGTGCGCCTGGCACGCGTCCTCGAGCACGACGAGGTCGCGCTCCGCCGCCAGCTCCCGAATCGGGTCCATCGTGGCGGTCTGGCCGAACAGGTGGACGGGCATGATGACCTTCGTCCGGGCGGTGAGGGCGCGCTTCGCCTTCTCCGGGTCGAGGTTGTAGGTGTCCTGCTCGACGTCCGCGAACCGGACGCGGGCGCCGCACAGGAGCGCGGTCGCGGCGGAGGCGAAGAACGTGAGCGGCGGGACGAGGACCTCGTGGCCCTTCCCGATCCCGTGGGCGAGGAGCGCGACGTGGAGCGCGGCGGTGCCGTTGCACACCGCCACGGCGTGCTTCCGTCCCACGTAGGCGGCGAACGCCTCCTCGAACGCCTCCACCCGCGGACCCTGCGCGAGGATCCCGGAATCGAGGACCTCGAGCACCGCCCGCTTCTCCTCGTCCCCGAGGTTCGGGCGGGCGACGGGGATCATCATCGGCGCACCTTAAGCGCGATCGTCTTCTTGCAGTGCGCGCACCGCCGCTTCGCGTCGAGCTTTCGCCCGCAGTCGCACACGTAGCCGCGCACCGTGGCGGGGTTCCCGACGACGAGCGCGTGCCGCGGGACGTCCTTCGTCACGACCGCCCCCGCACCGACCATCGCGTTCTCCCCAATCTCGATCCCGCAGAGGATCGTGGCGTTCGCGCCGATCGAGGCCCCGTCGCGCACGACCGTCCGCACGACCTCCCACGGCGGGGACTTGTCCTCGCCCGGGTACGTCCGCCAGTCCGTGCGCGCCGCCCTGGGGTACAGGTCGTTCGTGAACACGGCATGCGGGCCGACGAACACGCGGTCCCCGATCGTCACGCCCTGGTAGACGGTCGCGCCGTTCTGGAGCTTGCAGTGGTCCCCCACGGAGACGTTTGTGTCGATGTACACGCCCTTTCCGAGGCGGCAGTGGCGGCCGATCCGCGCGCCCTCGCGGACCTGCGCCTCGTGCCAGACTTGCGTGCCGTCCCCCACGACGGCGTCCGTCGACACGTCCGCGGTCGGGTGGACCTTTACCGCCACGGGCCGCGTCAAGTGGGGGACATCATTTCAATCTTTGTCTGCCCGTCCCGGGATTCGAGCCTGCGACATTCTCACTCCTGAGACCGGCCGGGCAGCTTGGGCAACGTTCAAATACGGCCCGTTCGAATGAATTCCATGGGGTATTCATCGTGAGGGCACTGTTGTCCGTGGTCCTCCTAGCGTCGGTCATCGCCGCGGTCGCGCCCGTGGCGAATCCCGGGCCTCTGACGTCGTCCGAGATCGCCGTCTCCCGGTACGACATGCTGCGGACGGGCGTGGCGACGGAGGTCGGCGCGATCACGACGCCGGTCGTCCGCTGGACGTTCCAGACGAACGGCACGGTCGCGACGAGCCCGTTGGCGGCGGACCTGGACGGGGACGGGGCGGTCGAGATCTTCCTCGGCGAGTTCAAGCCGGGGGACGCGGGGGACGGGAGCCGGCTCGGCTACGTGCTCGACGGCGCGGGCCACGTGGAGTACACGGTCCCGATGCGCCACAACTCCGCGGCGGCCGCCGCGGCGGACTTCGACGGGGACGGGGCCCTCGAGATCTTGTTCTCGGAGGGTTCCCACTCGGACGTGAGCGGCGGGCTCGGCTTCGCCGCGTTCGACGGGGAGGACGGCTCCGCGCTCTGGCGGTTCGAGACGCCGTTCGACGGCGGCGAGGGCTTCTTCGCCTCTCCCGCGTTCGCGGACGTCGACGGGGACGGGGCCCTCGACCTGATCGCGGGGAGCATGGACCACACCGCGTACGCGCTCCGCGGCACGGACGGGTCCGTCCTCTGGCGGAGCCTCCGGTTCGAGCACTACGTGCGCCACTCCACCCCGATGGCGGACCTCGACGGGGACGGGGCCCTCGAGGTCACGTTCGCCACGGAGGCGGGCATCGTCCACACCCTCGACGCGATGAGCGGCGCGGAGGAGTGGACCGTCGACCTCGGGGCCATCGTCGCCGCCACGCCCTCGGTCGGGGACTTCGACGGGGACGGGAGCCTCGAGATCGCGTACGCCCTCGTCGTCGCGGGCGGGCACGCGGTGCTCCGCGGGGACGGCTCCGTCGTATGGCAGAACCCGGTCCACGACTTCTCCTACCGCGGCTCCGCGCTCGTCGACGTGGACGGGGACGGCCTCGTCGACTTGGTCGACGGGGACTCCAACGATCCATCCGTGACCGCGTACCGCGGGAAGGACGGGGCCGTGCTGTGGGAC
>Ga0209642_10002561_pt1 | contig 11916 bp, 8 predicted proteins | sample RifCSP19_2_FD_184025 | JGI IMG/M metagenome (GOLD analysis project Ga0209642, IMG submission 184025) | Soil microbial communities from Rifle, Colorado - Rifle CSP2_sed 19_2 (SPAdes) (version 2) | ecosystem: Environmental > Terrestrial > Deep subsurface > Rock core/Sediment | place: Rifle... | reverse complement strand
GGCTATGCTCATAATCAGGGTGGCAAATACCACTTTTGAAAACGGGCTCAAAAGGCTTTTGAAATCAAAACCCAGAAACCTTCGAGCATAAAAAACCGCAGCTACCATCACAAAGAACTCGGTGGTCAAAATGGCAACGCTGGTTCCTATGTGACCAAACCTTTGAATCAGGGAAAAGTTCAGCAGAAGGCTGATTCCCAGACCGACGCCGGTGATCCAGGTATTGATTTTCTGATAACCTTTGGCGATAAGCCCGTTTCCCAGCACTATGCTTAGATACATACAGAAAAGTCCCCAGATAAGTATCTGCAAAGCAGGGACAGAGCCTGTGAATTTTTCCCCGTAAAGCAGGAGGATCATTTTGTTAGCTAAAAAGATCGTGCCAACCGCAATAGGCAATGCAAAACAGAACATCAAAGTCAAAGATTTTCCTAAGAAACGGTCGAACTCCCCTTTAGGTTTTTTTGAAGCCTCTGAGAGCATAGGAAACAAAGAGGCAATCAGGACACCGGGGATCATCTTCCCTGCCAGGACCAAACGATTAGCTGCGTTGTATAGTCCCACAGCCTGGTCGCCTTTAAAAAATGATAAGAGCACAGTATCCAAATTCAGGTACAATCCGGTGAAAACCAGCATTAAGGCAAAGGGGAGAGAGTTTTTCAAAAGCTTTCCCCAGAACTCAAAATCAAACTCGAACTTTATAGGAGTGAATTTCTTGGAGATCAAAACCCAGGCTGAAATCAGAATGAAAATCCAGACGAAAATCTGGCTATATCCTATGCCATAAATCCCCCAGTTCAATCTTAAAAATAGATAACCCAGGGCAAAACCAAGGATATTCTGAACGATATTCAGAACAGAGTCATACTCCAGCTTGAGATAAGCCTGGAAAATCCATCTGATCGCAGTGGAGATGTTGGAAAAGAAAGAAGCCAAAGCTAAAAGAAAAACTATCTTTATGGTCTTGTCTGGATATCCCAGGACTGTTACAAAGAACATCACCAGGACAAAAGACAAAAAGGCTAAAAAAGTTTTGAAGACCACGACATTATTTAGGTATTTACTGGTTAAGCTTTTGTCTTTAGACACTTCCCTTACGGTCAGGAGGTTTAATCCTAAGTCGCTGATCACCAAAAACATAGCGATAAAAGACAAAGCGAAAGTGAATTTACCCAGGTCATTTGGTCCAAGATATCTGCCAATGAAAACAAACAGCAAAAGGTAGAATACCTTGCCCAGAATTGTAGATAGACCTAAAGCTCCAGAGTTTTTCAATACGACCCTGGCTCTGCTTTTGTCCTTCCTCTTGTCGGGTTCCTTTAATACAGGAACCTCATTCTCCAGGTCGCTTACAGTTTTGATGGATGGATATTCTTTCATATAATAAATTTTGTTTTACCTTTTCTCACATTTCTCCAAAGAGAAGGACAAGGTTTCTTTTGAAGTCTTTTTCTTAGCCAGAATCAAGATGTTTTCCAAGAACGGTTCAGGATCAAATCCTAAAAAAGTCAGAAGTTTACTCTTCAAGAAAGGCACCCCGGTCAACTGATCCAGGGACAAGCCAGCTTGATGGTAAAACGGCTGGATGTCAACAAAACCCTGAAGCTCAAGCTGATTCTTCACTATCCGAAAATCGATTCCTCTTTCCTCTGGTTTTCTCTTTTCGTGAAACTCAGCTTTGATATGAGTCTCCTTTAAATCTGGTCTAATTTTCATAAAATCGATAGGAGCTTTTCTGGAACCGTTTTTTCCAGAGAGGGAATTAAGCTTTGCTTTGGCTCCTTCCATTTTTGAAAAAAGCATGTGCGCAAGCTGATATATACCCCAGGAAAACTTTTTACCATTCGGTAAAGGTTTCTTAGTCGGGTCCCAATCAGAATAAAGGTAACCCTCTTTCTTGAGGATCCGGCTGATCTGGCCAAACACCAGAGAGTAGTCATAGATGTGATGAAGCACGGAGAAAATCGAGACCACATCAAAAACCTCAGACTTAAAGGGTAAGGATAAAATGTCAGCCTGAATGACCTCCAATCCGCTCTGTCTGGCCTGTTTTAACATATTGAAAGAGATATCAACCCCGATTGCCCTTTGGAAATACTTCTGTCCAAATTTTAAAACATTCCCTGTGCCACACCCCAAATCCAGGAATAGCTCCCTCTGGGTCTTCTCGGCCAGGGTCTTCACCATCTGGTCAATTCTTCTCTGATTTAATTCCGCTTGAAGAAATGGCACTATTGCGACTTCATTTTCATACACTTCAGCCACAGAGTCATAATAGGTTATATTAGCCTCCCTCACCTCCTGATGTTTCAGATCATGGTTTTTGAGGGAATCTTTTTGAGCAGGCGGAACCATCCTGGGGATGCCTTCCTGAACGAGATAAGTATGATGACAGATAGAGCATTTTAATTCACCGGAGATTATTTCGTCCTTTTCCCGTTTAAAAGCTCTCAAATCCAGCAAAGCATCCGGACAACAAGGACAGGCTAAGATCTCCAGCAAATCATTTTTCATAAAAATTACCCCCCCTTTTTTGAAACTAAAGAAAGCTCCTCCTCTTTGGAGGAAGAGTTTATCTTCTCGGCTAAGTTTCGTCCTCTTTGAATACAGGCATCCATATTGAGGTACTCGAATTCAGCAAACCTGCCGCAGAGAACTATTCCGAGTTTTTCTATGTAATTTTTTACAATTCCTATGTTCTTCAAATAATCTTTGTCATAGATCACGTAAGCATATTTTGACCTAACTACTTTTTTGAAACAGACCTTCTTTGGGTCTAAAAGTCCACATCTGGCAAGACCCTGAGTCGAGTGTCTCAAAAGCTCTTCATCTGAAAGTCTCCAGGTGGAATCATTTTCCTTAGCAGTAGTTTCAACTACCAGAGAACTATATCCTTCAGGGACATTATTGGGACTGAAGATATGAGGAAAACCCACCCGGTTGAATTTCAAGTCCTCATCCGGGAAATAAACTGCAGTATAAGAAGGAAGACTGTTCCCTTCTAATCCCAGAAGAATTGTGATAAGCGAATTATATTGAAGTCGATCGGAGGCAGTTTTGACTTCTTCTGGAATATCTTCTAAGGCATTCAAAAGGTCAAACACCGGGATAGTTGAAATCACCAGGTCATACTTCCTCTGACCTTCTCCATCTGAAATGCACCATCCATTTTTTTCTTTAGATATTTTTTTTACAGCAAAATTCCTGGTTATTTTATTCTCAACTTTCTCTTCTAACCCCTGAATTAAAGCCTGAATCCCTCCTTCTTTTGGATAAAAGAAATTCAACTGATGAGTATATCCCTCAGTAGGGATTCCGATGGCAGACTTTATCACATCCTCCAAGGGAGGTTTGGGAACTCGTCCTTCTACCCAGTGCAGGCTCATATCTTCAGGTTCTGTGTTCCATACTTTTTTGTTGTAAGGCAGAAGGTATTTCTCGGCTATCCCTTTGCCAAAGGTGAAATAGATCCATTCCTTGAAGTCAGAAGGTGGAGGATAATCGTTTTTTAAATAATGGTAAAGGCATTCGAAGTTATCTTCCTTGGGCAGGTCAGAAAGCCCGTTTTCAAAAGGGTATTTGACGAAACTTCCTTTATAATAGATTTTGTTGTCCCTTCTTCCTTGATGCCAATTGTCTTTGAGAGACTTCAACATAAAATCTACTGAGCTTTGATCTTTAGAGTAGATAATGTGCGCACCGCCATAATCGAAAGTGAAACCATTTTCTTTCAGACTCCTGCATAGACCGCCGCAATCAGAGTTTTTCTCCAGGACCTCAAATTCATTTTTCGACTGAGAGGCGATGGTTAAGCCGGTAAGGCCTCCGCCCAGAATGCCGATTTTCATGCTTTGTTCCTTTTCATCTGAGTCACGTGGTTTTGACCAGTTCTTCTGTCCTCTTTTTCCTCTTCTGTTTGGTTCCTCCGTAGTAGTGGTAATAGTAGTAATAGTGATAAGAGCCGTACACGCTTTCCACCTTGATCTTATTTAATACCCCACCGATAAGATGACTTTTCACATTTTCTAAAAGGGTAATCGCTCTGTCCAGCGCCTCTCTTGAAGTGGAACCAGAAGAGGCAACCAGGACCACTCCGTCTAATAGGGTTGACAACACAGCCGCATCGGTTACCGCTATTACCGGAGGAGAATCAAACAAAATCATATCGTATTTTTCTTTCAACTCCTCCAATAGCATTTTCATCTTCTTGGACCCTAATAGCTCAGAGGGATTAGGTGGCAAAACCCCGCAGGTCAAAAGGCTCAAGTTCTCTATGGGGGTTTTCTGGACAATCTCTTTCCAGGGGACATTACCCGCCAGGTAGTTGGTCAGGCCCGGAGCTCTCTGCAGATTGAAAATCGAGTGCAGAACTGGCCTCCTTAAATCTGAATCGATCAGAATAGTATTGGTTCCCATCTGAGCCATGGTAATGGCTAAATTAGCCACTGTGGTAGATTTACCCTCAGAAGGGCCTGAGCTGGTCACAAGTATGGTCTTTAAAGGGGTATCAAGCCTGGCGAATTGCAGATTAGTCCTGAAAGTACGATAAGCCTCAGATATAGGAGACTTCGGTTCAAAATGAGTAACTAAATTTGAGGCAATTCTCTTTATCTGATAGTCTTCAGAACTCTCTTCTTCTTTCTTCAGCCTTTTATCTTTACTGCTCTTTATCAGAGGGATAGAGCCCAAGATCGAAAGTCCAACACCTTCCACATCCTCAATACTTTTGAGAGAATTATCCAGTCTCTCCACAAAAAACGCCATCCCTAATCCCAATCCCAGCCCTAAGAGCGCGCCCAAAAAGAGGTTGATCCTCTTCTTCGGTTTTATAGGGTCTTCAGGCGGCAGAGCTTTATCTATTATCCTCACACTACCTATTTGGCCTGCCTCTTTTATCCGTGACTCTTCATATTTTTCCTTTAACATCAGGAAGATATTCTCACCCAGCTTAGCATTCCTCTCCAAACGGGCTAATTTCAAACTTTTCTCTGGCAAGGTATTAAGGTTAAGAGCATAGGTATCCACTATTTTCTTCAAAGCTTCTGCCTTAGCTGTTAAAGATTGGATCTCGATCTCTAAGATTAGTATCTTATCCACTAACTCCTGAGAATAACTTAAAGGGTCTGAAGAGGAAAGCTCTCTAGAAACTAATTTGGAGGTCTCCTTAATAAGTTTCTGCTTTATATCCTCTATGCGATTGATTATCTCTACCATCTTCGGGTGGTTTTCAGGGAATCCTTGAGCTAAATATCCAGCACTTATCCCTTCTAAATTTGCCATCTCCTGTCGTAGTTGAATTATCAGAGGGCTGGAGATCTGAGATAAGTCCTCCACCAAATGGCTTTTTCTTTCAGAAAGCTGGCTCCGCATATAGGAAAGCCTTTTCTGATTAGCTTCCAATTCGGTTGTGGCTTCGTTATATAAAGACTCAAAACTGGCTAATTGCTTGACCAGTTCCTCGGTCTCCTCAGGCAGGGCGGCAACTTTTTCTTTCTCCTTATATACCCTTAAAGCCTCCTCAGCCTGCTGGAGTTCCTTCTGGATATTGGAAAGCTGTTCCTCTAAGAATTGACGGACCTCAGTGATCTCTCCCCGGCTGACCTGCAGGCTCTGTTTATAATATTCCTGGGCTATGGTGTTGGCTAAAAATGCGGCTAAATCTGGGTCCGGGGCAGTCACTTTAACCTGAACTATGTCGGTCTCTTTCAAGGGAACGACCTTGGTATTCTGCTGCAGGATCAAAACCATATCATTAGTATTGACCTTATCTGATCTATTCTTCAGAACTTCTTCCTCCCAGACCTTATTAAAAGGAGAGGATAAAAGCGCCTGAAGAACTGATTCAGCTAAGGTCCGGCTTTTGATTATCTCCACCTGGTTTTTGATCATGGTCTCCTGCTTGATATAAGAGGAGATCTCGAAGATCTCTTTCTTCATCCCCCCATCTTCCTCGATCATCAAAGTAGTGGAGGATTCATAGATCGGCTGGGTAGTAAAGGAAAAGACCCCTGCTGAGAGGAGTATTATTAAAAAAGCGCTGAGGACAATCCATCTTCTCCTTTTCAGGATGATCAGATAGTCCTGAAAGGATATTTCCTTTGGAATCTTCGATATACCGTTTTGCTCTTCCAATTTTTAGCTCCTTTTTATTGAGTAAATAATTTAATCACACTGGCTATGACCGCTAAGTTATAAACAAAGGTTATGTATTTCGAAACCGAGTGAAAGCTATTGCGCGGAACTATGACCGTATCACCTGGTTTGATCAGAGGTATCTCTTCTGCTTTTCCATTTTTGACACAGTCTTTGACGTTCACCGTGAATATTTTACTCTCGGAGAAATTGCGCACGATCTTGACCTTGGAAAGCTTGGCATTCTCCGTTGGTCCTCCAGCCATAGAGATAAGAGAGAGAAGGTCGGTATTATCCGGGACCTCCACTATCCCGGGTTTTAAAACCTCTCCCCAAACGTTAACTTTGATCAAAAGCTGGTTATCTGCGCCCGGGGCGAGATAATAATCCATGCCTGTATTCCTCTGGGCTTCAGCCTTTTTTTCCTCCTGAGCCCAGACCAAATTTGATACCTGAAAAAATGCCAGGTAAACTACTAAACAGAGACTAATTATTTGGTTTACTTTCTTCATCTTTCATTCTCCTTTCTTAAAAGTATTTGATTTCTACTTGCGTCTCGATATTATCAGCCCGAAGGATTTTTTCTGGATTTTTTCTGAAAAGTTTTACCCCCTTTTCCTCTCCTGAATCTTTCTTGACCATTTTAAAAGCTTCAGCCATTACGGTTATTGGTCGTCTATTCAAATCGTGAGCATCGCTGGATACAAAATCGACCAGGTCTTTTTCCAGTAACCTCTGGGCTTGTTTCTGAATCTTTTTGCCAAAATCTCCTAAGAACGAGCCGGCGTTTAACTGGATCAGAATTCCTGAATCTTTCAACTTCTCGATTCTTTCGAAATCACCCTCCTTGCTCAGGCTTCTTTCCGGATGAGCCAGAATGGGTGATAAGCCTTCTATCAGCAGGGAGAAAAGAATCCTTTCCGTAAAGGAAGGAAATTCTCCCAGGGGGAGTTCCACAAACAGATATTTTTGGGTTTGATTTATGAAGAAAAAGGGAAGTCTTTTGATAGAATCAAAGTTCATGCGCAAATCGATTTCACTTCCCAGATAAAGCTGTATATCTATCTTTTCCTCATAGATTCTCTCTTGAAGCATTAGGAAATTTTCCATAATCTTTTCAGCTCTATCTTTCGTAAAGCTGGATGAAAGATGCGGCGTAGTGCAGATTGCAGTTATTCCGATCTTTCTTCCCTGTCTTATTATCTGGACTGCTTCCTCCAGAGATTTTGCGCCATCATCTATTCCCGGAAGAAGATGAGTATGTAGATCAATCATAAAGATTGTCAGACTCTCATTAAGTTTAAAAATGGACTAAGAGTAATTCTGGATTCGAAATGGAGCTGTAAAAAGGACCCCCCTTTTTTCTCCGGCAGTATGCTTTTAGCCTCCAGGCTTTGCTTTTTAGAGTCCATTCTTTCTGGACAAGCTCTTAATATTTTTTCCGCCCCTTCCTGGGACATAAGCTTATCCTTTTGTTTAATTCGTCAATATCCCAAAAACCTTAACTAAATTTTGTTCAAAATTTTAGCAAAAGATGTGCCTGTAAGGTCTGTTTATTGGAATAAGAATATAATCCCTTGTATACTAAATGGTTAGAAGTGTCGAGTTTTTTAAAAGCTAAAACAGAAGCTGTTCAAAAAAGGAATATATTTCTTGGATGAAAGCAATTTTTTCCTCTGTCAGGTTTATATGAAAAATGTCATTTGTCTGAACGCATCGACTTTTTTACCTAACTTCTTGATTTTCAATGAATTTCACCCAAAAACCAGATTTTAGTCTTTTACTCCTGTCAATAAAATGGACATTTTAAAGAAAGAACATTATAATAGAATCTGCTGCCAAATATAATCTGTTGCTTATCAATCAGTTAAGCTTATTGATTTAAAGAGGTATTTTGGCATAATAGTTGCTTATATTATTAGCAGAAAAATTAGATAAGGAGAGAAAAAATGAAAAAGATAATAATTTTGAGCGTGGTAGCAGTGTTAACGTTAGCAGTATCAGCTTATCCTCAGTTTGGGTTAAGTGATTATTTCAGTTCCTTTGATCCGGCTTTATGGGGTGATTACTCCCACGATGGCGGTTATGCTACAGTTGAGAATGGGTATCTCAACTTGACGACCACGCAAGGTATTCGACACGGAAGAGGTCAGATATCTTCAAATTTCAGTCTTGCAGGAGATCTCTATACTAGTATCGATTTTGAGTTGCTTAAGTTTGATGATTATTTCAGCACTGCTACTTTCGGTATCTGGGCAAGAGATAATTCTTTTGCGATGCTTATTGACAGAAAGCTCGATATCGATTTAATCCACTATTACGAAGAAGTCCATTGGATGGTGGATGGGAACTGGCAAACTGGATTTAGCTCACCAACCAGCGATTTTACCGGCAAATTAAGACTGAGCAGGGTTGGTAATGGACTCTCAGCTTCTTATTATTCGTCCGGTGGCTGGCAGTTAGCGAACAGTGTGGCACTGCCCTCTGGTTACGATTCCCCCGTTAGGGTTTTTCTGGAAGCTGGTAATGCGGGAGACATAGGAAATGCTCCGCGAGTCGAGGTTCACTATGATAATTTTATGGCTGAGGCTGGCAATATAACTGGAGTGGATAGTCGTTATATTGTAGCTCAGCCTGAGCCGGGGACTGTGATCCTTTTGGGAACCGGCCTTTTAGGTTTAGGAGCGTTTAATTTCTTCAGAAGAAGAAAGTAAGTTCTATTTTAAATAGATATAGTTTCAGACAAAAAGTCTGCTGCAAAGCAGACTTTTTTATTTGTGAACTTTCAGAATTTATCTGCTCTTTATCTTACAAGCAGGATTGTCGCCAAAGCCAACAAAAATCTGGAGTATAAAACTTTAGTTTTATCATTCAATTCTTGTACAATTCCATGCTGTTTCCATAATTATTTTTTCTAACCTGTTCTCCTCAGGTTGATGACACTGAGAAGTGGCGAAAAATACAATAGTAAAGCTTTACACTCCATTTCTGCTTGTTTCTGTGCATCCGGTCAGAGAGAGTCATCGCCAAAAAATTGTGAAACTCCAATTGACATTGGTAAAATTTAATATATATTTATGGTCATTAAAAATTCAAATGTCCAAGCACCATATTAAGGAGGAAGGAATTGTTTGAAAAGCTGAAAGAAAAAATTGAGAAAAGAAAAGCAGTGGTAGGGGTTATCGGCTTGGGTTATGTGGGGCTGCCTTTGGCAGTGGAGTACGGCAACCAGGGTTTTAAAGTCCTGGGATTTGACATCAGCAAAAAGAAAGTGGATCTGATCAACTCCGGCAGATCGGATATAGATGACATTGCAGACGTTCAGGTGAGAAAGCTGGTTCAGAAAGGACTTCTTAAAGCTACTCTCAACTTCGCCCTTTTGAAAAATGCTGACTGCATCTCCATCTGTGTGCCGACCCCTTTGAGCAAGACCAAAGATCCGGATGTATCCTATATCCTGGCTGCGGTAAATCAGGTAAAAAAATATCTTCATCCAGGACAGTTGGTCGTTCTGGAAAGCACTACTTATCCGGGCACAACCGAGGAGCTTATCCGGCCGATTCTGGAGGAGACCGGCCTCAAGATTGGAAAGGAGTTCTTCTTGGCCTTTTCTCCGGAAAGGGTAGACCCGGCTAACAGAAATTACCTTATTAAGAATACGCCCAGAGTGGTTGGAGGAACTACTCCTTTGTGCACCCGTATAGCTAAGCTTTTTTATGAACAGATAATCAACATGGTAGTTCCGGTTTCCTCCACCCAGAGCGCGGAGATGGCCAAGCTTCTGGAAAACACTTTTAGAAGCGTAAATATCGGGCTGGTCAACGAGGTGGCTCTTATGTGTGACCGGCTGAAAATCGATGTCTGGGAGATAATCGAGGCGGCAAAAACCAAGCCTTTTGGGTTTATGCCTTTTTATCCCGGACCCGGCTTGGGGGGCCACTGTATCCCCATAGACCCGCATTATCTTTCCTGGAAATTGAAATCTTTGAACTATTATGCCCGCTTCATAGAATTAGCCGGGGATATCAACTCGCATATGCCGGAATATGTGGTGGAAAGGGTTACCCGGGCTTTGAACCAGGTCAAAAAGACGGTTAAAGGCTCGGATATTCTGGTCTTAGGAGTAGCTTATAAAAAGGATATCAGGGACGTCAGGGAATCTCCTGCCTTAGACGTGATCAAGCTTTTGCAGAATGCCGGAGCCAGGGTCAAATATAATGACCCGCATGTCCCTTCTATTTTGATGAACTCGGATACTATGAGGTCGGTCAGACTGTCCTCTCCTCTTTTGAAGAAGACTGATTGTGTAATCATCGTCACTGATCACTCAGCCTATGACTGCGATTGGATTGTGAAGAATTCAAAATTAGTCTTTGATACCCGTAACGCCTGTAAGCAGGTAAAGAGTAACCGGGGGAAAATTGTAAAGCTATAGATTTTCTAATTTTCCTCTGATTTTTTTCTTTTTGATGAAGCCGACGTATTTTTCAATTCCAGGCTGAGGAGAAAAGCACTTCGAATTTGCATCCATGCTAAAGTTTCTGAAAGCCATTATATTTTTTTTATTTCTTTTTTGCTTTTGCTCGATACCAAGCTATTCCACTTCCCTGGAGAATATTCCTCTGGATTCCTGGGTATATCCGAGCATAGAAGAGCTTTATACCCAGGGACTTTTCCCTAAACTGGTCAGAGGAAATAAGCCTTATTCCCGGGGAGAAATCGCCTCATATCTTCAGGAAATTGACACCCGGACAGAGAAGGGCGATCTGGTTTTGACCCGGACCCAATCCTGGCTTATAGATAAGCTTAAGAAAGAATTTGAATATGAGTTAAAAGCTTTATCTGAGGAATCTGAAGTCTCGAAGAAAAAAGAAGAACCTAAAAAACTTAAGGTTTTCTTAAGTCCTGTCTTATATCTGGTGAGTAATCAGCATGATTCTTCTTATACCAGGGGAAAAGGTATTATAGAAGGAGCTTTTCAGTGGAAAAACTTTTTGTTCAAGGATCGAATCATCATAGACACTAAAGCAGAAAAGGAGACAAACTTCTTCGGGCAGAAATGGAAAGGAGATTTAACCGGTATTTTCGACCAGGGATATATTAAAGGGAATTTCAAATATTTCGAATTTCAATGGGGCAGGGATTACCTGCGCTGGGGACCAGGAAGCAGGGACTATCTCCTGCTTTCAGGCTTTTCGCCTCCCTTTGATATGTTGAAGCTTACAGGGAAGATCGGAGTTTTCAGGTTCGATTTTTTCGCCACGGGATTGGATGAGATTTTTCTGCCGGATTCTAACTTTTTTGCCAAGAGGTATTTTTCCGGACACAGGATAAATATGAAGTTAAAATCCGGCATAGAGTTAGGTCTTTCTGAGGTAGTGGTCTATGGTGGGGAAAGAAGGAAACTTGAGCCATATTACCTTAATCCCCTTTTTCTTTTTTATGGCGAGCAGTTCAATCATAATATAGATGATAATCCTCTCTGGAGCTTCGACTTCTCCATTACTCACTTTAAGAATAAAGAATTCTATGGGGAGCTGTTGATAGATGACTTTCAATACGATTTCAAATCTGAGCCTCAGCAAATCGGCTTCCTTTTAGGGCTAAAAGGAGCAGATCTTTTAGGATTTACCAGAAGTTATCTGACTCTGGAATATACCCGGATTAATAAATGGGTCTATGGACAGGATAAGCCCTGGAATCTCTATACCTATCGGGATGTGGGGATGGGAAGTTTTTTGGGTCCGGATGCGGATGACTTTTTTGCAGAGATTTTGTATCATT
>Ga0209642_10002559_pt1 | contig 11917 bp, 11 predicted proteins | sample RifCSP19_2_FD_184025 | JGI IMG/M metagenome (GOLD analysis project Ga0209642, IMG submission 184025) | Soil microbial communities from Rifle, Colorado - Rifle CSP2_sed 19_2 (SPAdes) (version 2) | ecosystem: Environmental > Terrestrial > Deep subsurface > Rock core/Sediment | place: Rifle... | reverse complement strand
ATCAGGGAGTTTTCATCTTTGAAATAGCCCCCCTTTATATTCCAGTACTTTTTCATCTGGAACATATTCTCATCCATCCCGAAATAGATATCAGTCCGGTCCTCATCTGGACGGATGATAGCGGACATAAAGAAAGGAGCCGCTATCTCCACTTCTGGAATCTTTTTCACTTCTTCCAAGACTGAATAATCGAAATAGTTAGGGATCTTCCCTCCTGACAAAGCTAAAGATGCCGCCTCATACGGACATCCCCTCGGTACGAGCATTATCTGATAACCCATTTTACCTAACTCGCCGGTCATTCCTTTCTCATATCCTTTGGTAAAAGAGAGCAATGAGAACAAGACCGTCACTGAAACAGCAATTGAAAGAACTGTCAGAAGAGTCCTGATCTTGTTTCTTAACAAATTCTTTAGTGCAAATAAGATGAACTTCATTTTATTTTACCTCCTGAAAAAGATATTTATAAAACGTCAATGTTTTCTTAGCACCATAAGCAATGGCTGAAGAGCCTTTGTCAGCCTCCTCCACTGGCTTGAGCAGCTTTGTATTTATCTCTTTGGTATTTTCAAGCACAAAAGGGGAGTTCAGGTCCTTCCCTCCGAATTGTCTCCTGAACTCCTGAGCGTTAAGCTCCTTCCCTTTTTTCTCCCTGTCCCTCTGGATTGTAAAATCGATTATCTTACCCTCTAAGGTAAAAGCCCAAACTACCTCGATTGTGCCATATTCACCTCTTTCCGCATGTGGGTGTATCATCCCGATAAGCTCTTTACCTTTATAGATCTCATAGAAGGTCAGCTCGGTTTCATCCGAATCTAAAGGCCGGCCTAGGAGATCTTCGCACTTCTTCTTTGCTTCACCGTCTATTTTTTTCAAAACCGATTTGTAATTTGTCGCCTTGGGATAAAGCTTATAGACATCCCTATCCGGAAACCTGAAAACGCAGACTGCGGCAAAACTGGACACAGGGAAATAAATTGCCAGGGCTAAAACCAAGACCGATATTGTCTTTTTAAATCTCAGTAATCTTTTCATCTCTTTTTCCTTTTTCCTTTTTCCTTTTTCCTTCTTCCTTTTTTGTTCTTTCGTCTCCCGTCTTATTTCTCACGTCTTTCCTTTTTAGAAGTTCAAGTTCAATTGAGTTGTAAAAAGTCCTGTGCTTTTATTCATCCCCTCTGCATCCTTAGACCAGCTTTTTTCATAGACAATCCTGGGGGTAACATACTTGTTGATACGATAGCCTAACCCCAAACCTGCATCTATAATATAATCTTTTGCTTTAAGATTTGGATCCCAGTAGTTCATTTTAAGGCTGGCTAAAATCTTCGGGGTTAGCTCATAATCACCACCTAAATAGAACCCACCAACATTTACTTTTTCATCTCTACCAACAATTAGCTCCCCTCTGAGGGTAAACTCTCTATAAGGATACTGAATATCAAATCCCAATCTATTCTTGTGAACGTAATTGATCTTTTCTTCTTCCCTCATCATCATCCCTATCATATATTCCCCTTCTGGAGCGCCACCTATAAGTCCGGAAATCCCGTATCTTAAATCACCATTTGTTCTCCCTATTCTGAATATAAAAAGCCCTTCATTTTTAAGGCTTATCCTCCCATCGCCCCGTCCATTGGTAAAAGACAGGTCATACTCATAATCCTTAAAATATCCTCCCACTTCTACACCTATATCTTCTCTTGTTCCCAGGCTCCTCGTAAACATAGGTTGCAGAATTAGAAGATGTGAAACATAATACTGCAGATTCCCAAAAGGAACCACGAATTTCCCGAATTTCAAATTTATCTGCCCTTTAGGACCTTTTAGCACGAAATATTTATCCCCGTAATGGTAATTAAACTCCCTGGAGAAGAAATCGAAATCAGGGGAATACGATGCCTGCAAAACCAAAGTTGCCCAGTCACCAGACTCGCCCTGAAAGATATATTTGAAATTCACCTCAGCACCATGAATCAAAAAATTATCCCGGTTAATTTTCCCCTGGTTATCGTAAAGCATAAACCTCGAATCCAGAGCCCCCGTGATCTGGTAATTTCGAGCATAAGCAGTTGGTCCGATTAACATCAGCGAAGCTAAAATAATTGCAACCCTTTTTGCTTTTTCCATATCCTTCCTTTCTATTCGAGACTATCTATTAAGCAACCCCTTTGCCAAAAAGCAAAAAACCACTTAAGTTTCTCTTAAGTGGTTGAACATTAATAAGATATAATCTCTCTAATTTTTAGCTACCTTTCTACCAATGAGAATTTGAGCTTTTTCCTACAAAGGGTGTAGCAGATGATACAATATTTTTGGGAGTGCAAAAACTTGCTTTTGCGAGCATCAGTCGCATTTGGATCCGTAGGACAAGCTGATGCACTCCGGGAAGATGATACAATTTTTTGTGGAGACGCATTGAATGCGTCTCCACATAGAAAAGCCCACCTTGGGGCAAGGTGGACTACCGTGATACTGGCTTTTTGTGTAGCGGAAACCTTTAGGTTTCCAATTTTCATAAAAAATGGAAGGCTGAAGCCTTCCGCTACATACTCCTTGAGGGTTCGGTCCGCCTTAGTGTAGTTTTTCACTATTTCGGTAACGGTTTTTCAGTTATAGTAATTGGGAAAGGAGACCGTTACCATGACAAAGTCTATCAGATTAGGACTGACGTCCAAATGGTTATTGGTAGTACACCTCTGTGCCTGCCCTTTATATTTGGGCAACCACAGGGAGGCCGTTGCTGAACCCTTGGAAATGGTATATTGAGTGGGGAGTCGTTAATGTAGGGACAGCCCTTGTTGAGCGAAGCGAAATCCATTTTTTATCTGGATGGCTGTCCGCATTGGGGTTAGGACTTCAGGTTTCCAATTTTCATAAAAAATGGAAGGCTGAAGTCTCAAGACCTTGAGGCCTTCCGCTACTAATTATTCTAACACGGTAACACGCTCGGGCAGGAGTTGTACTCTTGCCCGAAAGCATCGTCACGGACGATGCACTCCAAATATCTTATTGATTCTGGAGTGCAAGAGCTTGCTCTTGCTCACATCAGCAAGCTGATGCACTCCTACAACCTATACTTCTCCATCCTGTATAACAAAGTCGGTCTTGATATTCCCAAGTATTTTGCCGCCTGGGTCTGGTTTCCATTGGCTTTTTCCAGAGCTATTTTGATAAGCTCTTTTTCCACCTCTTCCAAATCAATCCCTTCCTCCGGCAGGTCCATAACCACGTTTCCGAATTTTTTCTCCCCTTTCCATATCTTTTCAGGCAGATTTTCTTTTTTGATCATACATTCCTTTTTTAAAACTAAAGCTCTTTCGATAGTATTCTCTAACTCCCTGACATTCCCGGGCCAGGAGTAGTTCATCAGGGAATGCATTGCCTCATCTTCAATTTGACAATCGGTATCTCCGAATTTCTTGAGAAAATGCTGAATCAAGCTCGGAATGTCTTCTTTTCTTTCTCTTAAAGGAGGCAGGGTAATGGAAATAACGTTCAGCCGATAATAGAGGTCTTCTCTGAACTTCTTCTCCTTAACCAATCTTTCTAATTCCTGATTAGTAGCCGCTATGATGCGCACATCTATCTTTACAGGTGAACTTGAGCCGACTCTATCAATCTCCCTTTCCTGAATTGCCCTTAAAAGTTTTGCCTGCATCTCTGATGACATCTCAGCGATCTCATCCAGGAATAAAGTTCCTTCATCTGCCAGCTCGAATTTACCTTCCCGGTCTTTTATCGCTCCGGTAAATGCGCCTTTAACATGCCCGAAAAGCTCACTTTCTAAAAGAGTGGGTGGAATAGCCGCACACTGAACCGCAACAAAAGGTCCTTCTGCGCGAGGACTATGATAATGAATTGCCTTGGCAACCAACTCCTTTCCAGTCCCGCTTTCGCCTAAGATAAGAACATTCGAATTTGTGCCAGCCACTAATGAGATAAGCTCAAACACCTTTTCCATTTTCGGACTTTTTCCGATGATATTTTCGAATTTGTATTTCTCAGTCAACTGGCTTTTTAAACTTATGTTCTCTTCCTTGAGAGATTTCAGCTCCAAAGCCTTTTTGACGATTAAGCTCAGCTCCTCCTGGCTAAAAGGCTTGGTGATGTAATCGTATGCTCCTGCCTTCATCGCCTCAACTGCACTATCGATGGTGCCAAAGGCTGTTATGATGATGAAAGGCGCCTCGATTTTAATCTTTTGGGCTTCTTTTAAAAGCTCCATCCCTCCCATCTCAGGCATAGAGAGGTCAGAGATGATCAAATCCACGTCCTTTTCCTTGAGAAATGACAAAACCTCTTTCCCGTTGGAGAAAACATGCACTTCCCATCCTTCCCCTTTTAAGCTGTATTCCATAATCCGGGAAAGGCTCGGATCATCTTCAGCTATCACAATTTTACTTTTCTTCATCTTTTCATACCCCTTTGATGGGGAAACTCAGGGTGAACACTGTCCCCCTTCCAAAATAACTTTCCACCTTTATTTCCCCTTTATGATTCTGAATTATCCTTTCCACGATCCCCAAGCCCAAACCTGCCCCGTTTTCTTTGGTGCTGAAGAAAGGTGTGAAGATTTTCCCTTTGGTCTCCTCAGACATCCCTTTGCCGGTATCCTGAAATGAAACTATTACCCTATTTCTATCAAGGTGAGTTGAAATGGTTATCTCCCCTTTATTTTCTATCGCTTCTAATGAGTTTAAAATCAAATTGATAAAAACCTGTTTGAGCTGGGAAGGGTCTGCTTTTATCCTGGGTAGATTTTTGTGCAGATTGGTTTTTAAGGTGATCTCTTTTTTGGCTACCTGGGGAGAAAGGATTAAGACCGTCTCACCGATAAGCTGATTAATCTCAGTATCAATAAGATTAGGCAGAGCCGGCCTGGCATAATTTAAAAAATCGGTTATCACTTTATTTAATCTGGTGACTTCTTTTAGGAGGATATTCAGGAATTCATACTTTGAATCTTCCGGTTTGTAGTCTTTACGCAAAATCTCCAGAGAACCCTGAATAGAACCCAGCGGATTTCTGATCTCGTGGGCAATCCCTGCGGCTAACTCACCAATGACTTTGAACTTATTAGCCTGGATCAGCTCTTCTTGAGTTTTTTTTAACTCCTCTCTCCTTTTTCTTTCCGCCTCAACTAAAGTCCCTGAAACCCAGGCAACTATGTTGTAAAGCAAGATCTCAAATAGAGCATCATATCTTTGAGAGGGGATATGCCCCCAGCGGTGAAAAACATGGGGTAGAAAGACCAAGCTTGTAGCCAGAGAAGAAATCATTGCTCCTTTAAGACCAAAAGTGAAGGCAGAGAAAATAATCGGAACGTAATATAGCCTCCTATAGAGGTCGTGTAGAAGCGGTTTATCAACCGGGGTAATGTAATGCAGGACCGAGAGAACAATTATGCTCAGCCCTACAAGTATCATCTCTTTTTTTTTGTGCATTTGCTCTTTAATAATACGAAAATCGAGTAGAATCTAACATGTTAGTGATGATAAATCAACTCTTTATTAGATTACCTTGTCTGTTATCCTGACAAAAAGGTACAATTCAAAAAAAGTCATCAGTTCAAAAAGATTTTAAAAAAAATTGCCCAGAGGGTCTTGACAATTTTGAGAAACTAGTTATATTTGAAAAGTTCAAGATTTTCTGCTCATTATCCTAAAAACCCCCTTTTAAGGTTAAAGAGCAGATAGGAGGAGAGGAAGCAGTCAACCCGGATTGAGTTAGTTAAAGGCTCCTCAGGCTGTCTCCCACAGTTTTTTGTCAATACATATTTGCGAGGACCGGATGCCTCTGCACTGCAACAAAGAAAATAAAGCTGGTCTTTTTGAAGTATCCTGTAAGACTTTCCTTTTTCTTCTTGTATTGAGTCTTGCATTTTTATCTGGCTCACAGGCATCTACTATTCCAGTGGGCTTGACCTTCACCACTGCCAATTACACCCAGTGCGATACCCTTTTGATCCAGATTCAGGTTTCAACTGATAAAGCCTTCTCAAACATTGTAGATCAGAGCAACTGGACCGTGTGTCAATCGAACACTAATTTCACCTATTCAGCTTATCTCCCTCCGGTTCAGGGGAACTTTTACTGGCACGGCAGGCACATGAACCGTTGCACCGGTGAAGTCTCTGCCTGGTCTGTTCCGTTTAGATTTTATCTTTTGCTCGACCCGAGCAAACTTGTTCCCGGGGATGTCAATGGCGATGGCTTTCTCACTCCCGTGGATTTAATTTATCTGGTCCAGTATTTTTTCGCAGGAGGACCCCAGCCTACCCCTCCCCAGGTTGGAGATGTAAATTGCGATGGCAAATGCACCGTGGGTGACCTGATCTATTTGATTAATTACCTGTGGAAGTCCGGGCCTCCACCCTGCAGACCTTATTTTAAACTTTTAAGTCTGCAACAAGCCAAGTAGCTGACTAAATACCTCTTTTGTGGATTTCAGTCAACATACCCTGCTCGAACCGTAGATTGGTCGTTCCACAGGTTCAGCTTCTTAAGTTTTTTGAAAAAGTAGAGATTCACCCTTCAGCCAGAAGCCTCCTGTAACAATCCTTCAAAATTGTAAAAAACTGAAAAAACTCTTGATAATTTAGGTTTTTATGCTTATAAAGTGAATGGACACACTTCAAAAGATTAGAAATAGCGAGAAAAATGATGGAAGGGTTAAAAGAGGAAAATCAAAGGCTCAAGCGAGCAGTTGAGGAATTGTCTATTCTCAACGAGATAGGTCTGGCAATCAGCTCGACCCTGGGCGTGGAAAAGATAACTGAGTTGATTGTGAAAAAGTGCACCAAACATATCCGGGCAGAACAGGGTGCTATCTGGCTTCTGACCGAAGAGGATAAGATTACTCCCTTGAAAACCTTTGTGAGAATAATGAATTCAACCTTCAGCGGAGTTCCCTATCATTTCGGGATGAGCCTTACCGGCTGGATGCTCAAAAACCAGGAGCCGCTTTTGATAAACGAGCTGACAAAGGACGAGAGATTTAAGGGAATTGAAAAGGAGTCGGAAAAGATCAGATCTCTATTAGCAGTTCCTTTAAAATTGAAAAACAAGATGATAGGGGTTCTTTGTCTTTTTAACAAAAAGGAAGGTTCTGATTTTACCCCAGACGACCAGAGGCTTTTGTCCATCATTGCCACACAGTCAGCCCAGACCATAGAGAATGCCAGGCTTTACGAAGAAGAGCGAAAGCTTCTGGTTTTAGAAGAGGATCTGAGAGTTGCCCGCGAAATTCAGCAATCACTTCTGCCTAAAAGTGATCCGGCAATCGAGGGTATGGAGATCACAGGTTTATCCCTTCCTGCAAAACAGGTCGGCGGCGACTACTATGATTTTATTCAAATCGATGAAAGTCATCTCGGGCTTGTCATAGCAGATGTTTCTGGCAAAGGTACTCCCGCGGCTTTGCTCATGGCAAATCTGCAAGCTTGCTTAAGAGGGCAGGCTGTGATAAACCGCAGTGTAAAGGATACCGTGGCTAACGCAAATTTTATGCTTTCCAGATTTATGGACACTGGTAAATTTATTACTCTTTTTTATGGCATCTTAGACATCAAAGACAAAACTTTTACCTATACTAACGCCGGACATGACTTCCCCATCCTTCTGCACCCGGGCGGAGACTTAAGAACGCTGGAGAAAGGGGGACTGATTCTGGGGATTTCCGATAGGTCAAAATATGAAGAGGAAACCGTTCAGTTGAAACGGGGCGATTTACTGCTATTGTATACAGATGGAATAACTGAGGCAACGAATGAAAAAGAAGAGATGTATGAAAAGGATAGGCTTCTGCAGCTTCTTAAAGATAACCTCAGGCTCTCAGCTCAAAACCTTTCCCGAAAAATTGTCGATTCAGTTATTGACTTTCAGGGCACTTACCCCCAGGAGGATGATATCACCCTGGTTTTATTGAAAACCTGAAATCTCGATAGATGGTTCTCATCCTTGGCTGGTCTAAGGCAGATGCGGCTTTAGCTTCCTGCTCAAATCGAATTTTGGCTTCACTATCGCACAGAAGATGTTTGGGCAGAAACTTTAAAGCCACTATCCTATCCAGCTTGGTGTCCTGGGCTTTATAGACCACACCCATCCCCCCTTCACCCAGCTTTTCCAAGATTTTGTAATGTGAAATGGTTTTGCCAATCATTTTTCCAATCCCATTTTCTTAAGCAGTGCTGTGAACCTTGGGTCCGAGCGAAGACTGTCAAGAAGCGGAAAAGTCCCGAGAGTAGCCATCCAAGATTCCCGTTCTAAATAAGCCTTTTCCAGGTATTCGAATGCTTGGTCCTTCTCGCCGAGTCCCATATAGATTATGGCTTTGTAGAAGGGTGAGACATACCTCTCTTGGGATAGCTCGTTCAATCGGTCGAGCATTTTCAGCGCTTTATATCTTTGGCCTGACATAGCATAGACACTTCCAAGAGTTCCTACCCCAAATGGACTGCCTTGTGAAAGAGTCATGAACTTGTTGGAAGCCACAATGGCTTCTTCCCACATTCCCTTGGCAGAATAGGTCCATCCCAGAAAAAGATAGACCAATGAGAAGTTCGGGTCCATTTCGACCGTCTTGCGATATTGATCTAATGCTTCATCATACCGGCGCTCCCAATACAATCCGAGTCCATAAACTGAGTTTATCATGAGCGAAAGTGGGTCCAATTCCAGAGCCCGCTTCACTGAAACCGTTCCTTCATCGAATCTCCTCATTGGCGCTAAAGACACGCCGTACCATTCGTGTCCTGTTGCATAGTTGGGGTTGAGTTCAAGGGCTCGTTTGAATTCATCTTCGGCAGCAACCCAGTCCCAGTCATAGAACGTGTGGACCCAACCCATTGAGGTATGAGCCTCGGCCAGCGTATCGTCAATCTCCAGTGCCTTTTCCGCAGCAACTCTTGCTCGGGGGTAGGCCTCTTTCGGAGGCAACCAACCAAAATGTCCAAGCAAGACATAGCAGTCAGCTATTCCTGCATAGGCGAGCGCATATAGAGGGTCTTTGTTAATTGCCTGTTGAAAACACTCAATCCCCTTTTGTAATCCTCCTTCATAGCGCCTGTTCCAGAAGTAACGGCCCTTTAAATAAAAGTTGAAGGCTTCCTGGTCGTCCGTGAAACGCTTTACCAGCTTAGCTTTCTCTTCTTTTAAAAGCTTGACTTTTAGCTTATCTACAATTGCCAGGGAGATTTCATCTTGAATGGCGAATACGTCATCAATCTCTCGGTCATATCGCTCCGACCAAAGATGATAGCCGTCTGCCACATTAACAAGCTGTGCGGTTATCCTTAATCTATTCCCTGCCTTCCGCACACTTCCTTCGAGTAATGTTTCCACATTGAGCTTTCTGCCAATCTCGCGGATATCTATTTCCTTACCTCTAAACGAAAAAGACGAAGTTCGGGCAACTACTCGCAAACCTTCTAACTGCGTGAGCGCATTAATTATCTCCTCTGCCATTCCATCACAAAAATAGTCCTGTTCTTTGTCAACGGTCAAATTGGTAAATGGGAGAACCGCAATGGAAGGCAGGAGACCTTTTTTGGGCAATCGTTCCTTGGGGATGCCAAATTCAAGCTCTTTTCTGAGTATTTTAATATCCACTGACATTTCATCTATATGTTGGTAACGTTCACCCTTATTTTTCGCTAAGGCTTTATCAACTGCTTTTTGTAATTCATCCGGAACATTTGCCTTATACCTTGCCAATGGTTCCGGGGTCTCATTTACAATTGAGTATATTATGGCGGCTTCATAATCACCTTTGAACGGTAATTGCCCGGTTATCATCTCGTATAATACCACTCCAAAGGAGAAAATATCTGAGCGCTGGTCAACTTCCAATCCCTGAACCTGTTCTGGTGACATATACTGCATCGTCCCTAAGGTCGTTCCTGTTTTGGTTAATCTGGAGACCCCCCTGAGTTTAGCCAGACCAAAATCCATTATCTTTACCTGGCCTCTGGAGGTAAGCATTATATTGTCAGATTTTATATCCCGGTGCACTACTCCTTTCTCATGTGCTACTACCAGACCTTCACATACCTGAATTACTATATCCACGACTTCCTTTATAGAGAAAGTTTTCTCTTCCAGAAGCTTTTTGAGTGATTTTCCTTCAACATAAGCCATCGAGATGAAGCATTCCCCTTCGACTTCATCTATCTCATGAATAGTGCAGATATTCGGATGGTCTAAGGCAGATGCAGCTTTGGCTTCCTGCTCAAATCGAATTTTGGCTTCACTATCGCACAAAAGATGCTTTGGCAGAAACTTCAGAGCCACTGTTCTATCTAACTTGGTATCCTGGGCTTTATAGACCACACCCATTCCCCCTTCACCAAGTTTTTCAAGGATTTTGTAATGTGATATCGTTTTGTTAATCATCAGGTTGCCCTTGAACTCATCCCCTGACCCCTTCTCCCCGCCTTTGGCGGGATCTTCGACTTAAAAAGAGAAGGGGGACATTAGTCCCTCTCTTTCTAAGAGAGGGATTTAGGGTGAGTTCGCAATGTGAAACTGTTTTACCCAGCATAACGTTTTACGCTCAGTCCTTGAACTCATCCCCTGGCCCCTTCTCCCCGCTTTTGGCGGGATCTTCGACTTAAAAAGAGAAGGGGTGTAAGTCCCTCTCTTCCTAAGAGAGGGATTAGGGTGAGTTCGTTTTGAAATTGTCCTGCCAATCATCTTTCACCATTGGTAGCCGCAGACTTTAGTCTGCGAGGCGATGCTTGTAAATATCCTACCGCAAGTTAAAAGCTTGTGCCTGCTTTGTAGTGAGAAATAGTCCTGCCTATCATTATTCCTTCAGATAAAAGATTGCCTTTATACAAGCATTATATTAAAGAATTTCTGAATGTCAAAAGAAAAAAGAGGGACGGCAGAGAGTTAGCTGTTCTCCAGATGTCTTTGAAATGACAAGAGAGCTTTTCTGCTGAGTCAAATAAATTTGGATTATGGAGATAGTGATTAGTAGGAGACCTATAATTCCACTTTATTTTCTTCTTCGATCTTCTTTTCCGAGAAATAACTTTCTTTTTCTGGAAGAGTATATTTTAAGCGACCTTTTCTGGAATTAACTAACATCTCAGCGCTTATACCTAAAACTATACCTAATAGAAAAGTAAACAGGAGATAATTCTGAATTAGAAAAAACCAGAGCAAAAAAGTGAGGGAAAGGCAGAAAAGCACAATTTTCAAAGACCGGAAAATTGTCAGGCGTAGAACTTCAGGAGAGTTGAACCTCATTTTATTAAGGTCTTCCAGTATCTGATAATCCATCTAATCCCTTCCCTGTTCCTTTCTAAAGAAAAATTCACTAAAATCAAAAGATAAAAGGAATATATAAGCTAAAAGAATAGGCAGGGTAAAGGCGATATCCAGAAGCTTAAGCAGGCGAATTTCATTTGCCCAGAAAGATTTCAGCATAAGCTCAATTACCTTCAAGAGGGCAAAGGAGATAATGAGGATGTAGGTGTCAACCAGGAAGATCCAAAAAATCTGTTTTATCTTAAGCGGCAATTTATCCCCACTTTTCTAAAGATATTACACGTTTGGTTAGATCTGATTTGTCTATATCATTATCGGTCAATAGCAACTTCTCAGCAGAAGATTTCCTTCCCTCGGTATAGTTTATTTATTCTCCTGTTCAGTTTTTTTTCATAAAGACATTTCTCTATAGAAAAAACCTCAACCATCTAAAAGTAAATCCCCTAAAGTTCTGTTCAGGTATTCCGATTACAAAAAGAGTAGATGGGTATGAGGGGGCCTGCATTTAATCTTCGCTGATCTATTCCCAGCAGCGGAAACATATTCCAACCAAACAAATCACTTTCTGAAGGTCTTTTATGGTGCCTGGTTTCTTTCGCCAGTTCCAGCAAAAAAAAGGATGTGGAGTTTTTTTTCTTCGAAAT
>Ga0209642_10002558_pt1 | contig 11921 bp, 8 predicted proteins | sample RifCSP19_2_FD_184025 | JGI IMG/M metagenome (GOLD analysis project Ga0209642, IMG submission 184025) | Soil microbial communities from Rifle, Colorado - Rifle CSP2_sed 19_2 (SPAdes) (version 2) | ecosystem: Environmental > Terrestrial > Deep subsurface > Rock core/Sediment | place: Rifle... | reverse complement strand
CCCCGCAGAAACAATTTATCTAAATTTGATAGCGTTAAATGCACCCAAGTAGGACGGCCATGTCCACATTGATCGCCATTGTCGGTTTGTTCAAGTTTGCGCAACAATGCATTCATTTCATCGATACTAAGTTTCCGCTTGGCACGCACACTACTATGACAAGCAATAGTGGCTAGAATCTTATTGCTATTTTCAACAATGCTATCTATGCAATCATGTGTTAATAAATCAGCGATGACATCATGGATTAATTGACCAACATCCGCATCTTGTAATAACACTGGAACACAGCGCACCAGAATATTTTCAGGAGAAGACCTGGTAATTTCAAACCCAAATTTTCGTAATAACTCAAAGTTAGATTCCACACAATTAATTTCTGAATTGTTTAAAGTTAAAGCTATCGGCACAAGTAACGTTTGCATTGGTATTAATTCAGCACCGTATGTTGATTTTAACTGCTCATAGTTGATTCTTTCATGAGCAGCATGAGCATCAACCAAAATCAAGCCATCTTGATTTTGTGCTAAAATATAAACACCATGTAGCTGAGCTAAAGCAAAACCCAAAGGATGGATAGCGCTTAAATTATCGTGTAAAACATCATGATCATTAATCAAAGATTTTATAAAAGATGGCGACGAAGATGTGGCAATTCCACTGGCAAAATTCGCTAATTCATCGTAAACCCTACTTTCTTCTGCTGCTACTAAAGATAAAGATTGTTGCCTTGATGCTCCATATATTGCTGTTGGTGCTGGAGCGTAGGTAGGAGGAGGCGTAGGAGCAAGAAGCATATCAGGAGCTGAGATTGCTCTGCCTGCTGTTAATACTTCTTTTAAACCTTTTGCAACAAAATCATGAATCAATCTGCTGTCACGAAATCTAACTTCGGCTTTTGCTGGATGAACATTAACATCAACTAAAGTCGGATCAAGATTTAAATATAAGATAACTACCGGATAACGTTGCTGATATATCACATCTTGGTAAGCTTGGCGTATAGCATGAGATATAATTTTATCCCGCACTACTCTGCTATTAATATATAAATACTGTAAATCTGGCGTGTAATTTGGCTGTGATACCCAACCAGTCAAACCCAAAGAATCTGAACCAATATCAATACTTAAGGCATTCTGTGCAAATTCTTTGCCAACTATCTCCCCTACTCTGTTTATACATTCTTTTGAAGTTTTAGCTGGCGTAAGTTTCAAGATTACTTTGCTATTGTGTTTTAATAAAAATTCAACGTCAAAGCGGCTAAGCGCCAAACACCCTACTAACTCTAAAATATGACCAAATTCAGTTTGTTCAGAACGTAAAAATTTACGTCTCACAGGTATATTAAAAAAAAGATCTGTTGCTTCAACAGTTGTTCCTATTGGGTGTGAATTTGGTTGTAATAATAAAACTTGAGATTCTCCCTCAACAACAACTTGCCAACCAACAGCAGCATCTGCAACTCTAGAAGCTAATTTAAAACGCGCTACCGAAGAAATACTAGCCAGTGCTTCTCCCCTAAATCCCAGACTTTTAACATGTTCTAAATCATCAAGGCTCTGAATCTTGCTAGTAGCGTGCCTGCATAAAGCCAGCTTCAGTTCTTCTTTAACAATACCGCTTCCATTATCGCGCAATCTAATTAATCGAGTGCCGCCTTTTTCAATTTCAAGGTTAATCTCAGTTGCGCCAGCATCTAGGCTATTTTCTAATAACTCTTTTACCACAGAACTAGGACGCTCAATTACTTCACCAGCAGCAATTTGACTAACAAGATGCGAATCTAAAATTTTAATATTCATTTAGACATCCTTTTTTTGTATTATTTTTTTAAGCATTCTCCTACCCTTAGAAGAAGTTGCAATAATTTCCACATCCCTTCCTCGCTTTCCTGGAATAAAATTAAATTTACATACTAAATCTGCAGGCTGTAAAAACCCTTTACCATGCTCCGGCCATTCTATCAAACAAATATTTTTTTCTGTAAAATAATCTGAGATGCCAATATATATTAATTCCTCAGGGTTGGTTAAACGATATAAATCAAAGTGACAAATTACTTTGGTTTTAATTTGATAAACTTCAAACAAATTAAAAGTTGGACTACGCACATGCCCCAAATAACCAAGGCTACGCAAAAAACCGCGCACCAGTGTAGTTTTACCTGCGCCAAGATCTCCTTGCAAATAAATTACACTGCTAGGCTCACTTGCATCTGCAATAACACCACCCAATTTTCGCATTGCTACAGGATTGGTTATTGGAAAAAAGGAAAAGGGGTCAAGTCTCATCTTAGAACAAGTTAAAACTTGTTCTAAGATGAGACTTGACCCCTTACCTCTACAAATCACCATATTCTAACATGCTCTTTTTTAGGAATAACCATGGGATCCCCTGGTTTGCAATTATATGCTTCTTTAAACCCATCCTGTTGCTTCATTTGCTCATTTACCCTTGCAAAACCTAAAGAGTGCGGATCGGTTTTCAATCTTAGCTCGGTAATGCCTTTTCTTTCTACTTCACAATACAGTCTTGCAAGTTGAAGAAAAAATCTTTTCTTCAACTCTTGGTTATTATCCTTGCCACCAGGAAATGCGGCATTATAAGCTGTGGTAAGACCAACTAAGTCACCTATATTTTCTCCAAGGGTGAATTTGCCATTATGACCTATCCTGTCATATTGGGTTATTAAAAGCTTAGATCTTTCTTTAAATGTTTTTTTGTCTTTTTCTTTCATCCAGGGCTTAAATGCACCATCGGCATCATATTTATTTCCGTGATTGTCTATTGCATGACCAAGCTCATGACCAATGACAGCACCAATAGCACCTAAATTCACCTCTTCAGGCTCATTTTTATCATAAAAAGGATATTGCAAGATTCCTACCGGAAAACATATTTTGTTATACGATGGATTATAATAGGCATTTACAGTTAGCGGTCCCATTTCCCAGCGATTGATATTTACAGGACCCTTGAGCTCTTTTAAATCTTTCTCGATTAACAACTGCCCAAGTTTATGGCTGTTGGCAATTGGCGCATCTACCGAATACACAGCCCTTGGATTAAAATCCCAATCCTTTATAGTGTCAGGACTAACCAATGCTAATTTAGCAATTTTTATCTTACGCATGGCCTCTTGTTTTGCGCTCTTACTCAACCAAGTATTATTTTGCAATTGTTCCATTAAAGCAATTCTTATTTTCTCAATTGATTTTACAAACTTTTCTTTTGGAAAATCCGGGAAAATTTTAGGCAATAGTATGAAATCCACTTCTTTATCAAAGCTGTTCATTAGGGCTCTGGTGCAACGCTCTTGCCTATTTGGTCTTTTATTTGGACCGCCTAAATATTTCTTATTAAACTCAAACTTCTTATTAAAAAATTCCGGGTATGCGTCATCCATTATTGGTCTTAACTGAAAGTATAAAAAAACGCTTTTTAATTCTTCAAGCGATGCTGTTTTTAGTTTTGTATCAAGAAATTTCATGGTGTTATTCCCTATGATATTTCTTATAATCACATGCTCAGGGATATCAGAAAGAAATTTTTCTAATTTTAAGTTAGGGTAGTTTTTTATCAATTCTTCACGTGAAACTTTAGTTCTTGAAAAAAGCTGCTCTTGAATAATCGGAGGGGTTGGATATTTTTGTGCTAATTCTTTTTCAAAGTTAAAGACTAAATCTGCTTTTTTTACCGGAGATTTATCGCCAATAATAGTAAAAAAATCCTTCATTAGCGCCTTCAGCTCTTTGGTTAATTCTTTATTTTTATAATAATCTCTCTCAGGCAAGCTCCTCAATTCAGTATTAAAAAATAAATCATTATAAGCAGGCCTATCGAGATTTGGCTCTTTGGCATTAAAAACAAGAAATCCTAACTGAGACGAACTTGTAATACCTTTTGCAACCATATCAATAAATTCTTCTCTTGTTGTAATCTTGTCTAGCATTTCTTTTGTTTGCTTGACGTATTCTTTCTCTTCTTTTTCTTTAGCTTGTTGATTCATACATGCTGAATAATAGCTTTTTACCTCGCTTTCCATTTCAGACTCAGGTTTTTTTTGGGCCAAATTCAAAAAATATTTCTTTTTAAACTCAAGTAAACGCTCGCTAGCATCACTAAAAGAAAAAATATGGTTAGAACGATCTTCGCGCAATTTAAAACTGTTTATAACCGGGGAACATGCATACTCATAAAAATTGACACATGGATTGATTGAATTATTTACTGGATACTCTCTTTTTTCTGGAATGTCTGAAGTTTTGATAACAGTAGGCTGTTTAGCACTTTCTGCATAAATCAGCTGGCTAAATAAAGTTAGCGTAAAAATTAATGAACCCATTAAGAGTGCTTTAATTATAATTTTTTTAGAAAAAATCATATCATCTCCATAAAAATAAATATTCTAACATCTGGCAATAAATCCGGGGCAATTATATCCAATTCCTTATGTTTTGTCGCCATCAATAAAGGGGCTGTTGCAATCCAAACCTTCGTGTCATCCTCGGGCGTAGACCCGAGGATGACGGTAGGAGAGCACGAGGATGACCAGCAGGAGAACCCCGAGGATAACACAGTAGGAAAGCGTGAGGATTCTTAAGACAGAGGAAATTCATTTCAAAATTTTCGGATTGCAACACTCCCATAAACTATCGTTTTGAATATTTTGATTTGTTCAACTTGATATAATAAAGTAGGTGCATTGAACTCAAATTACAAATATGATTTTAAACAACTCGCCTTCGAGATCAAACAAATCGGTAAAGAACTCGGTTTTGATCAAATTGGCATTACTGATACGGGCATTACTCAAGAAGTTGTTCATCTTAAAACTTGGGTAAAATCCGGTCGCCATGGCAACATGAGCTACTTTGAAAAACACTCTGAGATCTATGAATGCCCACAAAAATTACTTCCCAGCACAACCAGAGTAATTTGTTGTCGCATTAACTATCCACTATCCCAATCATCTTCTCACCCTATTGCATCATTTGCTCAGATCCAAGATTATTCTTCGCATATCCGCCAATTATTAAAAATATATGTAACTAAAATATTGGACAAAATTAAGTTACCCCAAGAAACCAGAGTATTTTCGGGCAATGCCCCTATTTTAGAAAAAGCTCTTGCAGCAAAAGCAGGACTTGGATGGTATGGAAAAAACTCTATTTTAATTAATCAAGATTCTGGTTCCTATTTTTTCTTAGGAGAGATTTTTATCAATATGCCGTTACCCATCGACGAACCGGTAAATGATAGGTGTGGCAATTGTTTTAAATGTGGGGATTCTTGTCCAACCAAGGCTATAATTGCTCCATATAAACTCGATGCACGATGCTGCATCGCATACCTAACTATCGAACACCAAGGCTCTATTCCTATAGAATTACGAACATTAATTGGCACAAAAGTTTTTGGTTGCGATATTTGCCAACAAGCCTGTCCTTGGAACAACTGCAGAAAAAATCAAACCCCACCAAATACAACATTTGTTCTATCTAATCACCTTGGAACAGGCAATTTAGTTGATTGGTTTTTATGGAGTGAACAAGAATTTCTTGATAAAACCAAAAATACTCCTATCAAGCGCATAGGTTATGAACGTTGGTTACGTAATCTGGCTGTAGCTATTGGAAATTCCGAACCCAATAAAGAAATATCAGAAGCTTTGCAATCACGATTAAATCATCCGTCTGCCCTGGTGCGCGAACACGTGGAGTGGGCATTGGCTTCAACTCAATAGACAGTAGTTTTTATATTTATATGTTTAATGAAAATGTAGAAAATCGGTAAAATTAGAAAAATATGCTATATTTATGTCAATGAGGTTTAAAAATATAAGTGTTGTGGCCATTTATATGGAATATCGGGCAATGCGATGGAATATATTTTCGGATTCCATATAATGAATATGGGGAAAAATATTTTCAAAAATTGGAATTAACCAACTTATCGTAGTTTATTGCGTTACAAATTTAATTTTCTAGAGGTAACATATGTATTTTAAACTTAATAGAATGAGTGTTTTATTACTTATTGCATTGTTTTCTTTATTTATTTCAAACACTTCTTTTGCAGATTCTAATCAAGATTTATTAGTCGCAATAGGAGAAAATAATATCGATCGTGCAAGAGAAATTCTACAATATGGTGAAGTAAATTTTCAAAAGATGGATTGGCTTAGGAGTGATAAATTACCATCACGAGAAATGAGTGAACTTCTGCTTGAAAACCAGTACAATAAATTAGGCTTAGAAAAATTTCTCGGGCTTATTGTGGGTTATAATTATTTGGAATATAGAAAGGAAGAGGATGCCCAAAAGGAATTGGTTATCCTTGCTCTGCAAAAGGGTGTAAATCCTAATATACTGTTAGATATAGCCATTGAAAGAGATTGGAAATCTACTCCGCAGACTCGTGTAGGCTGCCATTTGTCAGACTCTCTTGCAGAATATTACATGCTTTTAGCTCTTAGTGAAGGAGCAAAATTTTCTAACATTGAAATAGGACCAAACGCATATCCTTGCGCAACCTTAAAGCTAATTGGGATAATGCTCGATAATCATTTTGATCCAAACAAAATGATAGAAATGGCTTTAGCGGAACCTTTTTCAACATATGCTTCTGGGCTTGAAAGTCGCCTAAGTAAAAGAAAGGCTGTTATAAATCTAGCCTTAGATATGAAGGCAGATCCTAATGTATTATTGGAAATGGCTGTTAATAAATGTCATTTTACTGAACGTGTTACGCATATCTTATATATAGATAAAAAGGAACAGGATGAATTAATAAAGATGGCCTTGGCTCGTGGTGCCAAGTTTTCTGCTATTAGGATAGTAGTTTATAATGGTTCTATCTCTAACCCTTATGAGGGAAGAGAAGAAGTAGTAAAATATGCCATAAGTGAAGGCGCCATATATTTTGATCCCGGAGAAGAAGAGAGAAAAAAGTGGGAAGAGCAATGGGGAAAGTTAGAGCAGGATCAATGCTGCTCGACGTGCGTTATCTTATGAAAACTGGGTTAGATCTTCATTACAAACAATGACCGACAAAATTAGATGTAAGGTTTTGATAGCAACCGGAATTCGCGTTATTATTTTACATAGATATCTTCTACAAACCTCATTCTTTGAATAAATCATCTAGAACTGCACAACCGGAAACAAGTTCTTCGGAGTACATAGTCGGCTTAAGACCATTCGCGCTAATCATGGCAATAAAAATTTGTTTATGCGTTCCAGTATGCTTTTTATAAACTTCAACTTTGTTGCGTAAATTAGCTGCATATTGTTTATCAATAACAAATGGTTCATAAGAATACTTGATCTCGCAGATTGTAATAACGTTGTCATTTCTGTCGAATAGTAGATCAATCTGCGCACCAAGATCATTTTTGCTTCCTTTCTTGGGAGTATATTTCCATGCACCAACAAAATTAAAAATCGAATCAATATTTAAAGCTCGCACAATTTGCTCTATATGCTTATAGCAAATAGCTTCGAAAGCATACCCAGACCAAGCTTTCCAATCCGGACTTTGCGCTATATGTTGCCAAGCATTGCGTCTATTGGTAATTTTTAAAAATCCTGTTTTATTAGGATCAATCCAGTGAAAATAAAACAGTGTATATTCGTCAATTATTTTGTAATAAATGCCACGTTCTTTATGCCCATAAGGAATAAAACTTGTTATAAAACCAGCTTCTTCTAAATCTTTTAGCCGACCAGATGCCCTGCCACCAGATGATAAATTACATATTTTGACTAAATCATTTTTACTGATCCCATTACGATGCTGTGAGATCGTTTTTATTATATCTAAATACTGACTCGTGTCATCGAACAAAGAGGCAAAAATATTAGTAAATTCATCTCGCAAAAATCCTCCTCGTTCAAAACATAACTGATTGATATTTTGCTGGGCAGATAACCCCTTTTCAATATGATTGAGGTAAAGAGGTATTCCACCAGTAACCATATATACTTCTAATATCTGCTGGTTGCTCAATTTAATCCCATTAGCTCTTAATAATTGCTTGGCTTCATAAAGATTGAATGGATGTAATTCCATTCTTGCAGTAACCCTATTATAAAGTCCACCAGTATTATTAATTATTCTTTTAAGAATCCAAGACGCTGATGATCCACAAACTACTAACCTAATATTATTATTCCAATTCCATTTGTTATTCCAAGTGTGCTCTAATACCTGCAAAAGGCGAGATTTTTTAGTAGCCATCCATGGAAATTCATCCAAAAATATAACTATCTTTTTCCTTTTATCAATAGAGCTAATAGCATTATTTAAAATGTCAAAAGCATCCCACCAAGTTCCCTTATCGGCAAGCGCTGCCCCGCCATAAAATATCTCACCCACTTTCTTCACGAATTCGTTTATCTGTTCTGTATACGTTCCATTTTTTATCCCCGTAACATCAAAAAAAATACATTTTTGTGTTTTGAAGAAGTTCTTAATCAAGAATGTTTTGCCAATGCGACGCCTTCCGTATATAGCCATAAATTCGGCTTTTTTAGATGTTAAGAAATGCAGTAACTCTTTTAGTTCTTTATGCCTGCCAATTACTTTTTCCATTTAATCACCAAAACTTATTATTTTATCGCGCCACTTATAGCTAATTGCTATACGGCGCTAAAAAATGTAATATCGTTTTTTAGCGCCACTTATCATGTTATCATAAGCGGCGATAAAATCAACCTTTTGAAAAAATTGGGAAGATCACACTTAAGACTATTAGGGAGTAATTTATAATTAAATTTTTTGTTGTCAGTCCATCCGTTTTAATCTGAAAAGACTAACGATGCTATACCACTTTGCAAAATAAAATACTATAACGGCAATATCATCAAATTTTTAATGTAATACTTCATTTCATCGATAGAATCGTAGATATCACTTAAAGCTTGATGCTTGGTTTTTTTATTAGCACCCTTGGCAACATTTGGATACCAACGCTTAGCTATAATTTTTAAAACGCTAACATCGAAATTACGATAATGAAAATATTTTTCCAAATCTGGCATATAATTATATAAAAATCGACGATCCTGGCAAATGGAGTTGCCGCACATAGGAGACTTACTCTCTGGAACATATTCTCGTAAAAATTCCAAAGTTAGCTTTTCTGCTTTAGAAGTGGTAATTTTGCTTTTCTTAACTCTATCAGTCAAGCCCGATGATCCATGCTGATTAACACACCATTCATCCATTTTGGATAAAATTTTGTCGCTATGATGAATTGCGAGCACAGGACCTTCGGCCAAAACATTTAAATGCTTATCGGTTACCACAGTTGCAATTTCAATTATGCGATCTTCATCTGGATCTAAACCGGTCATCTCTAAATCGATCCAAATCAAATTATTTTGACTTAATTTCATATTTATATTCCCAAAGTTAAAGAAACCTAAAAAGAGTAGTTGAAGCGCTCGCAGTAGGTTTTAACTACTCTTTTTAGCAGGGCCGCCTCATTAAAATTTAACAGATATTTTTTCTTCTTGTAGACAGCGCCCCGCAGCCGTACTTATTTTGGGGACGCTGTAAATACATCCTTGTACGCTCGTGTTCGGCTTCCTGCCTCTCATCGCCCCAAAACAAGCACGGCTGCGGGGCGCCTTGTACTCCAGCATAATAAAAATCTACTAAAATTTAGTCGACAACACTGTATCTAAAAATTCTACGTCCCAACCAGCCAGCTTACGTAATCTCTTAATACTGCTTCTTGGGCGTTCTTGTTTAATCTTTTGTAATAAGTTAAGCGCACATCTTCTAATTATAGCAATATTGCCTGGCGCGTTTCCTTTTCTAATACGGCTTTGATCATCACCAAAACAAACATCCAATATCCAATGCAAACTATTTTCAATTCCCCAATGTTGACGAACTGCTTCTAAAATACCCTTGGGATCAGCTGCTAAGCTACTAATGTAATAACGTTTCTCTGTTTCTACTTTATCCTTTAATTCACGTACACTTTCAACTTCAACTATGCTACGTAATTTTTGCCATTGGGGATGCATCGTCTTAAGCCAATCTATATCTCCTGTTACCGTGCTTATCCTGGTTTCTACTCTGCCATGACCACCATCAATTTCTTTGTGTGAAAAAAATTTACTTGTTCCCGGCTTATTGCTAAAAAATAATTTTACATCTTCATGTAACTGTCCTTGATTGCCTTTCAATGCCAGTAGATAGTCAGCGTTCTTCTCGAGTATTTTCTTCGCAATCTCATGCTGACAACCCATAGCATCAATCGTTACAATAGCCCCATCTATATCTAACAGCTCCAATAGCTTTGGAATAGCCGTAATTTCATTCGATTTATCCGCAACCCTTTGTTGTCCAAGCGTTAGCCCGATTTCGCTAGCAAAGGCGCTTAATAAATGCAACGGTTTATTGTCACCATCAAAGCTTCCGCGTGAAGTTTTACCGTCTATTGCAACAACCTTGTTCTCTAGATTGATACGATATGACTTCAACCAATCAATAAAATATGACTCAAAAACTTTAGGATCCAGCACCCTAAAAAACCTTCTCAAAGTGTCATCACTCGGAATGCCATTATCAAATGGTAGATGTTTCTTGAAAAACTCTATCTTGGTTTTACCAAATAGCTCGATATCTTCCCAGCCATCACAGCCAGCAACTACACCGCAAAATGTAACCAACAAAATTTCTTCTACCGAATGTAACTTCCTACGTTCTATTCTATGGTCTGGTAGAGTACGAAAAAAATCTATAAATCCTAATAGCTCTTTTTCTTCTTGCTTCATTCTTGCTCCTTTAAGATATCAAAGAAACTTGAATTATCGCAAGTTCTTATTTTATATACTAAATTTTAATGAGGCGGCCCTGCTCTTTTTAGGTTTAGCTTGCGCCATACATAAATCAGCGTAAAATTCATCCCAATATCATTTCAAAGGAGAAGTTTATGATGGCAGTAATAATAACAGTAATTATACTTAGCGTCATTGCATATCTTATTGGATCGTTATCCAGCGCAATTATCGTTTGCAAATTTCTTAATTTACCTGATCCACGCACCCAAGGATCAATGAACCCTGGAACCACTAATGTATTGCGTATTGGCGGAAAAATTCCGGCACTGGTTACTTTATCTGGAGATGTATTGAAGGGTTTTTTGCCAGTCTTAGTTGGGCACCTAGTTGGAATTAGCGGATTTTTTCTTGGATTAATCGCAATATCTGCATTTTTAGGCCATCTTTTTCCCTTATTTTTTAACTTTCAAGGCGGTAAAGGCGTAGCAACAGCACTAGGCGCATTCTTAGCATTATCACCGATAGTTGGTATTGCAATAATTATATGCTGGATTTTAGTGGCAGCTATTTTCCGCTACTCTTCTCTTGCTGCTTTGGTAGCAGCGATTTTGGCACCAATACTTATGTTGGTATTTGCAGATATGGGATATTTTTTACCAACTCTAGCAATAACAGCAATGCTATTTTGGCGTCACTTAGGGAATATCCAAAGATTACGCGCGGGGACAGAGAGTAAAATAAGCTTTTAACTGCAGCCATTTTCGATAATTTAATCTTGACTAAAATCAAATATGGCTTAAAAAGATAAAAATAATGGGACAGTGAATATGATCAAAGGAACTACAACAGAATCCAAAAGAAGCACGGCTGAAATATTAAAAAAGTTGGCAAGAAAAATAACACCAGAAAAACGAGAACCAATAGTTCGACTACGTACTTCACATAAAGCGTTAAGTCCTGCTGATGCTGAATTAGATTCTTTAATAAGATTTTTTATAGATCTTAATACAATCACTCAAGCAATAAATTTTCAGTTAAACTACTTTGCTATCCATAATGATACCTCTTCGCCTAGAAACACGTTACTCGAGTTACAAAAAAAATTACAACAAATTACAG
>Ga0209642_10002557_pt1 | contig 11928 bp, 14 predicted proteins | sample RifCSP19_2_FD_184025 | JGI IMG/M metagenome (GOLD analysis project Ga0209642, IMG submission 184025) | Soil microbial communities from Rifle, Colorado - Rifle CSP2_sed 19_2 (SPAdes) (version 2) | ecosystem: Environmental > Terrestrial > Deep subsurface > Rock core/Sediment | place: Rifle... | reverse complement strand
CCCGCGCCTTATGCCTCTACCCCGTACTATGCTGCCAGTAAACTCCCCACGCATCCTGCTCTATTGATGTCGTCTTCTCATGCTTTCTCGCAAGCCCCGCCATATATTCGTCCATTGTCACAATAGTCGAAGGATCGCGTCCCGCAGCAATGTAGAAGCCCGTGTTCTTCTGCATCCCCGCCCACGCAAGAGACCCCTCCCAAAAGTCCACGATGTCACTCATGACGGCATAACACTTCATTCCATCGTAGAGCTGCCCGGGAAGATGGTCGCAATCCAGGTCAGTCGCCCCGCAGATCGAGCAATATACGCGATCAAACTCTAGCGTAGGAGAATTCTCAGCAATCAAGCCACCATCAATCGCGTTGGCAAGACGCACGCCCTGCGAATCCTTCAACATAAAAAATAGCGAAGACATCCATGTGCCGCCATCGGGGCGAGTCTCAAGTTCAGCGCGAAAAAAACGCCCCACGGGAAGCCCGTCCATGCCATCCGTCATATGATTCACAAGCACGGGCTTCCCCCTAACCAGCGGCACAGTTTGCTCAACGGCCCGAGCATCAAACTTCCTCGCCCGAGCTGGCTCCCCATGCATAGGCTGATCATTCATCAGGTACATACCACGGACAATCACATCATCGGCGGTCAGCGGCCGAAGTACCTGTGGCAACGAGTTGATCTCATCCAACATTGCGTCCATGCTGGCCTTTGAGCCCTGCCAGTTTTCTCGCGCAAGCCATGCCCATTCATTCCGAAGCCGTAATACCTTGGTCATCCAGCCTCCCGCAGCGCGCCTATCACACGAGTTCTGCGACGCTTCCACGCCCACACATTCCCGCATTTGCGGCACGACGCCTTCTCTTTGGCCACTGCCTGAACCAGCGGCTCGCCGCAGTCGGGACACCAAATCTTCTCCGTGTCACGGGTGCGGCGGAAGCACATCACTTGATCCCCTGCAAATATCTCCGCATTCGGATAGCAGACCCATGACCGTTGCGCGACTCGCGAGCGTCCCAATAGCGCCTCCAGCGCGCTTGACTGCCCACATCCTGAGACACAACCGGGAGTACGGTACAACGACAATTGATCACGTTCTCCGCCGATCCCCGCGGATCACCGGGGTACGCAAGCGCCTCGCCACCCACCATAAACGACTCATTCAGCTGCACTACGAGGCCGTCCGCATCAGCATGCGCCTCGCGCACCGCCGCGTCCCTCACACTCAACCACTCTTGCTCTTCTACAACCCCCGACTCCCGCCACGCTTCCTGACTTGCCAGGTTATAGCCCGGGAGCACTTCGGTACGCGCGATGGTCGCCGCCATACTCTGGCGTGAGACAAACACCGACCGCACCCTCGCCACCAAACCATCCAACGACTCACCGGCCATCACGCCTTCTCCAAGCGACTCCCTAAGCATCTGGGCCGTAGTACCATCCGGCACGATAATCGCCCGGTCAACCTGTTGCTCGAGGAAGTGCAATACACGCTCAGAATTCAAGCGGACCTCGATTTCCTCGGCAATCTCCACCAATGCAGAAAGCTCGCCAACCGCCTCGCGCCCGCGCTTCCTCAATAGCTCTTCCAATATCCGCCGCACGCGGGCCCCATCCTCTGGATCCTCGGGGTCCATTAGAGTATTAAAATCCAATACAAAACTTCTTCCACCACCACCACGCGAAGAAGAGGTCTCCCGCGCCCAGCGCTCCCGCAAGCGGTTTACCGCCACGCGCTCCTGGTCCTCGAGCCGCCCGCGAAGGAAGATCAACATTCGCCCCTCTGCGCGCTCCAAGGCACTCGAAGCACGGCGACGCAATTGCTCGCGTTCCTCATTCCCATCGATCATCGATTTAACGCGCGACCACAGGCGCACGGCAGATAGACGGCTCGGCTCATCACCCGCCGCCCCCGGCTCTCCGAATGCCGGCACCGAACGTATATAGAGTTCATCGGCAGTCGGATCCACGTGGGGCTCCAAACCCTGACGCCGACGCGCCTCATTCACCGTCAGAATTGCTCGCCCGGTTGCTATGACCAACGACTTAGATTGTTCCAACATTGCGCCCTGAACGGCCAGGGTGCTGCTGAAGTCCGTCTCAACTTCAATATCGGCACCAAAAAGAGGCGCAAGTTGTTCATTGATGGTCGTGTCAATCAACGTCGCCTCTCGCTTCAGAGTACCCAGGGTGTAGTCAAGCAAATCTACGTTGGCACCCGAACTGCCCAGCGTGCTACCTTCCTTAATGCCCATCATCCAGGGCGGCACTCCAACCGCCCGGCAGATGTTCGCGTTCATGATGTCCAGGTGCTTATCAAGCTCCATCTCGGAGAGCGTCAGCCCGCGACGCACGAACTCTAGACCCTCCACCACCACCGGGTCCCACGCTTTGTTGTAGCCAACGTGCAAAGACTTCAGACGCTCCATAACCGCGTTGATCTTGGCATCAGTAAGCTTTGTAGAACCTTCCTTAACCGACCACACACCCGACACCATGCCGCCCTTACGAAAGAATTCCCTGAGCCAAATAAGCGCATAAAACTGCGCCTCATAGTCGCGACGCACCGGCTCGAGTTCGCTCATTCCAATCGGGGAATCATCGGGATTGTACTTACGGAAGTGAATAATATCTTCGGGCGCCAGTTCGGCCCGGTTGCCGCCCCGGTTGTACCAGTAGCGGCTAATGCCGCGACCCTCACCAGGCTGCACTTCCATCAAATGTGGGGGCAAATGCCAAATCTCACCCGGCTCCCGACGACCGGGAAACCGCTGAAGGAACCAGTAAGCGTTACCGTGAGTCTTGAGCGCGCCCACCGTCGCCACCCGCAACTGGTAACCCGTGTCACGCGGGTTAGCTTTATGCAGCAAATCAACAAGGTTGCCGTCCTTGCGCTCCATTTCCTTACGCCACTCACCCTTGCCCATCCAGACCCGCACCGGAAGTGACGCCACGTCATGCTGTACGCGGCCGATGCTGGCCGCAACAATCGGCACCTTGTGAAATGCGTCGCGGAAATCCTCATCCAACTGCTCAGGCGGGATATACGGATGACCAATGATCCAATCAGCCCACTCAGGCACCGTCCTGCGCGGACGCGAGCGACCGCTAATAAAGCCCGAGATGGCGGCGCGGACGCGAGAGAAGAGAGTCATGCCGACAAGGCTCCGCCATCCTGGCGCATGCCCCTTGCCTTCCTGGTTACAGGAAGCCCCGCCGGATGCTTGCTCATCCCATCACCCGCACTTCCATCATCCCCGCCATACTGTGATGAAGGTAGCGTGCCGCGTCCACGCAATGGTTGTCCTTATCCACTGGCATCTGCCGAGTCCTGGCACTCGCCGAGTCACCCTCTCTCGCCCTCCGCCACCGCTGCCGGCCCATCTCCTCTTCCATGCATGTCGGGCGCCCAAGGCGTGCAAGCTCCGCATCGCGCATGAAGGTGGCTCCTCGCACCAGCCACATCTGGGGCGCCTGAGGGTCATCGGTCAACATGCCGGAAAGCGTCTGGAGACCGGCCAACACATCCTTATCCGCCGGCTGCGTCCACACGCACCGCCCGTAACGCTCGGGACGCTCGAGCAGCTCACGCTCCCCGCGGTCATGATCGCTGAAACTCGCCATGACCTGGAATTCGGCCAAGTAGCTAGCGAAGTCCTTCTCACGCCCTAGCACCTTGGCGCTTTGACGCAAGATCTCCAGTTCTGCCTGTTCAGAATCCAGAATCTCAAATGCATGAACGTCAGCAAGCTTCGAGAGTTCACACTTCTCGCGGTAGCGATACCAGTGCTCTTTGCCTGGATCCTTGGCCCACCACTGACAGTTGCCGCAGAGCATTGGCCGCCCGTTTCTGCGCACCACTAGCGTGCCGTTGGGCACCGTGACACAACGAACCATGCCCAAATAGTGCGTGCGGTGAATGTCCATCTTCTCGATTGGCGCACGATAACGCTTGTTGAACCAAACCGTGTATAGATCCCTCACGGGCTTACCAAATCGCACTTTGCCATTTGCATTAGTGACACGGACGCGACTAGGAATCCCCAACATCGCAGCCAATGCCTGAACATCACTCGCCAAACCCGATGACGTAGTCATGTACCTACGTCCATCCGCTGACCCATCACCCAACATCAGCCCTTCAAGAAGCGGCCGGCCCATTGTCAGCGAATCGGATGGGATACGTTTCTCATGCGAGTAGGTACGAAGCCCACGCTGGGATAGCCAGTCATATAGGGCGTCTGACCGTATTGCGAAATCAACACAATCGCCCTTGTTCGTGTACTCAGATGCCTTATAGCCCGCATCGCGCACAAGCTTTCGGGCCCGTTCAACGTAGTTCTTCTGCGCAATCCGGACATACTTCCTGCCCCGCGACTGCGTAATACACCCGTCCGCAATGATCAAACCCAAGAGCCGCGCAAACCTTGGATCACCCTGACCGGCAGCGGCTCGCCACCCCCCGACCGGGATGCTCCACTCATGGCGCGGCATACGATCAGAAGCAAACTGTCGCACCTCGCCAGTCCGTCGGTGCTCGAGCACCATGCGATGGTTTGGTGTTACGCAGAAATCTGCGCTTTGCTCTCCAGCATCGTGAGTCACCATCGGTCCGTCATACGGCTGTTCGATGTGCGCTGTCGGCACCTGCCACTCCAATGCCTTGTCTGACGAGACCGTGGCCACCCGCTCCCTAGGCAACAGTTGTTCAAACAACTTCCATCCAGTCTCAGTCAAAACCTCGGTGCGATCATCAAAGCACACGAATGGGTCCGGGTAGAAACCGAAGTCAATCCCCCGTCCTCGAGGCCAATCAGGAGGCGGGTAGCCGCCCCAATCAGCCCACACGGCCGGCGGATCGACCACCCGCTTCGCCGGATGCCAGGTCGGAAACACCGCGCCCTCAAAGTGCCGCCAAAGCCCCATGCGGTAGCGGTCATACCAGACACCCGACATACGGTTGAATCGGTCGCGGCTCGTCTGACTCAGGAGACCAATCAGATCATCAGGCAAGACGTGAACAACTTCGGCGAACACTTTCCCACCATCGTCCAACCGCAATCCGTCGCCCTCATCGGGGTGATAGCGCCGATACGCCCAATGCTCCTCACTGTCAGGATTGAATAGCAGCATGGTCTGATGCCACGGCATCCCGACCTGCATGGCGCACGAGTTGATGATCTCGAACTGCTCGAAAGAGAGCTGCTCGGCCTGGTCCACGACCACAAGCCCATATCGTGCGCCAAGGGCGCGCCCGGGGCGGTCCAGGCCGAACACGTGGATCTCAGAACCGTTGGGAAACTCGAGGACGCCCTTACCCTCGCGCCAATACCGCGACCAGTACGCCGCCGGCACGATCTCCTGGCGGAGCGTTACCAGCGTGGTCGCTTCCATTGAGGCGCGCTCTTCGCGGCAGATCGCAACCCTGGCCCCCGGATTACGATCGGCGTAAAGCCACGCCTTGGCACACCCAACCCAGCTCTTGCCGCCAAAACGACGACCAGAGTAGGCAAGCTCTGGCACCGTGGACTTAAGTGCCACGAGTTGAGCCCTGGTCCTTGGAGAATAAACAGGCTCAGTGCTGCCGGTCTGCGGTACGATCGTGGCTACCGTCATGGTCGCCAGAAGTAGCAGAATCCCCCACCCCACCACCCACCTCCGGCCATCCCAGGCCACCCTCCACCACCCACGTCTGCCGCTGCTGTAGATCGCCAACCACCGCCAATTCTTGCTGCGTCATAATCGGCAGCCCAGCACGCTCCGCCGCAATCTTGAATGCCGCCAACCGCAACTCGGCCGGCAATGTCGCATCGCGAACAAACTCGGCCACCATGCGAGCGCCGTCCGGTAGAACCTCGCGCAAGATTTCCTTGGCCTGCTCGAGCCTCGCGCGCTCTGGCGTTCCAGCCCATGCACCGCGCGGCTTTTTCGCCTTGATCTTGTTAGCCTCGCGAAGTTTGTCGCTGACTGTATAACGCCTAGGCATTCTGGTCTCTTGTGTTAGTGATTCACTGACTCGCGCGCCGCGAGGGATAGGTGATAAACGCACGGCATTGCGAGAGCTTGGGTGCCGTGCCAGTCACATCGCCCCGGAGCACAATGCGGAACTCTGGGATGAGCCATACATTCCCAACCGTTGGCAGAAGGTCGGGGTCACCCAGGATCGGCCCCTGAAACACGATTTTCGTATTGCCTGCATTGCCCAACTTGACCAAGTAGTTACCGAGCGCTGGCGCGAAGGCCGCAGCCCCAGGGACGTTATGATTGAAGCGGCCTCTGACACCCTGCTCGATATGGAAGTAGAGGCTATCGGCAGTACCGTTGTTAACCTCCGCTGTCACCGTGAGTAGGGCAACCGTCTGTGCGCCGGTCGCCGCCCCAGATCCGGCAATCGCATCCCATGCCCAATCCCCAGTACTTATCACCGCGGTGCGCGTCGTATCCGCTTCATCCGTGATGTAGGCGGTGTCGCGCGCCGAGCCCGTGAATGGCGTCGTCTTGGACGCCCACGGGATCTGCCTCGTCAGCCACACGACATCCGTTCCAGCCGCAAACACAGAAGACGCTCCCGGCGCAAGCATCACCACGAGCGTCGCCAGCCCAAGAGCCCACCCCACCACCCATCGCTTCATTGCTCCACCCTCCCTGGCCCCCGGGGGCCGTCCGTGGTCAACCCGTAGGCGCTGGATCCCTGCGCCCACACCATCCAAACCACAACCGCAGCTAGGATGCAAGCAAAACGTGGGCCGATGCCTAAAAGCGTACCCATACCTCCCGCCGCCAGCCGCGGGCGCCGCGGGCGCCGCGGCTTGGGTTCTGGTAGCACCCGGCAGGCCGCCGTCTGGAGGGTTTGTGCCAAGTTTGTGCCAGCAGAAATTCCGCCCCATGGGAGTTTGTGCCAAAGTACCCCCCCCGTAGGGGGGGGGTACTTTGGCACAAACCTCCCCTAGTTGGGGTTTGTGCCAAGCTTGTGCCAACGACGTGGTTTGTAACCCCAAGCGCCACAACGCTCGTGCCAAGCTTGTGCCAAGTTTGTGCCAGGTTTCGCACGTGTTTGGCACTTACTCGGAATCCCGGGCTTGTGCCAAGCCGAAGTAGCCGCGTTTGACCCTCTGTACCGAGCCCAATCCGGTCAGGTGTTTCAGTGCGCGCTTGACGGTTCTTTCGGGGATTGCGGGTTGTTCGACAGCCCCGGCTTGCACAATCCACCCGGTGGGACTGATACCGTGGGATGACAAGAAGCTGACAATGAAGTCTTGTGCGCGTTCCGTGATTGTTTCTTGTTCTTCGATTTCTCCTTCGCCGGCCAGGGTGATAGATTCATTTGGTCCTTCGGTCTGGTAGCGGATTCGCAATGATGTACGTTCTCCATCGCGGCGTTTTACTTGGAACAAGTCAAGCAAGTTTTTGGCTGGTTGGGTTGCAACCCAGACCGTGCTTGCTTGGGTGCCGAAGGCGACGGAGCCGTGGACTAGGTGGAGTTTTGAGGTCTGGCCGTCTGGCGGGGGTTTTCGCAGGTGGCCGATGAGCGTGAAGGCGGTGCCGTACTCGCGACGCAGGCGGAAGAGTTCGGCATAGACGGCGGCCACTTCTCCGGCGTTGTTGCCATCGACTCCGGCGAAGACTTGTTGCACGCTATCGAAGACGGTTAATATTGGGCGGTGTTCGGCGAGTGCGGTCTCGATTCGTTTCAATCCCATCGCGCTTGTCAGGTTAACGCCTTGCTGGCATGCGACATGCAGGTTATCGTGTGGGGCGCCAAGGCGCAGGCATAGGCGGGATACTTCGCGCACGCTTTGTTCCTCATCGAGCACCAGGACGTGGCCTGAGCGTTTGACTGGCAGGCCGCACCAGATACCGCCCGTGGCGACAGCGATGGCCAGAGCTGCGACGGTCGTGGATTTGCCGATTCCGCCGTCGCCGCTGATGAGCGCGATGTCTTCTTCGGCAAGCCATCCGTCCACGATCCACGGCACGGGTGGGATTCCGCTCGCCTGGATCGCCTCGAGGTCCAGGAACTCGATACGCTCAGCGGCGTGTCCACCGGGTGCCGCGGCGCTGTCGGCTAGTTCCGTGGCCGCGCTTTGGAGGCGTGCCAGCGCGTCAGCGTTGGGCGCAGCTGGGTCATCGGTGAGGGCTTGGACTTCTAGGCTAGCCCGCCTGATGCGTCGTCTGGTGGCGGCTTCCTGGACGATATGGGCGTTTGCTGACAGATTGGCGGGAGTGCCGACACTTTGGGCGATTCCGGCGATTGCGTCGATTCCACCGCACAGGTCAAGTTGCTTTGCGCGTTCGAGTTCGGCGATTAGGACGATGGTGCCTGGGTTTTCGCCGCGCGCAGTGATCGCCAGAAGGGCGGAGAATATCTTTCGGTGTGCGACTAGGAAAAAGCTGCGGGGCTTGAGAAGCGCGGCGGCGGTGTGGCAATCCTCACTTGAGAAGAGCATGGTGGCCAGGACCGCGCGTTCGGCGAGGATGACGGACTCGGGCAACCCGGGCGAGTCGTTGGTAGCCATCCTTGGCCTCTTGGTGGGGTGAGTGGTCTTGCTAACGGTAGGCGTGAAGCTCTTGCTTTGTCATGCCTAGCCCTGCCATGCCATGTCTCGCCTCGCCTTGCCAAGCCACGCCAAGCCACGCCAAGCCCCGCCTCGCCCTGCCACGCCCCGCCACGCCCCGCCACGCCCCGCCACGCCCGGCCACGCCAAGCCTAGCCTAGCCACACCCGGCCCTGCCCGGCCTCGCCACGCCATGCCATGCCCTGCCTCGCCTCGCCCAACCCCGCCACGCCCTGCCTAGCTCTGCCGCGCCACGCTCTGCCCCGCCATGCCCGACCTCACCACGCCTTGCCTAGCCCTGTCATTAGGTGTTATCGACACGCACCACTGAGAACCGGCCGAACGTGGGCCGGAAATCGCCAATACCAACAAGCCGCCCGGCATCCTCCATCACACGTAGTAGAAGCTGTCGACTGATGTATTCAGGCAGCAACACTTGTATATCAAAAGTTGCCTGCCACCCCTTGTATAGTGCCGGACGCATGCGGGTGATCCCTTGCCGCTGTATCATCACGCGCCTGCTATCGAGGTAATCCCACTCGCGTTTACCGAGACTGGCGTACTCGGTCAAGACCAACATCCCGGCCTTGAAGATGTCCATTGCGGATTTCCTCGGGCTGCGTGGGTCCTGTTGGTATTTAGCTGCGTTGATGATGACTGACGAAAATACTCGCCCGGAATGGCCACCTTGCCGTCGAGGTCGCGAGGCACATAACTTTCCACATTATCGCTCTTTTTGGTCTTCGATCCCTTGGCCGCCTTCTGCTTTGATTCGACTGCTTCCCCATCCCATTTGTGAAACAGTAGAGGCGCAGTGCCTTCAATAGTTACACGCAAAGTGTAGGGTGCCGTTTCTTCGATGTCGGACTTAGCGCCATTCGACACCGGGTCCATAACTACCGCACTGCCCTTTGCCTTGTTCATGATTCTCTTTGCTCCTCTCTGGGTGCGGCTATTTGGGGTTGGACTCTATGCGTACTGTTCTCCAGATAGCGTCAGTGCCGCTAGCAGCGAGTGTTGCGTAGTCCCGCCGTAGTTTCTCTAACTGGTCCACCATGGCGACGAACGCCGAAGCCGGAATAGTGGCGAGCCATTGCCCACGGTCGCGGCGGGTCAGGGCGACCGGGATCTCGTCCGGTTTGGCGACCGCGGCGGCCTCTGAGAACTTGCGGTGGATGTCGGGTCGCGCTGCGCGCATGACTTGAACACAGAAACCGGGGGTATCCAGGAGATCGCGTCCGCGGTCGATGGTGAGTGTTTCCCCGCCAGCGCGTTTGGAGCGCACGAGCGGGAAAGCTGCGCGGAGCAATTGAACGGCCCCTTGTTCTCCGAGCTTGCCCTTACGGCGAGACAACATTCCGCTCATGGCCGTTTAATCTCCTCTCCCCCTGCTCGGCGCGGGCTCGGGTTGCGGCATCCGTTCCGGATAACGCGCCTCCAGACGCTCCAACGCCTTGTGGTACCCACGCTTCATCGCCCACCAATCGCCATAGTTTTCCTGGAAGGCTACGAGGCCCTTCAGCGGGGAGGCCATGCACACGCGCAAGTCGTTTTCGTGCTGGTCTCCGTCGTACTCGAACACGATGCCCTCAGGCATCACGCCCCAGCACATCCACGACTCGCCAGGGCCAAACACCCTCCGCTGCTGGCCGATGCCGTCTCGCGCAGGCTCGTCGAGCAGGAACTGCGGCGCCGGCGTCTGGAACAACGGGCAGCACCGAACTTCAGGGCACATGCAAGGTCGCGGGTAGTGCTTCACGGGCGGCGCTGGCGAATCGTACTCGTCACTCACGGCTTCCCCTCCTGCGAGGCGGCGCGCAGCGGGAGGACCGCGATGCGGTTCCCGATGGCGTCTCCGAGCGCGTCGAGTTCGCGGTACCAACTTTCGGGATGTTCCGGCGTCATCGTCTCGCCGAGCATGAAAGCTCTCGCTACCTGAACCGCCCGCTCCCGCATGTCGCGCATTCCGGCCTCGTAGGCGACGAGCAGCGCGGATTCAAGCGCCGCCCTGAGCCCGTCGGCCGGGTCCTGGCCAATGGGCGACCCGAAAGGCATCCCAGCGCGCCGGCACGCCTCGGCCAGCGCACAGGCGATGCGCTCGCGCTCTTTTTCTACATCACTCACGTAGGTCATGGCTGGCCTCTTGCGAAACGCCGCTGCATGTATCCGATGTAGGGCTTCATCTCTCCCCCTGCTCGGCCAGCACGCGGGCGGCGGCAAGAGAGATGTTCGCATCGTTGACTTGGTAGGTGAGTTTGCCGCCGCTCACCTTGACCCCAATCAGCGTGGTCATGCCGTGGCAGCCGACAAGCTGGAGAATCTGCGTTCCAGCCCTCACCGCAGCCTCTACTAGCGCGCGGCGGTCGGCCTTGAGCCGCACAATCTCGTCGCGCGCATCACGGAGGTCTTGCACCAAGTCGTTGAGGTCCATTCCGTCCCAAGCGCCTGGCCCGGCAATCTTGACCTCGTGATGCGCCTCAGCAAGGGTCACCAGCCGTTGGTTGCTCACGCGCTCGCTCATCTCTCCCCCTGCTCGGCGCGGATCGCGGCGGCTCGGGCCATTGAAGCCCGACACGCTGCATTGTTAGCCGCCACGTTCTCTGGCGACATCAGCACGACGCCGCTCTCGTGACGGCAGTGGAACACTCGTACCGGATTGCCGTTCCAAGGCGGTCGCTGGTTGATACGCACGCGAATCTTGCGAACCAGCTTCGCCGTTGGGAGATGCCAACACATAGACACGCCGAGCGGGTTATGGCCGTTATAGAAGTCTTCGGTACAACCAGCGCACCCGTGCATCTTCTCGCGGAGCTTGATCGTTGGCTTGGCCATCATCTCTCCCCCTGCTCGGCGCGGGCGCGGATCGCGGCGGCGCTTCGCTCGGTCTGCTTCGGACTCCATGGGTAGGTGCGCTGCCCCGTCGTACCAAACTCCCGTTCGATCATCTTCGCGCACGCCTCGCGCTCCTCCGCCCGCACGCGCTCGTCCCGCGCTGCAAGCCACGCCTGCACGCCCGCCTCGGCCGCAGTGAGGGCCTTCTCCGCAGTATCATAGGCTTCCTGCAACGTGATTGGCGGGTCGTTCAAGTCTGCATTGATGCACGCGTCCTGGCAGTCGAGCAGGGCGAGCCGCAACTCGGCCACGCGCGCCTCGGCCTTCTCGCAGCGATCGAGTAGGGCGAGAATGGTGCCCGGCGTACAGGCATTGGCCAGATCATCGAGGTAGCGTGTCGCCTCGACGCTGGCTTTCTCCGCGAGCGCCCGCAGCGCTGCGTCCTGAGCTCTCACGTCTCCCCCTGCTCGGCGCAGGCGCGGCGGCGCGATCCTTCGCGCGGCCGGATGACCAGCCCGCCTTGGCCCGGCTCACAAGTGGCGGG
>Ga0209642_10002556_pt1 | contig 11931 bp, 5 predicted proteins | sample RifCSP19_2_FD_184025 | JGI IMG/M metagenome (GOLD analysis project Ga0209642, IMG submission 184025) | Soil microbial communities from Rifle, Colorado - Rifle CSP2_sed 19_2 (SPAdes) (version 2) | ecosystem: Environmental > Terrestrial > Deep subsurface > Rock core/Sediment | place: Rifle... | reverse complement strand
AAGCCCAAAAATCCCCAGGCAGTCATAACCCGATGTGTTCCCTCGACCATATGGCAGGTCTGGCATTTCGGCGCTCTACCCGAATCTTTCTCCATCTGATATATAATCCCATGTTTGGAAGTTGACCACATCTCATACTGCGGATGATCAAACCCCATATGACAGGTAGCGCAGGCTAAAGGGTTTCTGGCTTCCTCAATCGAGAATTTATGTCGGGTATGACAGGCATCGCATTTCCCTCCATCTAATCCAATACGATGACAACCTCCGCAACCCTTCTCGCCTTCCATTATCTCTTTTGGCTGAGCCGCGGTTTTAGGCATCGCGTTCATAGCTATCCAGGCTAAGGCATGCTTTCCCTCTTTGAACTGTTCAGCCTGTTGAGAGTGACACCCGGCACAGGTCTCAATGGTCGGCATCAAGGCTAAATTAGCATTGGCAGGAGAGGTGTGCTTGTCCCCGTGGCAGGTCGAACAGGTCACGCCATTCTTAGAATGTTTACTTGCCTCCCAGTCCTTGACGATACCTTTCATCACCGCCTGATGGCAAGTTATGCATTTCTCCTTCTCCTGAGCCAATACCAGGGAAGTGAAAAGCACGAGAAGAAGAAGCACCAGACTGATCTTTTTATACATCCGGACACCTCCTTTTGGATAAAGGTTAAAACGTTCCGATTTTACGATACTATTTAATAAACTAAATTTTGATTCCTGTCAAGAGTTTTTTACAGTTTTAGGAGTGGAGTATAAAGCTTCAGCTTTATCATAACAAGGGCGGTTTCTGTGATAAACCTAAAGGTTTATACTCCAGTGAGTTTTTTCCGTCTCTCATCTCACGTCTTACATCTAACCTCTCTTTCAAGAATTTTTCTTTATTTTTCTTGACAAACTCCACAATCAAAGCTTAAATTCACGTTTAAATTAACCTACGGGAGGTGAAACAGATGAAAAAGCTCGTTATCCTGTTAGTCCCAATATTAGTTCTGGCTTTCTTAAGCTGCAGCCAGGAAAAGGCAGTGCAGCAGATGATGCAGAACAAAGAGATAGCCATGATGATGATGACCAAGATGATGGAAAATCCGGATATGAAGGCAGAGGTTATGCAGAAGATGATGCAGGACCCTGACGTCATGGGCAAGATGATGGATTCAATGGTCAGCGACACCAGTATGGCAATGACCATGATCGACAAGATGATGGCAAATGACTGGGCCAAGGGAATGATTTCCAAAAAAGTTGCGGACCTGAAAGCACCCAAGAAGAAATAGCTATTTTTCCCTGAGACGAAAGCGAAACTTTCGGTTCATAAAAACTTAAGCGCCATTTTGATAAGAGAAGATGGCGCTTTGATTTATTCCCGGGTGAAACTAAGGTAGAGGTAGGTCGGGCTGTCCCGCCAAAGTCGGGACTGCCCGACAATCCTTTTATTTCAACAATTTTTGTTAGTAACCAGTGTCGGGTAGCTTACGCGACCCGACCTACCTTCCGCTAATTAACGCATGGTGCTGGTCCACCTTTGAATAGGTAGTTAATCAAAAATACTGCATCGGAGATGCTGACCCTGCCATCCGAATTAGCATCTGCTGAATTTAAAGGAACGGGCGCAGGTCCTCCTTTGAAAAGATAATTGATGAGGAAAACCACGTCGCTTACCGAAACAGTCCCATCGCCATTGGCATCGCCTAACTTGTAACTATACGCCACCCTGATTCTCTTACTCCAGGGGCTTTCCTGATTCTGGGCATCTTTGGCTTTTGCTTTATAGTAGTAAATATCCGGACACTTCTCCTGCACGAAATATTTTTTCTGAACTATATTATTTGCCAGAATAGTCTTTTTCTGGAATTGAACCACCGGATAAATGTTATCCACGTAAAATCCAGCACCAGCTACATAGGCATCCGTTCTGTAATGAAACCGCAAAAGGATATCTTTCCCCGTAAACTGGCTCAAATTAAAAATACCCCTTACCCAGCCTGCAGAAGTTCCGGTTATCCCATTTCCCAGGTTCGTTCCGTTAGGATTATAATTGGTAGTAATATTACCGGGGATAGATTGAAATGTCATTCCGTCCTCTGAGGCTTCAACATAAAGATAGTCCCAGTCTAACTCAATCTCATAATTACAGAAGAAGAAAAGGGTATCTGCGGTTTTAACTGGGATAAAATCTGAAGTGGTAAGTAAATTGTTTAAGCCATCCCCTGAGCCTGAGAAAAAGGAATGAGTGGGTGAATAACTTGTAGATGTGCTGAGGGTAAACCCACCCAAATCCCAGCCAGAAGTTCCGCTCTCGCCATCGAAGTTTTGTATGAACAAATTTTGAAGCTCCATCAGGGTATAGCTTACCGCAGGATTTAAGGTATCGGTATGGGTCCAGCTTATGGTGAATGTATCAGTAGTCACACTATCCAGTTGGGCTAAGACCGGTGGAGCAGGCGGCATAAGGATATAAGGATTCTCAGCTATTGAAGCGATTAAAAGATTAGATTGAAGCTGTTGCTGGCATAAAGGGAGAATCCTGGAAGGGTCAGGCCAGAAACCATCAAACTGGTCCCCTACCTCAGGGGTAAAGGCGAAGATCTTATTCTTCTCGTTTTGCTCACCATACATCCAGTCATCTGAATCTCCATTGGTCAAATACAATAGTTCCCATCCGGTTCCAGGAGCATGCCCGTTTAAAGCCGTAGCGCTATCCGCTATCGATTTGAAGATCTGATGGTCAGGCGTGTAAATATAATCATACCCCCAGGGATAGATAAAATACTCACCATAAGAATGATAATTCAATGCCAGGATAAATTTAGATGAATCAGCAAGTGCGCGTATGACCTGGGTCTCCGGCTCAGAGAAAGCAACAGCTCCGCGGTAGGTCTCAGACCCAGGACTCGGTGAGGAGCCGTAGTTATCATAACCCCATTTATACCCAAAGTTACGGTTTAAGTCTACGCCGTAAGTGCCTCCTGTATTGAGCCTTCTGTTCTTCCTCCACATCCCGCCACCTAAAGGATCAATCTGGCGATTGAATTCATACCCATCCGGATTGACTATGGGAACAAACCACAATTCCCGGTTATTGACTAAATAAGTAACTGTGGTATCAACGCCATAATTTTGTCCGAGGTATCTCATAAAATAAAGCAAGACCTCAATTCCAATAGGCTCCCGTGCGTGAGTTAAGCCATTATAGAATACCTCTGGCTCATCTTCATTTGCGTCAGGGTTATCAGAGATCTTCATTCCCCAGATGGGTCTTCCCTCCAGGGAATAACCGATAGTAATTTTTGGCGTAGTTATCAGCGGATATTGATTATGAATCGAATCCAGGGCGGCACCGGTCTCTGAATAGGTATGAAAACCGCCCATATTGAGTGCCTTCTTCATCCTTTTCTGGTAAAACGATGCTAAATCGTCAATTGTCACCTCTACCTGAAAACCTGAAGCTTTCAATTGCTCAACCTCAGCTGAGTCTGAGATTATGTCCAGGTACTTGCCATATTCCAGATAAGCCCTGTCCAAATCCAGGCTTAAGACCTTCCTCATCTCCGATTTGTCTTTAAAGTATATCCTCGCTTGCAAGGGTTTATCTGCATAAGTTGATGAATAAAAGCTGAGACAGAAGCAGAGCAAGAGATAAAGTCCGAAAAATTTCTTCATAATTGCTCCTTTGAATTGTAAATAGATTAACCAAAAATTAAACTTATTCCTGAAATCAATTTAAATCAACTCCTCCCTTTGTCAAGAGAAATGAGACACGTTTTTCATTCTCTTTCTTTGCAGTTAAGAAGTAAAATCACTTGTGCTTTTAAATCAGAATAACAAAAATATATACGAAAACCCCAAAAAAAGTCTTTTTTGCCTTGACAATAAGGAAGAAAAAGTTATACTGAAAAAGTAGTAGTTCCCTCTTGCTTTTTTGAAAAATACAAGGTCAAGGTAGTAAGAATAATCAGGTTTTCTTCATTGCAAGTCCTTGTCTGATTTAAAATTTTAAAGGAGGAGGTTTTATGTCAAGGAGGTTTTTAGTTTTTTTAGCCCCTCTGCTGGTCCTCTTTTTTGCTCCGGCAGCCTTTTCACAGGACCCCGTTAATCCGGACACCGTCAGAGTCGAACAAAAGCTAACAGTGGGGCCCAGCCAGCAGGTCCAGGTTAATGTCTACGTTAAAAATGACGAGAAGTTAGGAGGGTTTGTTATCCCCTTAAGTTTTTATAATCCGGACAATCTGGACGTGAAGTGTGACTCTATTCACTGGGCAGCCAGATTCACCAGTAACATCGCATCAACTTATGCAGGAGGCCCTGGATACCCTAACTACATTGATACCACGAATCATAAACTTAATGTCTGGGCAGTATGGTACGGTACACCTTTTGATACAGGCAGCACACTTTTGTGTACGATATATTTCACTACCGGAGCGACTTTCAAGTCTGATATTGGAATAATAATTGATACCACTTTAATCCCTCCAACCAATCAACTGGAGTTTACTGATGCCGCCACTGGAAACGGATTTATGCCCAAATATTCGCCCGGTTGTTTAGGTGCAGCTCTTCAGGTCTTGTCTCCGAATGGAGGCGAGGTCTGGTATGTGGGGGAGAATAAGAACATACTCTGGAGATCAGTTGGCTTTACTGGACCAAATGTTAAACTCGAATATTCAACCAATTCCGGAACCGCCTGGACAACCATTATAGCCAGCACCCCGAATGATGGAACTCATACCTGGACTATCCCGAATACGCCAGGCAATGCTAACCGTGTGCGAGTCTCTGATGCCACAGATGGTTCTCCTAAGGATGCAAGTGATGCCAACTTCTCCATACCCGATTTCACGATCGGAGGAACCCCTTCCTCCAGGGTAATAGATGTGGGAGCTTCTACCAGCTATACAGTGAGTTTAGGTTATTTATATAGTTTTGCCCACCCGATTACCTTGTCCGTCTCCGGGCTTCCATCAGGAGCAAGTGCGAGCTTCACGACTAACCCGGTAAATCCTCCGACCGCTACTTCGACGATGAATGTCAACACGACCGGCTCCACTCCTGCTGGAACCTATACACTGACTATACAAGGTGTAGGAAGTCAGACTCACACCACTAATGTAACCTTAGTGGTCAATGCTGCCCCGGCTGCTTTTACTCTTGTTTCCCCTGATAGTGGCTCTACTGTCTCCACCTTAACTCCCACACTCAGATGGCATAAGGCAACAGACCCTGACCCGTTGGATACTATCAGATATACTCTTTACTATTCTAAGGAAAGCGACTTCACCCCAATTGACTCTTTTTATAACATAGCAGATACCTTCCGAGTTATGTCCACTCTAAGCGATGATACCGTCTATTACTGGAAAGTCAAGGCTAAGGATAAATGGGGAAAGATAACCTGGAGTAACAATACCTGGAATTTCCGTGTATACGTTCCACAACTGCCGAATACCTTTAGCCTGGTCTATCCACCTAATCTTGATACCATCTATCAGTATTCAGATACTTTGAGATGGCGTTCAACCACAGATCCTGACCCGGGTGACTCTGTGGTCTATGACCTTTATTATGATACCCTTTCAGGATTCCCGAGCCCGACTATCATATCAAACTTATCTGATACCTTTTACTATTTCACCGGAACAGATGATAAAACCTACTACTGGAAAGTCCTGGCAAAAGATATCAATACCGCTGGCAGGTGGAGCACCCAGACTACCTGGCGGTTTTATATTTATGTGCCACAGGCACCCAATTCTTTCGCTCTGGTATCCCCGGAAGATGCGGATACCGTTATTCTGCATCCTAAATTAGTCTGGCGAAAGGCTACCGATCCTGACCCTTCTGACCAGTTATCTTACAAGGTCTTCTGGTCCCTTGATTCTCTGGTTTATACTGATTCATCAGCGTATTTGACGGATACTTCCTATACACTCCCTGGACTTCTGAACGATAACGTCTATTATTGGAAAGTCAGGGTTAAAGATAAATTCAACTTCACAGCCTGGAGCACAGAACCTTATCGAAGTTTCCGGGCTTTGAATGTTGCCCCTGCTTCATTCACCCTGATATCTCCATCCAATGCGGGGACAGTTTCAGTTTTGACTCCGACCTTGAGATGGCATAAGCCTTTTGACCCTGACCCATCAGACCCGATATCCTATATTGTATATTACTCTCGGGATAGCTCTTTCGCGGTGTACGACTCTTCTACCTCTACTGATACCTCCAAGGTTCTACCGACTTTGTTTGATGATTCCACCTATTACTGGAAAGTCAAAGCCAAGGACAGCTATGGTGCAACAGGCTGGAGCACTCCTTCCTTCTGGAGTTTCCACGTTTATTATCCTCAACAGCCGAATGCCTTCACCCTGGTCTCACCGCTCAACAACTCTACTTCGGCTGATTCCAGCATAACTTTTGTCTGGCGTTCTACCACGGATCCAGATCCCGGTGATTCCATCCTTTATGACCTGTGGTATGCTGACAATCCAAGCTTTACCAGTCCTATTGTGATTTTAAATCTGAAGGATACCTCCAGAACGGTTACCTTGAGAGATGATAAATCTTATTACTGGAAAGTCCTGGCAAAAGATATAAACACCTCAGGCAGATGGTCAACTGACGTCTTCAGGGTAAATACTTACGTGCCCCAGGTTCCAAGGGCTTTCAGCCTGCGTAAGCCGACCGATGGAGATACTCTTTCAAGTTTGAGCGCTGACCTTTTCTGGCAGAAAACGACTGACCCGGATCCAGGGGATGTCATTAAATATGACCTGTATTATGACACCTCTCAAACATTCACTACCCCGGTAATAGTACCGAATCTCAACGACACGGCTTATTCCACACCCCAGCTTGAACCTGGAGCCTTTTACTGGTGGAAAGTGAAAGCCAAAGATACCAATACCGCGGGCACCTGGTCAACCCAGACATTCAAATTCTTCGTGCCATCCTGCGTGCCGGGTAACATTAATGGAGATGGCAATGTCAATGTCACTGATGTAATCCATTTAATTAATTATCTCTTCAAAGGCGGACCTCCTCCTCAACCGATTTCAGCCTGCGGAGATGTCCAGTGTGACGGGAACGTTAATGTCACTGACGCCATCTACATGATTAATTATCTTTTTAAAGGCGGACCAGCCCCAGGGTGTTAAATAAATAGAAAGTGCTCTATAAGCCCCGCTCTTTTAAAAAGAGCGGGGCTTGTTTTTTAAGGATGTCCTTTCGGTGGAACAGACGTCCCGTCTGTTCCAAGTTGAAAGGGCGAGGAAGCCTGCCTCTACCTTCACCTGAACCCCTGAATCCTTGAATCCTCGAACCCTTTTTTCTTTGCTCTTGACACCAGAGGGAAATTGGTTAAATTGCAGTCTGAACTTTTTTTCCTTGAGGAGACCTTGTATGCTGGAAAAAAATCGAAACCAGGTGAGCCGCAGAAGTTTTTTAAAAGGAGGAGTAGCCTTGCTAACCGCGCCTTTATGGTCCTCAGGATCCGTATTAGGACTTAATAGCGCATTCGGATTCACGGAGGAGACCAAAGATATGCTGGAACAAGCCCTATCAGATGAGGAATTAAAGAAGTTGCTTGAAACAGCTTTATCCAGAGGGGGTGACTTTGCAGAGATCTACTTGCAGCATCTTATCCGCACCGAGATCCAATTGGATGAGGATAAGATCAAATCGTTCAACTACGGCATAATCCAGGGCGGGGGTATCCGGGTGATCTCCGGGGATAAAACCGGATATGCGTTCTCTGACGATCTAAGCTTTCCTATGTTGAAAGAGGCAGCCGATGTTGCATCCTTCATAGCCAGTTCAGGCAGTATTCAGAAACCTGCCAACCTTTCGGTTCAGAAAATCAAGCCATATTTTGTGCTCAATTCGCCTGTGGCTTTAGCTTCTGAATCAAAAAAGATAGACCTTTTGAAAAGGGCAAACCAGGCTGCCAGAGATTACGATAAGAGAATAGCGCAGGTCAGAGTCGACTATATGGATGAAGCCAAGAAAATTATGATAGTCAACTCTGAAGGACTGAAAACCAAAGACGAACAATATATCACCCGATTAGCCGCCTACCCTCTGGCAGTGGAAGGGAGCAAGAGGTTTGAAGGTTACGCTACCTTAGGAGGACGGGTCGACTTCGATTATTATGAGAAAAATCCTCCTGAGACCGCAGGTAAAAAAGGAGCCAGGCAGGCAACCGTGATGCTTGGGGCAGAGGATGCTCCGGCTGGTTTGAATCCAGTGGTAGTTGCTGCAGGCTGGGGAGGGGTCTTGATTCACGAGGCATTCGGTCATTCTCTGGAAGGGGATGTCATCCGAAAGAAAACCTCTCTAATGGCAGATAAGCTCGGAACAAAAGTCGCCTCTGAGGTGGTCAATGTGGCGGATGATGCGACTATTCCTTATGGACGCGGCTCTTTCAACATAGATGATGAAGGAACTCCTGGCCAGAGAAAGGTTCTGGTGAAGGACGGGATACTACAGGAGTATATGTATGACCTTCTGAATGCCCAGCTGATGAAAACCAAATCAACCGGAAACGGAAGAAGAACTTCTTACCGGGAATATCCCATACCCCGGATGACAAATATTTTCATTGACCAGGGTAAGACCGACCCTCAGGATATCATTAAATCAGTTAAAGAAGGAGTTTATGCCAAGGAAATGGGAGGCGGCTCAGTTGATACCACTTCTGGAAACTTCAACTTCCTGATAAGGGAAGCTTACCTGATTGAGGATGGAAAGATAACCAGACCAATAAAAGGTGCGGTTTTAATAGGAAACGGACCAGAGGCGATTCAGAAAATTGAGATGGTGGGAAACGACCTGTATGTCTGCCAGACCACTGGCACCTGTGGAAAAGACGGACAGTGGGTCTATGCCGGGGTAGGCCAGCCAACCATCAAGTTCTCGGAAATAACCATAGGAGGAACCGCATTTAAGCCAACTGTGATTTAAGCGAAGAATTTGAGAGTAACCAGCCTCAGCTGACTCTTGGTCTGGTACTCTCCCTCTCCTTCCTAAAGAGAGGGTCGGGGTGAGGTTACTCCACTGAAGTGGCTACGAACCGCTTGGAAGCAGGAAAGGAGAAAAAATGGAATATAAAGAGATACTCGCAGATATAATCAAAAAGTCACTCAAAGCCGGGGCTGAGCAGGCAGAAGCTTATTTAGAGGAAAACAAGGAGCTTTTGATCCGGGTTAGAAAAGGTGAAATCGAGATTTTGAAAGAAGCTCAAGCCAGAGGGTTAGGAATCAGGCTTTTTGCAAAGAAAAAATTAGGGTTTACCTATACTTCGGATTTCAGCCTGAACGCATTAGATGAGTTAGTCAAAAAGACCGTTTTTTTAGCTAAGAATACAAGTGCGGACGATTTCAACGGTCTGCCTGAGAAGATTGAGTCCTCTCCTGAAACTACGGATTTAAGAATCTATGACAGCCAGTTGAAGAATTTCCCCACGCAGATGAAGATAGACTTGGCAAAAAGAGCGGAAGATGCGGCCTTCGCTGCGGATAAGAGAATTAACAACTCAGATGGAGCAGAATATCGGGACGAGGAGGCACGTATCTATCTGGCAAACTCTGCTGGTGCGGACTTGAACTTTCAAAGGACTTATATAAGTCTTTCCTGTTCGCCGGTAGCGGAAAAAAATGGAGAGAAAAGGTCTAACTACTTCTGGGACGCCAAATCCCTGTTAGAAGAGCTGGAGCCCCCGGAGAAAATAGGCAGAACTGCCACAGAAAGAACCGTTAGGATGCTCGGCTCAAAGAAGATCGACACCCAGAAGGTGCCGATTATATTTGACCCGTTTACTTCCTCCGGATTCCTGGCCGGACTTTCCTATGGAGTGAACGGAGACTTGGCTTCGAAGAACTCGACTTTTTTGGCGGGAAGGCTTGATCAAAAAATCGGCTCCGAGCTTTTAAATGTCTGGGACGATGGCTCCCTGCCCAAGGGTTTAGGCTCACGCCCTTTTGACGGAGAAGGAACTCCGACTCAGAGAAAAAAAGTATTTGATAATGGAGTTTTGAAGACCTTTTTGCATAACAGTTATTCAGCCAGAAAAATGAAAACCATCTCCACCGGAAATGCCTCGCGCGGATACGATTCGATTCCCAGAATTTCGGCTTTGAATTTCTATCTGGAGAACGGACAGACTGACCCTGCAGAGATAATCCGCAGCGTTAAAAAAGGTTTTTACGTGACTGATTTAGCCGGTTTCGGGATGAACATTGTCAGCGGGGATTATTCCCAGATGGCAGAAGGATTGTGGATAGAAGATGGTGTGCTCACGTTCCCGGTTTCCCAGGTAACCATAGCCGGGACGATTCTGGAGATGTTGAACGGAATAGAGCTGGTGGGTAACGACCTGACTTTCAGAGGCAGTATCTCCGCCCCTACTTTGAAATTCTCCGAGATGGTAGTAAGCGGAAAATAAACAGAAGATTTTTAATAATTGTAGGGGCACAGCATGCTGTGCCCCTACCCATGTTTACGCTATCTGTTGGTCTCCAGACCAACAGAGTAAGTTTATTTGTGCTTACCATCCCGTTAAATGACTGAGTTGATCTTTAGTCCCGTCGGGTCAGTCCGCCTGTGGCGGACGACGGTCACATTCTATCTTGACTTTATTATAAAAATCTATCATGCGCAGCCGGCTTTAGGTGGCGGACCAGACTTAAAAAGATATGCTACTAAATAGACTACATCTGAGATGGTGATTTTGCAGTCTGCATTAGCATCAGCTAATGCGGGAATAGAAGGCTTAGGACCCCTTTTGAAAAGATAATTTACGAGAAAAACCACATCGGCTACAGTCACCAGCCCGTCATTATTCGCATCACCATAAACGCGGACAGTGCTTTCAATGGAGAATAGACCGGTTCTCCTTGAGTTCCCCCGGTAAACAGGCCAGTAAAGCAGGCTTTGATTGAAAGAGCTGTCTCCCAATTCCCAGACGTAGACAAGCGAATCACCATCACCAGCCACCAGCTCTGCTTTGCCATCCCTTTCTAAGTCACCCAGAGCTAAAGTGGAATTCACCCAGTTGTTTAAAATAATGGGCCAGCCAGAAAGCAAAACTCCGCTTTTATTCCAGGCATAAATCTTACCTTCTGAAGTTCCGACCAAAACCTCAGCCGAACTATCATTGTTAATGTTTGCGATTATAGGTGAGGAGATAATTTGACCGCTCACCTGAACTGGCCAGCCGGAAAGAAATGCCCCATCTTTTTTTATCGCATAGACCTTACCTGAATCGGTGCTAACCACAATGTCTTTATACCCATCCCCGTCCAAATCTCCGATTGCCGGAGAAGCTAAGATCGATCCGACTAAGCTCTTTGGAAAGCCAGTAAGTGGACTTCCATTATCTTTTAAAACATATATTTTTCCACCCAGATCACCAACTGCTATTTCCAATTTTCCATCATCGTTCAGGTCGGCTAAAGCTGGAGAAGATAAATAGAAAGCGTCAGTTCCAGTAAAGGGCCATCCGGAAACCAGAGTCCCATTTTTCTTGAAAGCATAAACCTTATGATCAGAGCACGGTATTATGACTTCTTTGGCAGTATCCTGGTCAATATCCCCCAGAGCAGGAGAGGAAAAAATCGCTCCTTCAGTCTGAACCGGAAAACCGGATGCAAGTGCACCATCTCCATCCCAGGCGTAGAGCTTGCCATCCAGCGAGCCTATCACCACTTCATCTTTTCCATCCTGGTCCAGATCGCCTAAGGCTGGAGTGGAATAAAACATATTTTCAGACGACACTGGAAAACCGGGGAGCAAAGTCCCGTTCCATTTCCAGGCATAAACTTTCATATCCCAGGAGCCAATCACAACTTCTGAAACCCCATCCCCATCTAAATCTCCTAAAGCCGGAGAGGAAAATAGCTTTCCCCCACACTGTTTTGGCCAGCCCGGAACCAAACTGCCATCA
>Ga0209642_10002555_pt1 | contig 11932 bp, 12 predicted proteins | sample RifCSP19_2_FD_184025 | JGI IMG/M metagenome (GOLD analysis project Ga0209642, IMG submission 184025) | Soil microbial communities from Rifle, Colorado - Rifle CSP2_sed 19_2 (SPAdes) (version 2) | ecosystem: Environmental > Terrestrial > Deep subsurface > Rock core/Sediment | place: Rifle... | reverse complement strand
GCTCAAGCTGAGCAGGGATGCGAATTTGAGCGGCGCGTTGGCGCAACGAGCAATACGGGTAGCCGTCAGGCCAAGGCATCCGGGGAAAGTTCTTTTGCCTACTTTTCTTCAAAGAAAAGTAGGTCGCCGCGCAAGGTGAAAACTAATGCCAAGAGAAGTAACACGGGTAATTTACGTAAGAAATCATCTGACTGGATTCCCGCTTTCGCGGGAATGACAAATATAGACTGGATGCTGGCTCTCACCAGCAAATCAAAAACTGGATTCTCGTTTTTGAAGGAATAACGGATAATACTATCCAGATTTTCCGGGATCGTTTATTAAAAATAAAATATGAAAATTTACCTCGCTTCAAAATCCCCCCGCCGTCAGCAATTACTGCAACAAATCGGCCTGCAATTTGAAATCGTTGAGGTTGATATTGACGAACACTGGAACAGTAATGAACATCCACGTGCGTATGTCGAACGGGTGGCACTGGAAAAGGCGCAGGCCGTAAAATCAAAAATCAAAACCGATCAACCTTTCGCCATAATAGGCGCTGATACCTCAGTGGTTTTGGATGACATGGTGATCGGCAAGGCCGGGAACGATGAACAGGCGGTCACCATGCTGTCACAACTTTCCGGGCGCCTGCATTACGTTTATTCATCTGTTGCGATTGTAAGTAACCTGGAAGAAAAAATTAAAACCAGTATCAGTCGCGTCTATTTCAAGCCGTTAAGCAAACCGGAAATCGAAAGTTACTGCAAAACCGGTGAGCCCATCGGCAAGGCCGGCGGTTATGCCATTCAAGGTCACGCTGCGGCATTTGTTGAACGACTGGACGGAAGTTACTCAGGTGTAATGGGTCTGCCACTTTTTGAGACAACAGAATTATTGAATCAACTTAAAAACGGATAGACTTACTGTTTTCTCAAACAATAACCAAAATAATGATCGACGATGTATATGTAGATGGCCGGCCAGTCCGGTGTGCCATCGTCGTTTGAAGGATACCAGAGTTTCCTGTTGATCCAGTGGTTATGATAATGCATGGCACACTGTGGCAGGCGTTCCTCGTCAGGTTTTTCCGTACTGCCTGCTGCTGCCTCCATTTTGAAAAAATCACGCATCACCAGTGGATAGGCATCTTGCAGGTCGGGTTTCTTCTTGTCGAGCATCAGTTCCTGCGTATTGATGTCCTTCCAGAACCCGGTTGATCTTTGTTCCAGCCTTTTCTGTTGCATGAGGCCTTCAGACAGCGCTGCCAGTTTTTCACAAGCATGCTGATGTCCTGCTTCACATTCATGCCGGTAAAAATCTTCCATGCTGACGCCCTGCGGCGGCCCAGCCGCCAGCAAAAACAGCGCAGTGATTATTTTTATAGCAGGCATAAAAAACGCCATATGTGATAGTCATATGGCGCTTATTGTACAGAACGTGATCAGATTAAAGTAGCGGGACTATTAACAATGCGACAATGTTGATGATCTTGATCAACGGATTTATCGCCGGACCAGCGGTATCTTTATACGGATCGCCGACTGTGTCGCCGGTCACGGCTGCTTTGTGTGCCTCGCTGCCTTTTCCGCCATGATTCCCGTCTTCGATATATTTCTTGGCGTTGTCCCAGGCGCCGCCGCCAGCCGTCATGGAAATGGCGACAAAGATACCGGTGATGATGGTGCCCACCAGCAGACCGCCGAGTGCGCGTGCACCGGCGCCTTCGCCCATCAGTGCTTCCATACCAAAAGCAACAATGATCGGTGCCAGCACCGGCAACAGTGAAGGAATAATCATCTCTTTGATCGCAGCCTTGGTCAGCATGTCCACCGCACGTGAATAGTCCGGTTTGGCTGTCCCTTCCATGATGCCTTTGATCTCCTTGAACTGGCGGCGCACTTCAAGCACGACTGAACCTGCAGCCCGGCCGACCGCTTCCATCGCCATGGACGCGAAGAGATAAGGAACCAGACCACCGATGAAGAGACCGATGATCACTGCCGGATCATCCAGACGGAATTCAACCAGTTTGCCCGCAGCTTCCAGACTGTGCGTGAAATCCGCAAACAAAACGAGGGCCGCCAGACCGGCAGAACCGATCGCATAACCTTTGGTGACAGCCTTGGTCGTGTTACCAACGGCATCCAGTGGATCGGTAATGCCACGAATCTCTTTCGGCAGTTTCGCCATTTCGGCGATACCGCCTGCGTTGTCTGTGATCGGCCCGTAGGCATCCAGTGCCACGATAATGCCAGCCATGGACAACATCGAAGTTGCGGCGATGGCAAGACCATACAGACCGGCCAGTTCATAAGCACCGAAGATGCTGGCGCAAACCGCCAGCACTGGTAATGCCGTGGATTTCATGGACACACCCAGACCGGCAATGATGTTGGTTGCGTGGCCTGTAGTGGATGCCTGGGCTATATGTTGCACAGGACCAAAGTGGGTGCTGGTGTAGTATTCAGTAATCCATACCATCGCCGCAGTCAGCGCCAGGCCAATCAGCGCACAACCAAACAACGCTGTACCATCTGTTCCCATCATTCTCACACTGACAAAATAAAACGGGATTGCGGCCAGCACACCGGAGGCGATAAGGCCCTTATAGAGGGCGCCCATAATCGAACCGCCTTCTTTGGCTTTCACAAAAAATGTACCGATAATCGAGGCAATGATGGATATGCCACCCAGTACCAGTGGATATAACAAGGCATTGTCACCCGCGCCTTTCATCATAAGACCGCCAAGCAACATGGTGGCGATCACGGTTACGGCATAGGTTTCAAACAGGTCCGCTGCCATGCCTGCACAATCACCGACATTATCGCCAACATTATCTGCTATCACGGCCGGATTGCGCGGATCATCTTCCGGAATACCGGCTTCCACTTTGCCGACCAGATCGGCGCCCACATCAGCACCTTTGGTAAATATGCCGCCGCCCAACCGGGCAAAAATCGAAATCAGTGAACTACCGAAGGCCAGACCTACCAATGCATGCAGTGCATGATCAGTGGATAGCCCCAGCTGCAATAATATTGTGTAGTAACCGGCAACCCCGATCAAACCAAGGCCGACCACCAACATGCCGGTGATCGCACCGCCACGGAAGGCGATCTGTAATGCAGCATTAAGACCATTTTTTGCTGCTTCGGCAGTACGCAGATTGGCACGTACTGAAATATTCATGCCGATGTACCCGGCTGCACCGGAGAGTACCGCACCGATCAGGAATCCAAACGCTGTGTACCAGTTAAGAGCAAAACCCAGTGCCAGAAACAGCACACCTCCGGCCATACTGATGGTGGTGTATTGCCGGTTAAGGTAGGCAGAAGCGCCCTGTTGAATCGCAGCGGCAATCTCGCGCATGCGTTCGTTGCCTTGTGGTTGCGCCAGGATCCAGCGCACCGACCAGACACCATATACAATCGCGAGTACTCCACAGAGCAAGGCAAAACCTAAAGCCGTCATTTGAATTTCTCCCGTGAGCTTGACATCGAAACGATAAAATTATGGGGCTTTCAAGCCCCACTTATTATTGAATATCTGTTAAATAGGGTGCAATTGTACTTTGATAAGCGCCCGGAGCAAAGCCCGTGTAAAGCATTAAAGTTTGAATTCTGTCTTCAGTTTCTTTTTCACCGGTTTGTTTTTCAGCGTGACATATTCAGGCAATCCCTTTTTATAAGGCGGGTAAGCCTCACCTACAATCAACGGTGCAAGATAGCGACGGCATGCAGCAGTAATACCGTAACCATCTTTAGTGATGTAATTTCGCGGTAACATTTTTTCATGATTCGCTACATCACTGAGATCCGCCATACCAATCTTCCATCGGTAAGGCTGATTTGATGTGCGCACTATCGCGGGCATTACGGCATTGTGGCCCTTGATTGCAAACTCTACTGCCGCTTTGCCGACGGCATAGGCCTGCTCCACGTCAACTTTGGATGCGATATGCCGCGCGGAACGTTGCAGATAATCCGCAACAGCATAATGATATTTATAACCGAGTTTTGATTTAACCAGCTGGGCGATCTCAACTGCAACACCTCCCAGTTGTGTATGGCCAAAAGCATCCCGTGTACCGGCCTCGGCGAGAAACTTCCCTTCCGCATTGCGTACACCTTCCGACACCGCGATCACACAGAAATCATATTTTTCAACGCTCTCTTTCACCTTCATGAGAAATTTTTCTTCATCAAAGGCGACCTCTGGAAACAGGATCACATGCGGTGGATCTCCGGGTTTCTCACCAGCCAGTCCAGCCGCTGCCGCGATCCAGCCGGCATGGCGGCCCATGACTTCCAGGATAAATACCTTGGTTGATGTGCGCGACATGGACATGACATCCAGCGCAGCCTCCCGGATCGAAACGGCAATGTATTTTGCGACTGATCCGAAACCCGGACATTGATCAGTGATGGGAAGATCGTTATCCACTGTCTTGGGTACATGGATGGCCTGGATGGGGAAACCCATCGTTTCCGATAACTGCGACACCTTGAGGCAGGTGTCGGCGGAATCACCACCGCCGTTATAGAAAAAATAACCGATGTTATGCGCTTTGAAGACCTCAATCAGGCGCTCGAATTCAGCACGGTGCTTGTCCACACCTTTCAGCTTGTAGCGGCAGGAACCAAAGGCACCGCCCGGCGTATGTTTAAGTGCCCGGATAGCGGCGGGGGTCTCCAGACTGGTATCGATCAGGTCCTCGGTCAGTGCGCCGATAATACCATTACGCCCGGCGTAGACCTTGCCAATCCGGGTTTTGTGTTTCCGTGCTGTTTCCAGAACACCGCAGGCTGAGGCATTGATGACAGCGGTAACCCCCCCAGATTGCGCGTAAAATGCATTTTTAATGGTCCTCATCAATTTATTGTCTCCGAATCAAAAAATTTAAAATTCGTAACTGATTGCTTATGATAAGCTTTCAATGATATTAGAATTTTCAATATCCGTATGACCCTGACCAACACTGAGTGTGGCGGAACTAGCTAAAGCTGAATCGACTCTCAATATATCTGTAAAATTTTATATAGGCCAGATTTGTGAAGTTCCTGATATACATTCTACTAACACTGACATTTGCCGCACAAAATGTCCCGGCCGGCACGACTCAAAACCTGCCGGATATGGGAGATTCAGCTGGCGGAGTTGTTACGCCTGAATTCGAGCGCCGTCTCGGCCAGGCCGTCATGCGGCAGGTGCGGCAATCCGCTGATGTCATTACCGACCCGGAAATGGAGTCCTATATCCAGTCTATCGGCTATCAACTGGTTGCCAACAGCGATGATAACCAGATCCTGTTTATCTTTTTTGTAATTGACAATCCAGCCATCAATGCGTTTGCCGCGCCCGGCGGAGTAGTCGGGATCAACTCTGGCGTAATCCTGAACTCCGATACTGAAAGCGAACTGGCCGGTGTGCTGGCCCATGAAATTGCACACGTGACCCAGCGGCACATGGCCAGGACATATGAAGCAGCAAGTAAATTCAGCCTGCCCATGATGGCGGCCATGGTGGGCGCCATATTACTGGGCATAGCCAACCCGGAAGCTGGTCAGGCGGCAATTGCGGCAGTAGCTGGATTCAGTGCCCAGTATCAGATTAATTTTACCCGTGCCAATGAAGAAGAGGCTGACCGGGTTGGTATTCAATTGCTTGCAAGATCAGGTTTTGATCCACACGGTATGCCGGGGTTTTTTCAAAAACTGCAAAAGTCTTCAAGACACTACCGCGGCGATGCACCGGAATTTCTTCTGACACACCCGCTCACCACTTCACGTATAGCGGAGTCCATTGCCAGGGCCGAACGATACCCTGTCCGCAAATACTCGAACTCTATAAGTTATAAATTGATCCGGGCCAGGCTCATGGCCGATTCATTTGAATCACCCAAAGAAGCCGTGAAATTTTTTGAAACCAGCCTGGAAACCGGCGGTTATCCGGATATGGAATCAGCGCGTTATGGTTATGCGCTCGCTCTCACCAGGGCAAATGACTTTGCCAGGGCACGGGAACAATTGGGCCTGCTGCTCAAGGATGATGAAGAAAATATAACCTACCTGTTGGCTGCAGCAAGACTGGAATCCGCACAAAGAAATTTTTCTGCAGCAGTCGGCATCTACCAGGAAGCACATAAACTCTATCCGGATTATTGGCCAGTGGTGCATGGTTACACCCGTGCCCTGCTGGATGCCAAACAACCCGGCAGGGCACGCGATCTGATACGTAATTACGGGCGCAATCATGAACCTTCCCTGGCTTATTATGATCTGTTGTCACAGGCTGAGGCTGAGTCTGGTTCTCCGGCAGAATCAGGTATCGCCAAGGCGGAATATTACTATCTTACCGGTGGCACCCAGTTGGCGATCGACCATCTCAAATTTGCCCAACGCCAGGCTGAACTGAATTATTATCAAATGGAGCGCATCAAGGCACGCCTGGCGCAACTGGAATATGAGCTTACCCTGGAAAAAGAACTAAAACTTGAGCCCGAAGGTTGATCGAGTCAAATTATATATATGATTATGATGATGAATCATACCCGCAGACTTTTTCTAAAAGGCAGCCTGATCGCGATGTCTGCAATAACCACTGGCATATTCAGTCTGCTCAAACCATTGATTGCATTTGCCGCCAGAAATCAACCGGCCTTTTCTGCCAAGACAGAGGCCGATGCCATAGCTGCAATTTTTCCCGGAGAACAGATCACAACGAGTGATGCAATTATTATTGGCGTGCATGATGTCGTCGAAAATGGTGCGGTAGTCCCGGTGGAAATCAGCACCAAACTGCCTGCCGTTGAAACTATTACCATCCTGGTGGAAAAAAATCCCAACCCGCTTATAGCCAACTTTAATCTCAGTCCTGAGTGTTCGGGGTTCATTGCGACACGCATCAAGGTTGCAGAACCCTCCGATATTATCGCTGTGGTCAGATCAAACGGAAAACTGTTCAGTACACGCAAGTTCGTTGAGGTAATCGCCGGAGGTTGCGGCTGATGACATCCAGTATAAAAGTGCGCACCAGCATGCGTGAAGGCAAAACTACAGTACGTGCCATCATACGCCACCCGATGCACACCGGTTATGCAACCGATCCGGATACCGGTGAATTGGTCCCGGCGCATTACATCGAAAACGTTACCGTACAGCACGGTGATAAAACATTGCTGCAATGTGACTGGAGCCGGGCCATCTCCAGCAATCCCTATCTTTCATTTGAATTTTCAGGTGCACAACCCGGCGACCTGCTGCGTATCACCTGGTTGGACAATAAAGGTGAAAGCGATTCGATAGAGACCAGGATTCAGTAAATAATCAAATTTGTATCAAATACTCTGACAAAAAGGGGATTGCTTTTTTTCTGCGTGTAGACTAAATTGCACTAATATGTCTAGACAAATTCAGTCTAAAATGAACCACTCCGGCTCCAATCAAACCTTTGGCAATATGTTGCGCAGCATGCGCAAGAAACAGACTTTACCGCTCAGAGTTGTTGCAGCGGCAACAGATATGGACTCTACGCTTTTAAGCAAAATAGAACTCGGCCAACGTCTTCCAACAGAAATTCAAACGAAAGCCATTGCCAAATTCTTCAAGGTTCCATTTGAAGATCTTGAAGCAAAGCGTCTTGCAGAACGTTTCTGGATGGAACATGGGGATAGTACAGCAGCAGTAAAGGCGGCTTTATTGATTAGGGAATCCGCCGCAGAATACCACACTGGAAATTCAGCCAAAAAACCATGATAACCGATCTGCATGCAACATCTTCAGTTTCATCTGATCTGATTGGCAAGATTGAAGCTTTTCGCAAACCTGCAACAGAGATATTAGATCCGGAATTACGCCGTAAACTCGGGCAATTCTTTACGCCTCAATCCGTTGCTGAATTCATGGCAAAATTATTCAAATGTAACAAAACCCATGTTCGCATACTGGATGCTGGAGCCGGAACCGGTATTCTTTCTGCGGCAATTATTCAAAAATTACTATCTCGAAAGAAATTGCCAGAAAACATTTCTGTTACGGCTTTTGAAATAGATACCCAACTACATGCCTATCTTTATGATACCTATCGTTTATGCGGAGAGCTATGTTCAAAAAAAGGCGTGGCATTCTCAGTTGATGTACAAGATGATTTTATTACTTATGCAGCAAATATAAGCCGAAATGATCTTTTCGCTAAAAATAAAGCTGATTTTAATTTAGCTATAGTCAATCCGCCATACGCAAAAATAAACAGCGACTCTGAAACACGCAAAATTCTTCGTTCAGCAGGGATTGAAACCAGTAATCTTTACACAGGTTTTCTTGCTTTATTGGTAAAGTTGCTTGATCAAAATGGAGAACTTGTGGCAATTACACCTCGTAGTTTTTGTAATGGCCCCTATTTCAAGCCTTTCCGCTCGTATTTTCTTGACACTATGTCAATACAACGGATTCATGTTTTTGAGTCACGCTCTGAAGCGTTTAAGGACGACTCGGTATTACAAGAAAATATAATTTCTTATGCCATAAAAACTAAACGACGACCCACCTATGTTACTTTGTCCGTCTGTGATGGAACATTCAATAGTAAAATTAAAAAACGAATTTGCTCTTATGAAGACATGGTTTCAACTAAAGACCCGGAACTTGTTATCCATCTGACTACTGATGAAATCCAGGCTGAATTCAGGCGCAGCATTGAAGAATATACAGACAGCTTGTCAGATTTAGGATTGAGTGTTTCTACAGGCCGCGTGGTGGATTTCAGGGCGCGCGCGTTCCTGAGGAAAGACCCCGAAAAAAATACTGTTCCACTCATTTATGCATGTCATTTCAATGAAGGAATTATCACTTGGCCTAAAACCGGAGGCCGCAAGCCCAATGCAATTGCGAGAGATGAAAATACACAAAAATTACTCGTACCTGAAGGCATTTATGTGCTCACCAAACGCTTTAGTTCAAAAGAGGAAAAGCGGCGGATTATTGCATGTATATATGATCCATCTCTTGTAAAAGCTGATTACATAGGGTTTGAAAACCATTTGAATTATTTTCATATTAACGGGCAAGGTTTATCAATAGATCTTGCAAGAGGGCTGGCTGCTTATTTAAATTCAACTTTAGTCGATGCATATTTCCGCCAGTTCAATGGCCATACCCAAGTGAACGCTTCAGATCTTAGACGGCTCATGTATCCCAGCCGTGAAGCATTAGAAGAACTTGGAGACCTGATTGGCAATAATTTTCCAGAACAAACAGTTTTGGACAAGCTAATAGAAACGGGGCTGCGTTAAATGTCAAAAACACAGAAAAAACCAAGCGCCAAGCAAAAAAATAAAAAACTCAAAGAAGCTATTGAGATACTACATGCATTGGGTTTTGGCGCCAAACAATGCAATGCTACTGCTGGCTATACTCTGCTTGCTCTAATCGACCTGAAAACTGATCAGTCATGGAATATGGCAACCGCTCCTTTGCGAGGTATTACCCCAATTATTGAATTCATTCGTAAGATGTATCGGGTCAAGTATGCGCCAAATACTCGTGAAACTATACGTGATGAGGCCGTTAAATATTTTGTTGAAGCTGGCCTGTTAATACGTAATCCTGACAATCTATTACGACCAACAAATAGCGGTAAAACTGTTTATCAGATTGAACCTTCCGCGCTCAAAGTAATTCAATCATTCGGCAGCTTAGCCTGGTCTGACAATCTTGCAGAATATCTAAAATCCAGTTTAAAAATCAGGCAGGAACTTCAACGGCAACGAAAACTTGCAAGAATTCCCGTAAAACTCCCTTCAGGAGAAAAAATAGCATTATCACCGGGTGGACAAAACCCTCTTATAAAGAAAATTGTTGAAGAGTTTTGTACGCGTTCTCTCCGGGAGGAACGATTGTTTATATCGGGGATGCTGAGAATAAATTTGAACACTTTGAAAAGGATTACCTGAGAAAACTCGGCGTAGAAATTAATTCAGCCGCTAAAATGCCTGATGTGGTAATTCATGACATAGCCAGAAAATGGTTATTATTGATTGAGGCCGTTACTAGTGCAGGTCCAGTTGACGGCAAACGACGGAAAGAGCTCAAAGAATTATTCAAGGGTTTCAAAACTGGTATGGTATTCGTGACAACTTTTGAAAACAGACAAACCATGTCGCGTTTTCTTAGGCAAATATCCTGGGAGACTGAAGTCTGGGTTGCAGACGATCCAGATCATATAGTCCATTTCAACGGAGAGCGTTTTCTTGGTCCATACCCCGATACTTTGCCTAATACCAGGTAATTGATTACAAATCAGCTACGTTTTCAGCAAATGGGGATGGTATTACATTAACCGTCTGAAAAGATTGGTGGGTCGTGGGCGATTCGAACGCCCGACCAACTGGTTAAAAGCCAGCTGCTCTACCGGCTGAGCTAACGACCCGGTTCTGAAATTCATACATGGCATCCTGCCGTAAAATTATTGCCTTTGATAACTACCTGCCTTGTCATCCGCTGACAAGGCGTTCGGCCGGAAAAATGTCCACCGGACATTTTTCTGTATCGTCCTCACCCGGCTGAGCTAACGACCCGAAACTTCAGTTACAAGTGAAAAGTTATAAGTTATAAGAAAACATATAGGGCTGGCAGTCATAAACAGGATATCTCAACACGAACCTGGATACTTGATCCTTACACCTTTAATTTTCCACTCTTTTGAGCCTGATGGCTCAAAAGAGGTGCGATAATACCGAAGATTTCAAAGATGGCAAATTTCAGTGGCTGAAAAATGCTATTTTCATGAAAAACCCGTATATTTTGATCCCGGGTTCTCTTGATTTTATCGCTTTCCGGCCCTATTTTCCCGGCAAACTGATTATATTAAGCCTGTAATTTTTTGTGAGGATATATCGTGCCTATCTACGAATATGAATGCGTCAAATGCGGTCATACCCTGGAGGCCATACAGAAATTCAGTGATCCGGTATTGACTGAATGCCCGGCCTGCCATGAGAACAGCCTGTGCAAACGGGTATCGGCTTCGGCCTTTCACCTCAAGGGCAGCGGCTGGTATGTGACTGACTTCAAGGACAAGCCCAGGGACAAGGCCAAACCGGCAGATGATAACAAACAATCCGTAGAAACTTCTGCCAAGGAACCGGATAAGTCCAAAACAAAAACAACCGGCACTGAAAGTGCACCGGCGGTGAAAAAGACCGAAACAGCGGCCACCGATTGATTAACCATACAGACTGAAGCATGGCAAACCTACGTAAATACCTGATCGCCGGCCTGCTGGTCTGGCTGCCCCTGGCCGCGACCGTATTTGTTATCAGGGTGCTTATCACCCTGATGGATCGAACCATTTTATTAATCCCGCCGGAGTGGCGGCCGGAGAACGTTTTGGGATTTTCCATCCCCGGCTTCGGTGTCATTGTTGGCATTTTCATCCTGCTGATTACCGGCATGTTTGCTGCCAACCTGTTCGGACGGCGCCTGGTTTCCTTCTGGGAATCCATTCTTGGCCGCATTCCGCTGGTGCGCTCCATCTACAGCAGTGTCAAACAGGTCACGGAAACGCTGTTCAGTTCCAACAGCAAGTCCTTCCGCAAGGTGGTCTTGATTGAATTTCCGCGCCAGGGGACCTGGAGTGTAGGCTTCGTATCCAACCGTGGCATGCAAAAAGCCATCGATGCCACCGGCCAGGAACTGGTTTCAGTATTTGTCTCAACACCCCCCAACCCCACCACAGGTTTCCTTATGATGGTGCCCGCCTCTGAACTTATTGAACTGGACCTGACCATTGAAGAAGCATTCAAGTACATTATTTCCATGGGTGTTGTGGTGCCTGAGGGCCCGGCAAAAGAAGCTCTCATTAATGGTAAACTTGCGCAAAAACAGACCGGCTCGTAATATGCCCGCCTTTGTTTCGGTTCAATAAATAACCATTATCACCATCAGGG
>Ga0209642_10002551_pt1 | contig 11940 bp, 8 predicted proteins | sample RifCSP19_2_FD_184025 | JGI IMG/M metagenome (GOLD analysis project Ga0209642, IMG submission 184025) | Soil microbial communities from Rifle, Colorado - Rifle CSP2_sed 19_2 (SPAdes) (version 2) | ecosystem: Environmental > Terrestrial > Deep subsurface > Rock core/Sediment | place: Rifle... | reverse complement strand
GGAATTTAGCTGGCTATGTGGGTGTAATGGATATTCCCACAAGAACTGTTTCCGGGAATATAGAAACCGTCGGCGGAATCTGGTGCGTGGCAACCAATCCCCGTTTTGCCAAAAGAGGGATATGCAAAACCTTGATGGATAAAGCTCACCAGTACTTCCAGCAGAAGAAATACCCCTTCTCTTTTCTGTGCACCAGCCGAACCATAATCGCCTACGCCATTTATGTGAGAATGGGATACATTGAGGTCGAGAAGGTGAATAGCTACCCGGAGTCATATAAGGTTCTGAATGAAGTCAAGCCTGAAAGAAAATCTGAGACAGAGTTAGACCAGAATAAAATCTTCGATCTCTATCAGGAATTCGTCAAAGATAAAACTGGATTTGCAGTCAGGCAGAAGAATTTTCTTGAAGTTTTGTCTGAGCGAAAGAAATTCGACGATAAAAGGTCAGTTTTGATGCAAAAGGGGTATGCCCTGGTCTCAGGTTCCAGGGAGGTTTCCAGGATAATGGAGCTGGTAGGTTCAGATGAGCAAACCTATCATAATTTACTTGACCAGGTTGAATCTTTTTCCCCCAACGGCGTAATCGACCGGATGGTCACAGATGAGAAACTTCATCAGGCATATAAAGACAGAGGATACTGTATCGAAGAAGCCGACCATGGGGTTGTGATGGTCAAAAAATTAGCTCAGTCTGAATTTGAAGAGAAATACGGAAATACCTTTCACATGGGAATGATGGATATGTTTTAGTCATTGCGAGGAGTCTCGCCGCAGGCGGACGACGAAGCAATCCGCCGAAAATGAGTAGGTGTTCAGATTGACTTTAACTGAGTTATGCTGCAGCGGTGTTAGAGTTAGCTCCTGACACTGACTGAATTATACTGTCAGGTGGTAACACCTGACAGCACCTGAATTGTCATTCTGAGCCCACAGGGCGAAGAATCCCTACAGATTCTTCGGTCGTCCATTTGGACTCCCTCAGAATGACTCGAGGAAATAGAACCTGCGATTACGTCGGTAATGAATAAAAATTCCAAAGGAGGTTTTTGTGTTCAGACTGACTTTAGTCAGGTTTGTTTTTTCCCTCTCCTTCTTAAGGAGGGGGTCAGGGTGAGGTCTCCTCACCAAGCTATTTGCAGATTTTTCATCCTTTCGCAGGAGGTATCTGTGTCAACTTTTAAAAACTTCAAACTTGCAATCTTGTTTTTCCTCCTCTTTTTTTTGCCTCTCCCCTGTTTTGCCCTACCCGGCTCACCAGTAAAAGTTCATTTCTTGGACAACGGGATGCAGGTAATCACCAAGGAGGAGCATTCCAAAAATTTAATTGCTCTTAATATCTATGTAAAAGGGGGAAGCAGGACTGAGACACCGGAACTGAGCGGTTTAAGCCATTATTATGAACATCTCATTTTCAGAGGAGGAACTGATAAGCAGAAGGAACTGGAGACCAGGAAGGTTTTTCAGAGCCTGGGACAGTTTTTCGGATTCACCAGCGAGGATGTGACCTGTTATTATATGGTTGCTCCAAAGGAAAATCTGGATGAGGCTTTGTGGAGATACGCAGATGCAGTGATGAATCTCAAGGTTACCCAGGAGAAGATTGAATCTGAAAGACAGGTGGTCCTGGAGGAGTTTAATATGGATGAGGACCAGCCAGGTTATTCTGCCTGGCTTCTTCTGGAGAAAAACGCCTTCAAGGCTCATCCATATGGACAGACGGTTTTGGGCTCAAGAGAAGTGATCAAAAATGCTGATTTGGACCGGTTCAAAACCTTTTATCAGGAAAGGTATGTGCCTAATCAGATGGTGATGGCGATAGTGGGAGATTTCAATGCGGATGAGATGATGACAAAAATCAACTCCCTTTTTGGAAAATATCCCCGGGGAAGAGAATCGTTCGAATTAGAAAGACCTGAACCAGAACAAACCAAATTCTGGCAGGCTTTTAAAAGGATGAAATCCAGCTCCAGCTATCTTAACATCGGTTTCCACATCCCTGAGGCAACGCATCCGGATATCCCGGTTTTAGACGTGCTGAATGTGATCTTAGGCCAGGGCGAAAGCTCCCGGCTTTACCAAGCATTGAAAAAGGAAGATAATCTGGCATATTCTGTAGGCTCTTCAGTTGACCAGAGGAAAGATCCCGGTCTTTTTGAAATCTATACTCAGTTAGACCCGAAAAATGAAAGAAAAGTCACCGACATAATCTTTAAAGAGCTTAGCAGATTATGGAACCAAGAGGTATCAGCAGAGGAAATCGATAAAGCTAAATCCAGAATCGAGAATTCTTATTATTTCGATAACCAGACCTACATAAGCCAGGCACTACGTTTATGTTATTATGCGGCAAACAGCGACCTGTTACTTGAGTCTTCATATTTAGACCGGATCCGAAGCACCACACCTTCTGATATAAAAAGGGTAGCTTTGAAGTATCTGAAACCCTCGAATGCAACTTTAGCTGTAGTTGAACCAGAAGATGCGCCAGAAAATTCTTTTATCGACATAGCAGAAAAATATGATTCCCTTTTACCTGCTCAGGCAAAAGAGGAGATAAAAGCCAAACCTGAGAAAATTATTCTGCCCAACGGCTTGACACTGCTTCTAAAAGAAGACCATTCCTCAAAGACCATTGCCCTGGAAGGATACATCAAAGGCGGGTTGTGGTTAGAAGAGGAAAATAATGCCGGTATCTGCAATTTTGTAACTGAGATGCTCCTCAAGGGAACAAAAGAATATTCCTCGGACCAGATTGCCCAGAAGATCGACAGCCTGGGGATTCAGCTTTACGCCCAGAGCTTTCCAGACTATGCCCGGGTTTCACTTCTGGCTACTCCTGAGACATTTAAACCGGGACTGAACCTTTTCTCTCAAGCTCTTTTCAACCCGGTCTTTCCAGAGAAAGAGCTGGAGAACACCAGAACCGACATCATCGCTCAAATCCAGAAAGTCAAAGACTCAAGTTACGATCTTACCAATCAGGAGTTTGCTCAGGAAATCTACTCTAAATCGCCTTACAAGAGGCCAGTGTTAGGGTATGAGGAAACCGTGAACAAGCTTTCTCCTGAAGAGCTCAGGAGTTTTCATAAACGGGTTTTCGTACCTTCTAATATTATTTTATCTGTAGTCGGAGATTTCAATTCAGAAGAGATAAAAAATCTTCTTGAATCCGAATTCGAAAAAGTCCAAGCCGCTCCTGCTCAGAAGTTTTCGTTGATAGATGAACCCTCACATGAAAAGGGAAAGTCAAGGATAATACCCCAAGAAAAGCTTCAGACCACTTTCAACCTGGGAAGAATGGGGGTTAAAGTGACCAGCCCTGACTATTTATCTTTGAAATTAGTGGAAAGGATTCTGAGCTCCCGGTTGTTTTTTAAATACGTTTATGAGGAGGGAATGGCTTACCGGATGTGGACTTATATGCAGCCCCGTCTGGGTTCAGCCCCTTTCACTTTTGAGATGGGGGTATCCCCGGAGAATTTCACCAAAGCCAGAACCGGAATTTTAAGTGAAGTCCAGATCTTGCTGAAATCTCCGTTGCCTGAGAAGGATGTGCAAACCGCAAAAGCCAACCTGATCTCCGGATTTTATCTTTCCCAGCAGACTAACACCGACCAGGCAAGGACCATGGCTTTCTACGAGATGGCAGGTTTAGGTTATCTTTACGGTGATACCTACCCGGATTTGGTCAAAAAGGTGAAAACCTCAGAGATAGCCAATGCCGCTAAAAAATACTTAGATCCCAATAAATTCACTCTGGTAGCAGTTGGAAAAATCGAAGACAAAAAATAAACTCTTAAATCAAGGAGGAGCAGATGAAAACCAATGAAAGCGGTGCTGACCGGCTGATCCGTATAATCGTCGGCATCCTTCTTTTCATCTTGGGCTGGGTGGTCCTGAAAAATCGCATACTGGGGATAATCTTTGATATCCTCGGTATAATCCTTTTCATAACAGGCATAACCGGATTTTGCGGGCTGTATAAGCTCTTTGGCATCAATACCAAAAAGGAGGGGTCGCCGCAAAAACCTGCTTGAGATTATGCTCTTGGCGGATGTTATCATCCACCAAAGAGGTCAGAGAGGATGATAACATTTTCGCTGATTGAGCAGATAAATGTCATTCTGAGCCCGCAGGGCGAAGAATCTGTAGATTCTTCGGTCGTCCATTTGGACTCCCTCAGAATGACAACCGGCGGGTGGCCCCTCAAACTCGTTTGAGGGTGACGCTGACTGTTCAAACTGACTTCAGTCAGGTAATGCTTACGCAGTGAAAATCTTTTGAGCTTTTGTCCGCCGCGGCGGATTGAGCATTTAAGCCATCGAGGGTTCGACCACGGAACCTTTCAAATAGACAAAACCTGATGAATTCTTCTTCTGCCAGAAGCAGTAATTTTCTCCCCTCTTTTTTGTTTGCTGTTTTATGCCTGATCTGGGGCTCAACCTGGCTGGGCATCAAAATAGGTCTGGAGGACTCTCCCCCATTTTTGTCTGCTGGTTTCAGGTTTCTCATAGCCACGCTTTTCCTCTTTATCTGGGCTAAGAAAAAAGGGATAAAATTTTCTGAGTATAAGGCTCAGGCATTTAAAATCCTCATCCCCGGTTTTTTTATGTATTATCTTTCCTATTCCCTGGTCTACTGGGGGGAGCAGTATATAAATTCAGGCTTGACCGCAGTTCTTTTTGCTACCCTTCCCTTTTTTGTGGCGATCTTTGCGACTCTGTTTTTAAAGGAAGAAAAGCTCAACTGGTTTCGTCTGTTCGGGCTTATAATTGGATTCTCCGGCATACTTTTAATCTTCCGGGATAGCCTGAGTCTGAAAGGAGACAATCTTTTTTACGGAATGGTTGGAATCATATTAAGTGCTGGTTTCTCAGCCTATGCTTCGGTCAGGGTTAAAAGAGACCTGCATACAGTCGAGCCGGTAGTCATCTCGGTCTTTCAGATGGGACTGGGAACTATACTCCTGTTAGGTTCAGGATTTCTATCTGAGAGAATTACCGATTTCAAGCTCACCTATAAATCGGTAGGTGCATTACTTTACCTATCCTTTTTTGGCTCAGCTTTCGCTTTTATGTCTTATTACTGGCTTCTGAAGAGAATAGAGGTTACCAAACTGTCTTTGATAGCTTTCATCACCCCGATTGTGGCTTTGATCTTAGGCTGGCTGGTTCTGGGAGAGAGTATCAGCGGATACTTGATTTCCGGAACGGTTTTAGTTATAATTGGAATTTGGCTGGTGACAAGATATGGCATCGCCGGACGGAAAAAGTAGCAATATGTTTGTGTTATCCTCAAAAGAGGAAAGGTGGCAAGGATGATAACATTCTCGCTCAGCGAACAGACAAATGTCATTCTGAGCCCGCAGGGCGAAGAATCCCTACAGATTCTTCGGTCATCCATCAGGATTCCCTCAGAATGACAACCGAAAAATCCGTCTTGCTCTCAACATAGATAAACACCTGATAATTAACCAAGAAAACGGAAAGGTAAAATATGAGAATGGCAAAGAACATTCTGGAGTTAATCGGCCAGACTCCGATAGTCAGATTGAACCGGGTTACCAGGGAAGTTAAACCAGAGATCTGGGCTAAATTAGAGATGTTTAACCCTACCGGAAGCGTTAAGGACCGGATTGCCCTTTATATGATTGAACAGGCAGAAAAAAAAGGGATCTTAAAAAAAGGCGGGGTTATTGTAGAGCCTACTACTGGCAATACCGGCATTGCTCTGGCGGCTGTAGCAGCCATTAAGGGGTACAGGATGATAGCGGTTATGTCAGAGGCGATGAGCCTGGAAAGAAGAAGGATCATCAAAGCATTTGGTGGAGAGGTGGTCTTAACCCCGGCTATAGAGGATGCTGCCGGAGCTATTAGTAAAGCTCAGGAAATAGTAAGAACTACTCCTAACTCCTTTATGCCGGACCAGTTCACCAATTTCGACAATATCCAGGCACATAAAGAGACTACTGCCCGGGAGATCCTCGAACAGACTGAAGGCAAATTAGATGTTGTGGTCATCGCAGCTGGAACCGGCGGGACTTTTTCTGGTGTAGCCGAGGTTTTGAAGAAAGAGATACCGGAGATCAGATGCGTGGTAGTGGAGCCGGCTGGCTCTGCAGTCCTTTCCGGATGCGATCCGGGCTTGCATAAGATTCAGGGAATCGGAGAAGGGTTTATTCCAGAATGTCTCAAGACCCATCTGTGTGACGAAGTCATCTCAGTTGGAGATGATGAGGCGATTAATATGGCCAGAAGGTTAGCTAAAGAGGAAGGGATTTTGGCTGGCATATCCTCTGGTGCCAATGTGTATGCCGCTCTGCAAGTGGCCAGCAAAATGGAAAAGGGGAGAATCCTGACTTTCATCCCGGATAGCGGCCAGCGTTATTTGACCAACGAGTTATTTGCTAATATATAGACCAAGCTTGGTTCTAACTGATTTTAGTCAGGTCTCTCCCTCTCCTTTGTAAGGAGAGGGATTAAGGGTGAGGTTATTGTCCTGACTGACTAAGCTCCTTGTGGATGTTATCATCCACAAGGAAGACTCAGCCAGGATGATAACATCCTTGCTGAGCAAAGCGGCTATGAAATAATTCCCCTCTCTTTTCAGGGGAGGGTTAGGGTGAGGTCACAGTTCTAATTTCGGTAAACCCATCTTGCCCTCAAGATGGGTTGAATAAATCCCGCCTTGAGGGCAAGGCGGGGCTACCGTGGTTCTTATTTTGACTTAGCCGGTAAACCTATAGCCTGCCCGTAGGGTTACCATCAGCTTGGGTAGCGGGCAGGATTACCTTCAACAGGAGAACCCCAACTCTTCAGGAGATAAGATGACCACCTTAGAGAACATAATCGACCGCCAGATAAAAAGATGGGAATTAGAGAAAAAGAGAAGAGAGGAGGAGCAAAAAGCCCAGGCTAAAGAGATTTTCCCGGGACCTGTGATAACGGTATCCAGAGAAAGAGGGAGTCGAGGGAGTTATCTGGCAAGGACCTTAGCTGAGAAACTCAACTATCAGCTCGTTCACCGGGAGATAATAGATTATATGGTCAAGGATACCGGAGTAAGACGTCGACTGATAGAGTCCTTGGATGAAAAGGTTAAATCTGAAATAGAGCTGTGGGTGGAAGGGCTTTTGAAAGGAAAATATTTAGGCAAAAGTGATTACTTTTATCATTTAATGAAATCGATTTTAGCCATAGCCCAGCATGGCGAAACTGTAATTATCGGTAGAGGCGCAAATTTCGTCCTGGGCTTGGAAAAAGGGTTTCATATCAGGATTGTCGCTCCAGTTGAAAAAAGAATCGAAAACCTGATTGCCTACAAGCATTTCAATGCAGCCCAAGCCAAAAAGGAAATCGAGCGTGGAGATAAAGAGCGAAAAGAATTTATTCATACCTTTTTTGGGAAAAATATCGATGACCCTTCTTCTTATGACCTCATCTTAAACACGGCTAATTTCCAGATTGAGGAAGCTTTGGACTTGATATTAAAAGCTTTCGCATCCAAATTCAAGAAAACGTAGAGACGCATCGTCTGCATCTTTCTTTTGTCATTCTGAAGGAGTCCAAATGGACGACTGAAGAATGTGGTTTTCCTTCACGATCAGATGCTTCGCTAAGCTCAGCCTGACACCGACCGCCACACTTCACTTCGGCATCATCACGGACTATGCATTCATATTCCAGTAAACTAACTTCCCTTTTTCCATCTTTCGTTTTTCACCCCATTTTCTCCTTGACAACTCCTACAAATACCTTAATATTACTCAAAAATTTTGAAACAGAGTTCAAGCTAAAATAAATATATGGAAAAATATCAGAAAACCATCAAGAGACCAGCCACCTACACCGGCGTGGGACTACATACCGGAAACAAAACCACTGTAACCTTTAAGCCCGCTCCGGCCAATCACTGGATCAGCTTTGTCCGCAAGGATCTGCCGGACTCTCCTGAAATTCCGGCTGATATTGAGCACGTGGTGGATATGACCAGAGGAACCACACTGGGCAAAGGAAATGTAAAGGTTTATACGGTGGAGCATGTCCTGGCCGCAGTAGTGGGACTGGAAATCGACAATCTGATAATCGAGTTAGATAACGATGAGCCTCCAGTAGGAGACGGCAGTTCTCTCCCCTTTGTCCAGACACTGAACTCCGCCGGCATACAGGAACAGGATGTTCCGAAAAACTTCATCCAGGTTGATACTCCCTTGATCCACTCTGATAAGGAAAGGGGAGTTGATATAGCCGCTTTCCCGGCAGATGATTTACGAATCACCTTTATGATCGATTATCGTAATCCTGCTTTGGGCACCCAGTACACTTCCCTGATTTCCCTGAAAGATGAGTTCGTCAAGGAGTTTGCCCCGGCCAGGACCTTTTGTTTTCTGCACGAGCTGGAGATGCTCAAAGAAAAAGGGTTGATCAAAGGAGGAGGATTAGAAAGCTCCATAGTGATCTGCGACAATGACATGGGCCAGGAAGACCTGGAAAAGCTTAAGGCACTGTTTGGTTTGAAAGATAAGGTTTTCGTGGGCAAGACCGGCATCCTGAATGATGTTCCTCTGAGATTTTATAACGAGCCTGCCAGACATAAGGCTTTAGACCTTTTAGGTGACCTTTCCCTGATCGGCGTGCCATTAAAAGCCCATATCCTGGCCGCAAGATCAGGTCATGCGGCTAACGTGGCTTTAGTCAAGAAACTACACCAGCTCTATGAGAAGAAACTCATTGCCAGCAAATATCAGCAGAAAATAAAAAAAGGGGATTATCTTTTAGATGCCAGGGCTATTCAGAAGATAATGCCTCACCGCTATCCTTTCCTCCTGGTGGATAGGGTCATAGATATAATCCCCAAGGAAAGGGTGGTAGCAATCAAGAACGTTACCCTGAATGAGCCTTTTTTTGTGGGACATTTTCCGGATCATCCTATTATGCCCGGGGTGTTGATAATCGAGGCCATGGCTCAGGCAGGTGGAATCCTTTTATTGAACACAGTTGATAACCCGGAAGAAAAGGTGGTCTACTTTATGGGAATGGATGAGGTCAGGTTCAGAAAGCCGGTCTTACCTGGAGACCAGCTTCGTTTTGAGCTGGATATGATTCAATATAGAAAAGGAGGGGCCTGTAAGATGCAGGGAAAAGCCTTCTTAGGCGAGGATCTGGCAGCAGAGGCAATCCTTTTAGCAACCATAATGGATAAATAGCCTTTAAGCTTAACCCTTCTTCCTTTTTTCATCTCCAATGAATATTCATCCAACCGCTATAGTCGACCCTAAAGCCGAATTAGGCAAAAATATCTCCATTGGTCCTTATACCATAATCAATGAAGGTGTCCGGATCGGGGATAACGTGCAGATAGGCTCTAATGTTCTGATCGACTCAGGCACAATCATTGAAAGAAACTGCAAGGTTCATCACGGCGCTGTTTTAGGGACCCCTCCTCAGGATTTGAAGTTCGGTGGAGAAAAGACTTTTCTGGAGATTGGCGAAAATACCGTAATCCGGGAATATGCTACAATAAATCGCGGTACCCGACATCGGGGGAAAGTCACTGTTGGCTCTAATTGTTTCATAATGATGTATGCTCACATAGCTCACGACTGCATAATCGGAAACAATGTTATCTTAGCTAACTCGGTCAATATAGCAGGTCACGTGGAGGTTGAGGATTACGCCATCATCGGCGGAGTGGTTCCGGTTCACCAGTTCACCCGAATCGGAGCCCACTCCATCATCGGGGGAGGGTTCCGGGTTCCCAAGGACGTTCCTCCTTATATCTTAGCTGGAGGATATCCTTTGCGTTATATGGGACTAAATATCATAGGTCTAAAAAGGAGAAATTTCTCCGCAGATACCATTCTAGCTTTGAAGAAAGCCTGCAGGATCCTATTTCAATCACAGTATAACACAACCCAGGCAGTAGAGAAAATCAAATCAGAAATCGAGCCTCTTCCTGAAATAAAACATCTCATAGAATTTATTGAAAAAAGCGAAAGAGGGATTATAAAGTGAAACGTAGGGGCGGGGTTTCCCCGCCCTTTAGGTTTTTTTGATATTTGCTCTTGGTTGCTCCAGACCAATCGAGGATTCTTGCAGGCGTGACCCTACGGTAGACTCATCTTGCCCCAAGATGGGTCTTGCTTTTTTGTAGCGGAAGGCCGTCAAGGTCTTGAGACTTCAGCCTTCCATTTTTTTTATGGTAGTTGCCCAATTTATTGGGCTTAGTTCCCTCTCCCCTCTACGAGGAGCGAAGCCTCCGTAGGACCGTAATACTTTTATCGGCTTGAGGGAGTGGGTTAGGGAGTGGGGTCACCCTCCCCTACCCCTCCCATCAAGGGAGGGGTCTTTCCTGCTCGATAAATCGAGCGCCTACAATTTCGTAGAATCCTCCTGCCTTGAGGACAAGGCGGGATTACCACCTTTTTAACATTCAGTAGAGCCATCTTGCCCTCAATATGGGTTTGGTCACATGTCCTTGAGAAATGAAAGGTAGGTCAGGCATTCCTGCCTGACCAGAAGGAACAGGCAGGATGCCTGTTCCACCAATCCTATGTAGCAAAAGACTTTTAGCTTTCCACTTTTTAGAAAGATGGAAACCTGTAGGTTTCGCCAGTACCTGAAAGTTAATTGACTAATCCACATAGATTTATTATATATTAGCAACTTGTGATGACAACATTAGCTGTCATTGCGAGGAGTACTCACGCATTTTGCGGGAGACGACGAAGCAATCTCTCCATACTGAACGGATTGCTTCGCTCCGATTTATCGGAGCTCGCAATGACAAATGTAAATGTTGGTTCTCTTTCTTGAGGAAAAACATGCAAAGAATCAAGGTCGGAGTCATAGGAATAGGGCATTTGGGCGAGCATCATGCCCGGATCTATTCAGAGCTTCCTCAGGCTGAGTTTGTGGGGATATATGATCTGGACATAGAGAAAACCAAAACCAAAGCAGAGAAATACAGGACAGCATATTTTCAAGAATTGGACCAGCTTCTTGAAAAAGCTGAAGCAGTTAGTCTTGTAGTTCCCACTTCCTCGCATTATGAAGTGGCAAAAAGAGTCTTAGATAGAAATATCAACCTTTTAATCGAAAAACCGATTACCGAGACCGTTCAACAGGCAGAAGAGCTTATTCAGATAGCCAAAAATAAAAATCTCACCCTGCAGGTTGGACACATCGAGAGGTTCAATCCGGCCCTACGGGCTGTTGAGAGCATCAAGCTGGAGCCAAAATTCATCGAATCGCACCGTTTATCCTCTTTTAAAGAAAGAGGAACCGATGTGGCAGTTATTCTGGATTTGATGATCCATGATCTGGATTTAGTCCTTTATCTGGTTAAAGATAAAATAAAATCAGTGGAAGCCTCCGGAGTTTCGGTGATAGCTGAGACTGAGGATATCGCCAACGCCCGGATAACTTTCGAAAACGGATGCGTGGCTAATATCACTGCCAGCCGCATCTCAGCCCGGCCTATGCGCAAGCTGAGGATCTTTCAGAAAAACGCCTATCTTTCCTTAGATTTCTTAGAGAAGTCTGCGGAGATTTATAAATTAGTCGAAATTCCCAGAGCAGAATTACCCATCGAGAAAACGCTGGTCGGAGAAATCCCCATAGAGAAGCTTGGGAAAACCATAGTTTATGAAAAATTGGAGACTAAAAAAGAAGATATGCTAACCTCTGAGCTTTCCTCTTTTCTTCAGGCAGTAGCTGGCAAAACACCTCCTCTGGTCACAGGCGAACAGGCAAAACAGGCTTTAGAATTAGCTTTAATCATTAGGGAAAAAGCAGCCCTTCATCTCCAGGCAACTAAATGAAAAAAAAGGTTTTGATCATAGCCGGTGAGCCTTCTGGAGACCTGCACGGGGCTGGTCTCATAAGGGAACTTAAGAGGATAAATCCGGACATAGAATATTCCGGAGTCGGAGGAAACA
>Ga0209642_10002549_pt1 | contig 11944 bp, 16 predicted proteins | sample RifCSP19_2_FD_184025 | JGI IMG/M metagenome (GOLD analysis project Ga0209642, IMG submission 184025) | Soil microbial communities from Rifle, Colorado - Rifle CSP2_sed 19_2 (SPAdes) (version 2) | ecosystem: Environmental > Terrestrial > Deep subsurface > Rock core/Sediment | place: Rifle... | reverse complement strand
AAACCCTAAAATAAACCCTAAAGTCCGATCGGTAAAACCTAAACCCTAAAGTCTAAACTGCAAACCCTAAACCCTAAACCCTAAACCCTAAACCCTTAATCCTAAACTGCAAACCCTAAACCCTAAACCCTAAACCCTTAATCCTAACCCCTACTTTTTTCGTCTAAACCCGAAACCCTAAACCCTAAATCACTAACGGTCGGGGTCTAAAACCCCTGATGCACCAAAACCCTAAGGTCTAAATGTGAAACCCTAAACCCTAAATTAAACCCTAACGCGCGAAAAATCTGGGCTCTGTTTGTCTGTCCTCCCACCCCAACCCACAAGTAAAAAAATGAGAAAAAATTTTTTGCTAATCCGGCTCAAGCGGATTGGGGGGATGAAAGTGGAAAAACCCGCAACACCCGTGAAAGTGGGAAGAAACTGGAACCGCATGAAATGGGAACATGCTGGAACAGCCTGGCTATAATTAGCCCGAAGTCTGCAACTGACGCTATTTTCACTGGAATTATTTTTAATTATTTTCAAACCCACAAGCCCCAAAAATCAAAAAAAATTCCAGGTGGCCAGACCGGAATGCGGAAAATACCAAAAATATTCCCGGCTGGCCGGAGAGTACTAGTACTAAGAATAGCACGAATCCAAAGAATTCCAAGAGTTTCACTACTGTCGCTGAATCCACTAAAATTAAAAAGTTTTTTAGGAAAATTAATCCATCCTCCCCCCCACCCGCCGCCCTGGCCCCACCCCAGCCCTCACCCCACCCGAGGCCCCACTCCCCCCTCCAAGCCACCACACCGGACCCGATAAGGGAGAATTAGTCCCAATAGTGCTACTAATGGTAATTAATGGGATTGGTACGGACTGTTGCTCCTTTCTTCTGTGTTTTATCCTTTTTATTAGTACTACCGGCCCCAACACGTAACAAAATCACAAAAAAATTTCAATTAAACAAAAACTCCTTTTCGACTTCTCATCTCTTGATAAAATTTTACTTGAAGAGGCCCCGAAATACCAAACGCAGCAGGCAGCCAGGAAAGTGTATCAGCTGGAGCCTCAGTTAGAGTCAAGGCAAACAACAGGCGTTTTTCGAAAGGAATGTAAGTTGCCACCTCTTTCAGAGCTGAAACCATTTCCTCGAATTCAAAGGGGCCCGTCAGGTTAACAATCAGATTCCTATACTGCTCCTCAGTCAGCCCTTTGAGAGGAGGCAAAGTCTTCTTGACTCCAAAGACCTTGACACCGTGTGCAACGAAAAGACTTTCCAACGTCCCCAGGAAAGGTTTCACCCCATTGACCCAGTCCCAAACTTCTTGAAAGGGGCCCACGGTTTGCACACTACTCAGATAGTTACGAATCTGTGATCCATTCTTCCAAATTTCAAACCACTTGCTTCCATCTTTTTGAACGGCGACAGCAAAGCGAAGCATTGAATTTATTTTTGAGTTCTTTCTTTCTACAAAGAAAATGGCTGGGCTGAGTGCAGTTCTGTACTATTACACAGTTTTGGCAGATTTTAAAAGAGTTTTAAAAAACGAACAACCAGCCCTTGACGAAAAAAAATGGAGGAAACCAGTTAGGGACCCCAGAGACGAAACCATTGAGGTCCGGGAAGAGGACCCCTGTGGGTTTCCAGCGAAAGCGATCCTGGGCTTGGACCCAGAAATGCCAGAAAGGACCCTAAACATAAAACAGTTCATCGACGGCCCTCTGGCCGAGTTAAGTGAAGAAGTTCTGGTTCTCTTGGCTAATTCAGAGAGACTTCGAACTGAATGGACAGCCCTTTCAAAAGACCCCGTCTGGATTCTGGCAAAAGATTTGATTTTAAAAGAGTTGGAATAAAAAAATCTTTGCAGATTTTACTGACAAAGATGCAAGTATTTAACCCCAAAGAGGTTGATTTCAACGCCTCCATTCTCTTTGTTGGACCCAGAGGATGCGGAAAAACCACTGGAATGGTAGATCTTTTGACAAAAAGGGTCTTTTGTGAAGGAAGGCCCGTTAACGGGACCTTGGTGTGTCCAACAGTCGAGGTCAATCCAAAGTGGAAGGAAAAGTTTCCTCCGGGACAAACCTATACAACTTTTGACGAGGTTGTTGTTGATGCCCTCAGGAGAATCTGCACGAAACAAACCAAAAAGGGAGAGGCAGTTCATACAACGGGCTCGTCAACGGGGCCCAGACAAAAACCCCGAATCCTTGTAGCAGACGACATTCAGTATCACGGGGACGGGGGAAAAGGAAGCTTTTTTAACTGCGAGCCCATCAAAAACATTCTCCTCAACGGAAGATGGCTTAGAGTCCTGTTTTTGGTGGGGTGTCAGGACAGCAGACACATCCCAAAATTCCTTAGAACGCAATTTACATGGGTATTCCTTTTCAGGAACACAAATCTCTTGGACCAAGAAAATTACTGGAAAGATTTCGGAAGCACGATCCCAAAGGAAGAGTTTCTAAGGCTTTACAGGGAGGTCACCAAACTTCCTGGAAGCGCATTAGTAATTAGACAGCTTCAGGACAAACCAGGGAATGACAACAGGTTTTATCGATACGAAAGGGCCGAAAAAGAGGTGGAACGATTTGCAGTTGGGTCTCACAAAGAATGGGAGAAATACAGCGAGCCGATTAAAAGGTTTTCTTTTTGAAAAATTATTTTTTTAAAGCATCCAAAACACTTGGATATTTCAATCCCACCGAAACCCCTCTCCGAATCGGAAGAAGAGAGGGAACACGACGATCTTTTTTGCGTTTGTTAGAGATCTTTTTGGCGACTTTGGGGGGAGGAGTCCAAACAAATTTTTCTCCGGCCATCGAAAAATCGATCCTGGGTTGAGAATAAGAGGGAACGTTGATTACGATGGTGTGCGGTGCGTAGATGGGGGGAATTGCATCAACAACCATTTCCCGGGGACAATCCAAGGAACGATAGGAGTCGTAACTTAAATCACCTCCAAATTTCTTTAAAGCGTAAAAAGGAAGGCTGACGCCCTTCTTCTCTTCTATCCATTGATACTGTTCGGTTTGGCTGTAGCCGTAAGTATCGCGGAGGTAAAGTCGAATATAGTGAAGATATCTTTCTCTGTTTTGGTCACTCATTTGAGTCCTCATTACATGGGCACGAAGGCAAAACGGACTACAAAAACTACCAGAAAGAAACCACTGTCTTCTTTCATTCTGTCTTTCGTCCAGATGATGTTTTTCAGTAGTTACGGCGGGAAGACGGACATACCTCTCGGGCAAACCCAAGGCCTTCATCCCATCTGGATACGGATAACAACAATACCAGCAAACCTCGCTATCTTTAGGGGTGACATCAATCGTCCTCCAGTTACGGTCCCATAGAGGACCGGTTTCCTCAGACGATCTTTTCTTCACAACCAAATTCATCGATGTGGTGTCCATCTGTTTTCGGGAAGGACCAGAAGTCTGAAGTCACGGCAATAAAAAGGAAAAGACCCCGTTTTCTTCATTTTTTTCTCTTTCTACTCCTTTCAAAGAAAGAAAGAAATGGGAGCGTGCAGACGACACTACCCAAAAATTAACCTAAGGAACTGGAAAGCAAGAAAGTTTTGCTGGAAGGGAAATGATACAAAGGCAAGCTGTATTAAGAAGGAAAACAACTCAAAATTGGCATGCATGATAGGGATCAGTATCCCAGGATGGGTAGGAACCACATTTGAGATTATCATTGGGGGCCTTTTAATCTGGGCCGCAGTAAGGGTTGTCCTCAAAATCCTACCGGTTGCAGCGCTTGCAGTTTGAAAAGAAAAAAGTATGGAAAACCTTTTTGACGGTAGAACGAAAGTCTTTGACAGGCCGGAGGGAGAAGAGCAGCCAACGATTAGTTTTTTCGCATCACCTGAACCCGGAGTCACAGGATGGGTGGCTGTGATGTACGCGCCCCCAGACCCAACAACAGTGGGAGGCGCCAGTCCTCCAGCATGTTGCCTAAAGATCCTTGGAGTCTTTCCAAACCTTGAAGAAGCTCAAAAATTCGCAAAGGAAAGATACAACGCAAACAAAAAATACTTCTCAGTGGGAGTCTTTCCAGCTGGGGTCTGGGTCCCTATGCCACCGGAAAATTTCCAACAGAACAAGGGGGAGATCGAATTCGAGTTCACAAACAAGGAGGTCCAAGCAAGGATCAACCAAGAACTGAAGAGACAGAAGGCAATGAAAGAGGACCTCTACGAAAGGCTGCGAAAAATTCAAGAGGAGAAAAAAAATGGCGCAGGGGCACTACGACCTTCTGTTGTCGAAGAAGTTGGAAGAGGAGACGCCACTACAGAAGTTGGAAAGACAGCTGGAGGAGAGGAAGTCATTGTCACGCAGGAATGAAGTAGTGGTCCGCATCTTCGTCCTAATCAAGCAAAACCTCGAAAACATTCCTCCGGAAGATCCGGTTTGGGACATTTTCTACAAATTCCTCAAAGAACTCAATGATTATGAGTGGAGCATTAGAGGAGAAGCTTTCATCCGAGAAGTTCACAAAGCAACAAAACACCAAATAGCACTGGTTTTGTCAAGACAAAAAAGCCGCGAAAAAAAAGTAACGGACACAAAACTTCTAAAAGAGGCACATGGTTTCATCCAAGACCCAAGGGCAAACGGAGAAATCATTGAAAGAATTTCCAAGAATCCTTGGAAGAAAGAGTAAAAAAAATGAGAACACTTTTTAGGGAAAGGGGAAATGATTTTTTCAGGAATTGCAGGGGCTTGTGTTTTAACATTAATTGGTTTTGTTTGCGGACAGGCATATGGGAGGGGACTGCTTCCTAACTCAGCAAAACCACCGGACTCCAAAAGACACCCAGTAAAAAGAAGTAACTGGGACGCAGGGGACAACATTCGCCCAAAACCAATGGTTCCAAAAAGTGGATGGAGCATAGAAAACGGAGCAGTGAGCATCAGAAAGGGATCAATTACCCAAAGAGTTCCGATGGAAACTCTCCAACCATTGAAACCAAACCACGCCGGAATGCACCAACTTGAACTCCAAGGAACCACAAAGGACAGAGTCCTAAAAGCAACCCCGGAACTAATGATCCCAAGGAGAGACGACCCGATCCCAGAAATAGAGATAGCAACAGCAGCAACACACGCAGCGATTAAACCCTTTCAAACAGTTTTGGAAGCAGTTCCAGGAAAAAGGATGGCTTTACCAATAGGAGACATCGAGAGAAGCAGAGAAGAAGGAACAACCCATAACTTGGTCCAAGAAGATTTCAGGACTCAGTTCAACAGGGAAGTTATTTACGTCCCGGGAAACGCGGCGTTGGTTCCCTCAACAAGACTCCTGGACACCAGGCCACTGGCTTTTTTTTCTGATGAATAAGAATTCAAAAGAAACATGCCTTCTTGGAGAGAAGCTTTTCCAAAGATCGAAGCAGAAGTGAGAAGGATTACTGGATTGTCAGGGTTCGCAGAATACTACAAGGAACATTCAAAGTTTGAAGCTGGAATGCCCTCCAAAGTAGATCGAAGGAAAGAAATCCTTGTTGGCCAAGCAATCACAAAAGAAGGATTCTCTTTTGAGTCTGCAGCATCCCAGTATATCATGTGGCAACTTCGTCTGGGAAAAAAACCAGCAGAAATCACAGGCATCGATGTTTCCCAACAAAAAAAAGCCATCGATGAAGAGATTGATGACCTCCTCGGATACACGTTCGACCAATACTCCTTTGAGAGGGAAGATTTTAGCTGGGAACAGCAACGAGAAGTTGACGACGTCATTTTTAGAATCACAGGAGGCTTAAGTTACGGACAATACTTAGCCAGCAGGTCACCATTGGGTCCCGAAGGAGAAGAAGAAGAAGGAACAGAATTAGACGAAGACAAGGAGGAAGAAGAAATAGAAGAAGCAGAAGAGGAACAAGAAGAGGAAGAGGCCTTTGAAGAAGAGGGAGACGAATTAGACGAGGACGGAGAAGAAGAAGAAAAAGAAGAAAAGGAAGAAGAAGAAGAAGAAGGCGAAGAATTAGAGGAGGACGAAGAAGAGGGGCCAGCAACAGCAGCCGAAGAAAGAGCAGAAGGAAGATCAATAAGCCTTCTGGCGAACCTCACAGAAGAACTCGTAATGGACGAATCAGAAAACCTGGAAGGGCTTGCATATCGAATCAAAGAAAAGGGAAAAAGCATTGCAGATGCATTGGCAGCAGAACAAAAGAGGGACGCCGAATCAGCGAAAAGATTACAGGCACTCAAGGAAAGGCTCAAGAGGAGAGCTGAGCGTCTTGCAGCCGGAACCTTAAAAGAGGAATCATACGACCAGAAGAAGTCCCGGTTCCTCAAACTCTGGTGGGCAATCAAGGGAGCGGACCAAATGGAAAATTTTTGGCTTGAACTGAAATCTGACGGAGACGAAAATCTAAGGACATACTTTAGGGAACTCGCCTTGGAAAATCGAAAACCTTGGTATATCCCAAACGCACACGCCATCGTTGTGAGAAGGTGGCTGGAGGATGCGAAGACAAAGGATCCTATTCCAACGGATTTCATCCTGGAACATTCATGGGACCTAAGAGTATTCAGACCTTTCAATTTCGAAGAATACCAGAAGCGAGGGGCTCTATGGGCAGTTTGGATAGCCAAATTTCACAAAGAAGCACTGGAAGAGGGAACTTACACCCGAGAAGTGGACATCATGGTGGGAGACCTTGTCAAGCTCATGGGTGCTCACCTTTCGGAATACAGGAGACAAACTGACTGGACCATTCATTGGCCGGTTCTCTTTCCGTACGGTTCTTTTAGGATTCTAAGCCAAGCAAAAATCTTTGAAGATTTAAAACGACCAAACCCACTTGAGGGAAAAGGTCTTCACTGGCCAACGGAAGCAGCGCAAGGACTGGAACGATTTGTTGAATACTGGAGAAAACACGGAAACACAAAAGCTTACTACGACTCAAAGAAAAGCATGGAACCCTATCCAAACAAACTTCTCCCAGATCTTCGGTTTATGGGAATCATTGTTTGGAGAATGTACAAGATGTGGAAGAGCCCTAAATCAGAAGTAACAAAAGATCAATGGATGGAGGCAACACATGGACCATTCCATCTGGACTGGGACCAAATGAAGACGGCCATCAAGCCGAAGATGGACGAGTGGGGGAACTGGACAGGGTTGACACCCCTGATGAGCACACGGAGCATGCTTGAAGCTCTCTTGTAGAACAAGAAAGAAGGACGATGGAAAGAACCCAGGAAACAACAGACCAACCAAACCAGTCCAGGAAAGCAATTAATATGACCAAAGGAATCTTTTTCAAAGGACTTTGAGAAAGGACTGCGGCGATTAATGCCAAAAGGGTTGGACCACCAGTCAACATCATTGTTTTACTTTTCAAATTCCCTAACAATACTTTCCCTCAATCTTCCAATCTCCCAACCAGTTGTAAACTGAGAAACAGAGATCCGAATGGCCCTCTTGGCTTCAGATTCAGACAACCCTAAAGCCAAAAGACTCTCAGAAATCCCTTTGGAAGCACAGGCGCTTCCAGTCCCAACACTAATCCCCTGTTTGGCAAGGTTCCCAACAATGACGTCATGATCAACAGGACCAAGGATATTCAAAATCCCCCCAAGAGAAGGAAACCCATTAATCACAAACCTTCCATCAGAAACAAAAGCCTTACGAAGCAGTCGGCTGCTGGCTTCATAAGCCCTGGCGTCCAAAAGCCTTAAAGCGATTACGGACCCCAGGATCCCAGGAAGATTGGGAGTCCCAGGCCTAAGGCCACCTTCCTGAGTGCCCCCAATACTTAAAGGCCTAAGTTTGGGCGAATTTTTGGAGATAAAAAGAAACCCAACCCCCATAGGCCCGTGAAATTTGTGAGCACTGCAGGAAATATAGTCAAAATCTCTCCAAAAGGGAGGATCCAAAAGTCTTCCAATCCCCTGAGTGGCATCACAATGAACAAAACCACCAGAACCATGCACACGATTAAGGATCCTATTCCAGGGCTGAAGAGTCCCGGTTTCGTGATTCACAAGGGAAAAACTAAAAAGACCCCCAGGGGAAGGAAAAAAATTGGCCAAGTCCAGGACGCCATGTCTTTTGAGGACCCCTACAGCCCTTCCACCCCTCGAAACCATCGGAGCCCTCACACTTTCGTGATCGGTTTCCAAAAAACTCACCGAATCACCGGGAAAACCAGAGATAATCAAATTATTACTCTCAGTGGCACCACTCGTGAAAACAAGATCATGAGAACCAACCAAACCAAAATGCTCCAAAATGGACCTCCTTGCTTCCTCAAGATCCTCATGAGCCCTGACACCAACAGCACCCTTACTCCCTGGATTACCCCAGGAAGAAACTGCGATGGCCTGCTTAAAGGGGTGAGTTGTAGCATTGTTGTCGAAATACATATTTTCTCAACTAATAATCAAAGCAGAGAACAAAATGTGGGCCTCAGACATTTTACTTCTCCTTTTGAGTCTCTTCATTGTTGTCCTCTCCACAATCCCAGGGAAATGGTGGCAACAAAAGACCCTAAGAACAGCAATAGTTTCCTCCGGACTTGTCCTCTTAGTTGTAGCAACTGCGTCTGGGTAGAAGAATGAAAAAAATAGTAGCGATAGACCCTGGACTACAAAACACAGGGTTCGCTTCAGTTGAATTCGGAGAAGACGGAAAAGTAACGGACATGAGACTCCTTAGATTCCCAGTATGCAGCCGTGACTCCATGGACCTCATCAGTCTGGCAAAGGAGTTTGAGGACAACATACCTCTGGATGTTCTGGGTGAAATAGGAGACGCAGACGTCGTTTTACTCGAGGACCAAAAAGCAGCAGACAGAAAGATGAACCACGTAATGGCGCACTGGCTACGAACCATTCCACCACACTCACAATGTGAAATAGTAGCACCTCAGTCAAGAAGCGCATACGCAAGAAGGGTCCTTGATGAACCAATTAAAAAAGTTTCATACAGAGAAAACAAAAAGAGAAGCATTAGAGCAGTCCACAGACTCTTCCCACACATCCAACTACCAAAAAAGGAAGACGACGTAGCAGACGCCCTACTAATGTGCCTAATGAGAGGAGGCTACAAACTCTCATCGGCATCAGACTCCGGCTTCTCCTTTTCATCGTCTTCGTCCTCAGTCTCAGCAGCAGATGCCAGACGCTCATCCCTTTTGGTCCAGTCCATGCTGAGCCAAACAGACACAGGGAAGGGGAAGACGTAACGAGGCTTAAGGTTCAGGGGGATCAAATCAACCTTCCTCCGGAACCTACCATCCATCAGGGTCACAAGGTCCCTATCAGGACTTCCAAGGGCCTTGATGATCTCCAGGACGTTATACTCCCGGTGATTAGGAACCAGATTCAAAAAGGGACAATCCTTTCCATGGATTAGGAAAGAACCAACGGTCCCAAGGGACCAAAGGTCAGTTTCGGGTCCGTATTTAATCAGTTCCCAGGCCCAGCCCTCCCAGCAGAAGTTCTGGTGAGTGGTAGGAAGAGGATGAAGAACGGAGTCCTTGTCAGCAAAAAAAGCAGAGCTTTCGATGTCAATCAGTTTAGGGACACCTTGCCAGTTGAGGATGATGTTCCCTGGCTTAATGTCCCTGTGAATCCACCCCTTGTGATGAAACCAAACAAGAGCAAGCCTAAGGGTCCTCAATATGGCAAGAATCTCCTCCATATTAGGCTTCCACCCTTGATCAATACGAAGACTATGTAGTGGCCTTCCTTCATTCAAGCTGATCTGGTAGATGGGCCTCTGCATGGAGTCCCCAAAAAAGTCAACCGCATTACGAACACCAGGGAAACCATAAGTGTTTTTGAGCACCACAGAATTCATCATCCCCTTGGAGTGACCGCAACTGAAGAAAACGTTTCCAAGGGGAGGCTTAATGTCACTGGGGGACTTGGTGGGGACATTGACGATGAAAAAAAAGGACCTCCCACCACCAGGAACAAAGGACCCGATTTGATCACATTGGTCCCAACCGTCAAAGGGAGCATGAGTATTCACGGTAAATGGGACACAGAGAATTTGATCTTTTTGCTTCTTCCAATCATCTGCGGTCTGAAGGGGAAAGAACTGAAACCTGCAGCACTCATAACTGAAAACCCTGGAGACATAGATTAGGGACTTCCATTTCTTCACCCAAGCACCAAGCCTGGGGTAATAGAAGGCCCAGGGCATTTTTTATTTTTTTGGTGGAGGGTTCTTTGTAAAAAGTCTCCCAAAAAATTAAATGACCTTCCAATCACTGATGTCCCTAATCATGCTTTTGATCGTCCAAAAAACATGAACTGGGACCTCTTCAAGATCAGGATCAAAATACTGAAGAAGAAGAATATCAATCTCCTCAAGACGCCTCAAAAGGAACCTCATGAAGTCACAGGCATTTTCAGGATGCTTCTCTGGATTCTGACGTCGGATCCAGGACTCAACTGCCTCAAGCCACTCAAGTCTTAAAGAGTCGTAGACTTTGGTGTAGGGCTTTCCCCTGCAGACGATTTCGACTCCGACTCTGAAGTTGTTGATGAATCGGTTTCCTTCTTCGTTCCAGTCAAACGAGGAGGATGATGCTGCCATACTTCACTTACAACTACTTTGAAGAGGAGGACAGTGAGAAGCACAGCGGAAACAATTCGGCAGGCCTGAAGGACGTTCTCGCAAAACATGTAAGAATTTTTTGTGTTCCTTTGATTACAAAAGAAAAAAGAAAAAAAGATGGCAATGCTCCTTCAGGGAAACCCCCCGCTGCTCAACACAGGAGGAGACACCCTTCAAACTTACATCGAGGACACACACAGCACAACTCTGGCTTGCACAGCTTTACTTGCCACTCCATCAGCTACTCAGGTCTATCAAATCCGAAAGATCGGAAAAACCGTGATTTTGAAATTGAACACTACATCTCTTGCTGCAAATGGAGCAGGCGTTGCCGCTGTGATGACATTCACAACTCCTCTGCCTGCAGCATATCGACCCAGTTCAGACTTTGCTTCGCTTTTGAGTTGTGAAAACAATGCTGCAGCCGTCACTGGGTCTATTCATATAGTAGCTACAACAGGAGCTGTAACGATTTCCGCAACTTCTCTGGCTGCCACCGGTGTTTTCAGTATTGCGGGAGGGAATAACGGTTTCTTGGGAAGTACTCTTGTTTTTACGTCGAGCACTTGAAATGCTTTTCTCTTTTTTTATGTTTCTATCTTATTCAAAAAGAAAAAAGGATGTCAATGTTGGCTGAAGGAAATCCTCCAATTAGGTCCTCGATGGCAGTCAGTGGAGCAATTACAGCAACGACCCTAACAACAACAGGGGCCATAGCATGCACCACAATCGACACGGGCCAGGGAGCAAATGAAGTTCACGATATGGACCAGCCTCTTCTTACAGGTTCGTCACCCGCATTTGCAGGGCTCACATGCCCCTCAATTTCTTCAACTGTTGCAACTTCGCTTTCTTCGTCTTTTGCAGGAGCCAGTGCAGTGGTCATCGAAGCTTCAAATGCAGCAGGTGGCTTGGACATCCGGTGTGGCACAGGTGGCCTAAGGATCGGCCATGAAGCTGACACCTCAACCATTGGCATCGGTGATGTAGTTCCAACCACCTCAAGGTTCATCACTTTGGGAGGGGGTCTAATTGCAACCGCTGTGGCCGATACCATTGATATTGGGGTTGATGGTGCTTCAGACGTAAATGCGGTGAGAACTGTATCCATTGCTGGTGGAAACTATTCCAACGGGAGCCAACTTGCAGTGAATGTGGCCGGTGGGAACCTGACGGATGCGGGCGGCAGTCACTTGGTTAGCATATCTGCCGGGACGGGTATCGCCGGAGCGTACAAACAAGTTTTGATCGGTAATACTGATGGATTAACTGATATGACCGTTAGGTCTCCTCGTTTTACCGGAGCCGGTGTCGGTCCTCACATATTGAATACGACACGAGGTCGTGTTACTTTTACAACGGTGGGGACTGCGA
>Ga0209642_10002547_pt1 | contig 11945 bp, 8 predicted proteins | sample RifCSP19_2_FD_184025 | JGI IMG/M metagenome (GOLD analysis project Ga0209642, IMG submission 184025) | Soil microbial communities from Rifle, Colorado - Rifle CSP2_sed 19_2 (SPAdes) (version 2) | ecosystem: Environmental > Terrestrial > Deep subsurface > Rock core/Sediment | place: Rifle... | reverse complement strand
GACAGGGATCGTAAAAGCTTCGGGACTGCGCGGCAGGGGCGGGGCTGGTTTCCCGACCGGTGTGAAATGGTCGTACATGGATCAAAAGAACTGGCCGCATTATGTGATCGCCAATGCTGATGAATCGGAACCGGGAACCTTTAAGGACCGCGAGATCATGGAGCGCAATCCATTCCAATTCCTGGAAGGGGTGGCGATCTGCTCCTTTGCTGTTGGTACTAAGGATGCCTACATCTACCTACGGGGTGAGTTCTGGCAGGCTGCAGCCTTCCTGGATGAACGCATCAAGGAGCTGGAGAAAGCAGAACTTCTGGGGGACAACCTTTTCGGAACTGATTACTGCTTGCGGATCCACACACACCTTGGTGCCGGGGCGTACATCTGCGGCGAAGAGACTGCAATGCTGGAATCGATGGAAGGGAAACGCGGCCAACCAAGACTGAGACCTCCTTTCCCGCCATCCTATGGATTATACGGAAAACCTACTGTGGTCAACAACGTGGAGACACTTACCAATGTTCCCCTGATCATAAGTAAGGGCGCAGAATGGTACAAGGCACTGGGTACGGAAGACAGTGCCGGTATGAAGATATTCAGCCTTTCCGGAAGGGTCAACAAGCCGGGCAATTATGAATTGCCTTTTGGAACAACCTTCCGGGAATTGATCTACGAACACGGCGGGGGGATTATCAATGACCGCCCGGTGAAAGCCATCATGGCGGCAGGTGCTTCTTCTACTATTATCAAGGTGAATGACAAGGTCCTTGATACACCAATGGATTACGCTTCCGTCCGCACGTTGGGTGCAGACCTGGGAAGTGCCTCAGTGATCGTGATCGATGATACCTTCAGCATCGAGAAAGTGATCTCCAAAACGGTGGAATTCTTCAAGCATGAATCGTGCGGGAAGTGTACCCCCTGCCGGGAAGGCACTTACTGGATGATGCATATCATCGAGCGCATGGAAGCCGGTGAAGATGTGGGCGCTAATAAAGAACTTTTAAGCAGTGTAGCAAAACAAATGCAAAATAAATGCCTTTGTGCACTGGGTGAGTTTGCCACCATGGCTGTCGTATCGGGAATTGAGAAATTCCCCGAGGATTTTACTGCTGCCAGGATAGGGGGTGACCATGAATAAGAAAACTGTCACCTTGATGATTGACGGACAAACTGTCAGTGTTCCGGAAGGCACGCTGATCGTGGATGCAGCCAAAACCATTGGGATTGAAATCCCGGTGTTCTGCTACCATCCCAAGATGGAACCGGTTGGTATGTGCCGCATGTGCCTGGTGGAATTGGGGCGACCTGTCATTGATCGGGCGAGCGGACAGCCTGTTTTGGAAGATGGCAAACCCAAGATCCAATTTGGTTCAAAACTGGAAACTGCCTGCACAACACTGGTAAGCGAAGGTATGGTTGTCGATGGGCTGTCTGAAAAAGCGGTGTCAGGACGGAAGGAGATCGTTGAGTTCCTGCTGACCTCCCATCCCCTGGACTGCCCGATCTGCGACAAGGGTGGCGAGTGTCCATTGCAGGAATTGACCATGGCGTATGGATCTCCGGAAAGCAGATTCCTTTTTGATGATAAACAGCGACTGCCAAAGCATGTCCCCCTGGGAGACCTGATCTGGCTTGACCGGGAACGGTGCATTCAATGTGCGCGCTGCATCCGCTTCCAGTATGAGATTGTGGGCGATTCCGTCCTAGAATTTTACAAGCGAGGCAGGGCAACCGATATCGTGACCTTTTCGGAGCCCGGGTTTGATTCGATCTTTTCAGGTAATACCACGGACATCTGCCCGGTTGGCGCATTGACAACATCCGATTTTCGATTTGGCGCCCGTCCATGGGAAATGGACTCAACAGCATCCCTGTGCACCCAATGTGCGGTCGGGTGCAACACGGTTTTGAACACGCGCCGGGAAGCCATGTCTGATGGAAGGATCGTCATCAAACGCATCATGCCAAGGCAAAATGAAAAAGTGAACGAGATCTGGTTGTGTGATAAGGGCAGGTTTGCCCATCATTTCACTTCCAGTGAATCCCGCCTGGGTAAGCCTCTGATCCGAAAGAATGGAAAATTGGAGGAGACCTCCTGGGAAATTGCCACTGCATCAGCAGGTGAGGGAATAAAAGCTGGTGGAAAAGACCTGCTAGTCCTGGCTGGCGGCAAGCTGGCCAACGAGGACCTATTCAACTTAAAATCCCTGGCTGACCAGATGGGCGGTACAGCACTCCTGTATTCGAACATGGGCGGCGGACAATTAACAACACAAATGGGTGTTGGCTCAGAACATAATTTTGGAGAGGTTGGAAGCGAGACCTGCATCCTGGTTGCCTCTGCAGACCTTTACCAGGAAGCTCCAATATGGTACCTGCGCATCAAACAGGCAGCCGAACGAGGCGCCAAACTGATCGTGGCAGCCGGACGCGAAACCAAGCTGGAAAAATATGCATCCCATGTGATCCGATACGCTTATGGCGATGAGACCGCAGTGATCGGCTCACTGGAAAGCACTCCGGCAGGGAAAGCTGCCATGGAGGCGATCCAGAGTACCAGCAACCTGATCGTTCTATATGGAAACGATGGCCTGGGATTGGATGGAAGCACTTCCCTGGCTGTCTCCTGCGCAGCATTAATAAAGAAGAGCGGGCATGAAGGTGGTTTGATCGGTGTCTGGTCGCATGCCAATGACCAGGGAGCTTGGGAGCTGGGATATGAGGCTGCCAATGACCTGGCAGCTGTCTTCAAGGATAAAGTTGTCTACCTGGCTGCCTGTGATCCAGCTGGAGATGATCCCAGGCTGGCGGATGCTCTGAAAACAGCCAAAGCGGTAATCGTGCAGGAATTATTCCTGACAGAAACCGCCAAACTGGCTGATGTTGTTCTCCCTGCGGAGGCTTTCAGTGAACGGGAAGGTACGTTCACTTCAGGAGAACGAAGGGTGCAGCGGTTCTTTACTGCGGTTCCTGCATGGAGTGATTCCAAACCAGACCATGCCATAACAGCCAGTATTGCTGAAAAGACTGGTGTTGAACTGGAAGGAGAATCTGCAAGCGGTGTGTTTGATAAACTGGCAGAGACAACCCCCACCTTCAACGGGCTGAATTATGCGAGGCTTGAAGAAAGCAGTGAACAATGGCCTCTGATCGGCGGTGAGGATCTCTACTATGGCGGAACTGGATATAAGAATGAAGCTGGACTGGGTGCTGTCCTTTCCAGGATGGAAGGGACCAAACTCCCCGAGTTGAAAACTGTTGAATTCCTGCGACCGAATGACAAAGCGCTCCTGGCAGTACCCATCAACCGGCTATACGACAATGGAAAGACAGTTGAATCATCAGTGCTGCTGGTAAAACACATTGGAGAAACCTGCATCCGCATCAGCGAGGATACCGCTGCAATCCATAAATTAAAGGGTGGTAGCGATGTTTTGGTGACCATTAATGGCAATCAATACCAGACCAAGGTTATCATCGACAAGAATGTACCCGCTTCTGTAGCCCTTCTGCCCCGCAGCATGGGAATTCCCATCGAAACTCCGGCAACCATCCAGTTGAAGGCTGCCTAAGGAAGGCCGTTCATGGACTATACCTTGATACTTGAGTGGATCATCAAAGGATTTGTCTTGACCCTGATCTTGCTGGGTGGTTTTGCCTACCTGACCCTGTACGAACGGAGAGCATTGGCAAGGATCCAATCGCGGATCGGACCCAACCGGGCAGGACCATTTGGCATCCTGCAACCCATCGCAGACGCAGTCAAATTGATCTTTAAAGAAGAATTAACCCCTGCCAAGGCGGATAAGCTGCTTTTCCTGCTGGCGCCGGTCATCACCGTTGTGCCAGCGGTGGTCATTACGGCAGTGATCCCGTGGGGCAGAGACAGTTTCACCCTGTTTGGCAGAACGATCACACCTTACATTGCTGATATCAATGTAGGTGTGCTGTACATCATGTCGATCGCATCTATTGCCGTGTACGGGATCGTGCTGGCAGGCTGGTCTTCGAATAATAAATATGCCATGATGGGCGGACTGCGTTCAACAGCCCAGATGGTGTCATACGAACTGGCACTGGGATTATCCTTTGTGACAGCCATCCTGCTGGCCAATTCGATGCGGATGCTGGACATCGTGGAAGCCCAGAAGAACTTGTGGTTCGTCATTATTCAACCGATCGGAACCGGTATCTTCCTGATCGCCACACTGGCGGAAGTAAACCGGGCACCCTTTGACATGCCAGAAGCAGAACAGGAATTAACGGCTGGATACCACACCGAATATTCCGGCATGAAATTCGCGTTACTGTTCATGGCTGAATATACCAAAATGATCTCGATCAGCGCCATCGGTGCAACCCTGTTCTTTGGCGGATACCGGGAATTCTGGTTCCTGTCCAATACCATTTTCAGCATCGATCAAACACCCTGGCTGGGTCCTGTTCTTCTATTCGGGATGATCTGGGTGCGGGCAACTTACCCACGCATCCGTTATGACCGCTTGATGGCGTTCGGCTGGAAGATCCTGCTGCCTGTATCCCTGGCACTGGTTTTCATAACCGCAGTTGGGATCATGCTGGCTGAAAGCTTTAACCCTGCCTACATGTGGAGCATCCCGGTTGTATCGATACTGGTGGGATTGTTCGCGATCGGGTCCATCGATCGCGTGTTGAGGAGGAAAGACAATGCGCGTCGTTGAACCTCTGGTTGAACTTGTGCGAGGTTTGAAAACCACGCTCAGGATGATGTTCGATAAACCGGTCACGGTGCAATACCCGGAAACCAAGAAACCGGTCATGCCGAGATTCCGTGGACGACATGTACTTAAACGTTATGATAATGGATTGGAAAAATGCATCGGCTGTGCATTGTGCGCAGCGGCGTGCCCGGCAGATGCCATTTTTGTTGAATCAGCTGAGAATACCGATGAAGAACGGTATTCCCCCGGAGAAAGATATGCCTCCACCTACGAGATCAACATGCTGCGCTGCATTTTCTGCGGATATTGTGAAGATGCCTGCCCGACGGAAGCGGTCGTTCTGGGTGACAATTATGAACTCTCCTTTACCGACAGGCGTCAAGCCATTTACCCCAAGGAAATGCTGATCGAACCGGCGAAAGCGGGGTCAAATACCACCCCGCAAAAGGTAAAGCCGGGTGAATTCACAAGATCCGTTCCCGAAATGAAAGATCCGCAGGATTGAGGAAACCATGGATTCGATGTTAATTTTCTTTATCGTCCTGGCGCTGGCAGCCGTTGCCAGTGCTGTTGGATTGCTGGTAAGCCGCAGCGCGGTATATGCAGCCCTTTACCTGGTGATCAATTTCGCCTCCGTGGCTGTTTTTTACCTGATGCTGGGGGCTCCATTTATCGCCCTGGTCCAGATCACGGTCTATGCCGGTGCGATTATGGTACTGTTCCTATTCGTGATCATGCTGCTGGGAGCAGAGAAATTACCGAAAGGGGGATCCCTGCCGTGGCAAAGACCCCTGGCGATCGGGCTGTCAGCAGTGCTCTTTTTCGAAGCCGGATACCTGCTTCTGCAGAAAGTGCAGTCGAGCGCAGTGCTGCTGCAACCTGAAGCACAGATCAATACCATGGATGCGATCCGTGAATTGGGGATCAACCTATTCAGCATTTACCTGCTGCCATTTGAAGTTACATCCATCCTGTTACTGGTCGCCATGGTCGGCGCGATCATACTTACCAAGCAGGAGAAAGGAGCCAAGGAATAATGGAAGGAACGATCCCGTTAACTTATTACATCATCATATCCGCCATCCTTTTTTCCATGGGTGCACTTGGCGTTTTAATCCGGCGTAATGCCCTGATCATTTTCATGTCGATCGAATTAATGTTGAATGGGGCTAACCTGGCTTTCGTTGCTTTTGCGCGAAACTACCATGTTATCACGGGGCAGATCTTTGTTTTTTTCGTGATGACGGTGGCAGCCGCTGAGGTGGCAGTCGGCCTGGCTCTGATCGTCGCCATTTTCCGCAGCAAGAACAGTATTGATGTGGACCAGATGAGCAGTCTGAAAGGATAACCTGTGGAAAATTCCGGATTGTTCTCCCTGGTACCCCTGATCGTCTTTCTGCCCGTGCTGGGTTTACTGACCAATATCATATTTGGTCAGAAGTTGAATGAAAAAGCCATCGGGATCATAGCCAGCACAGCATCGGGCTTGGTCTTCGTTGTATCCCTATTGCTGGGGTATGGGTTGCTGGCATCGGGCGGACATGAACAGCTTGTTCCCCTGGCTGATTGGATACAGATCGGGAACCTGTCGATACCCTGGCAGTTCAGGGTGGACACCCTGTCCGTTACAATGATGCTGGTGGTGTCGGGTGTGGGTACCCTGATCCATATCTATGCCATTGGATACATGCACGAAGATGTGCGATTCAAGAATGACACCAAACGATACGCAAGGTTCTTCGTTTTTATGAACCTTTTCATTGCCATGATGATGATCCTGGTGAGCGGCGACAGCTACCTGATGCTGTTTGTCGGTTGGGAAGGTGTCGGGTTATGTTCCTTCCTGCTGATCGGTTTCTGGTACGAGATGGATACCCTGGCACGACCCAGCTGGGCAAACTCCAATGCAGCCAAGAAAGCTTTCATCGCAAACCGTATTGGCGATTTTGGATTCCTCCTGGCTGCCTTTACGATGTTCTGGTATTTTGGAAGTTTGCAATTTGGGGAAGTGTTTGCAAGCGCAGAAGCGATCGCAGCCAGTCAGCCAGGTGTGATCATGGCGATCACGTTGTTCATGCTGATCGGTGTGACCGGAAAATCAGCCCAGATACCGCTATTCGTCTGGCTGCCGGACGCGATGGCTGGTCCAACGCCTGTTTCCGCATTGATCCATGCAGCGACGATGGTCACAGCAGGTGTTTACCTGGTGGCGCGCTCGTGGTCACTTTTCAACCTGGTGCCGGAAGCACAATATATTGTCGCCCTGGTGGGCGCGTTCACAGCCCTGTTCTCGGCAACCATTGCCGTGGGGCAGTATGACATCAAGAAAGTACTCGCCTATTCAACCATCAGCCAACTGGGTTTCATGGTAGCCGCGGTAGGCATGGGTGCTTACGTGGCTGGCATGTTCCACCTGGTTGTGCATGCCTTCTTCAAGGCATTGCTATTCCTTTCTGCCGGTTCGGTCATTCTTGGAATGGAAAGAGGACACCATCATCTGCCGCACCATGCGAGCGGAGATGGTCATTCAGAAGAAGTCTTCGATCCGGGAGATATGCGCAACATGGGCGGTCTGCGAAAGCAGATGCCGGTGACATTTTGGGTGTACATGATCGGTGCGCTTGCCCTGGCAGGCATCTTCCCGTTTGCAGGGTTCTGGTCGAAAGACGAGATCCTGCTGGATGCAGCCAGGAACCACACCTTGATCTATATTCTGCTTGCCCTGGCTGCTTTCCTGACGGCATTCTACATGGGACGCCAGATATGGATGGTCTTCTTTGGGAAAGCACGCCATGAAGCTGCCGACCATGCGGAAGAAAGCCCGAAAGTCATCACAGTGCCACTGATGGTGTTGGCTGGTTTATCGATACTGGGCGGCGCTCTGAATCTTCCCTACCTGGAAAACCTTGGTCATTGGCTGGAGCACAGCATCGAAGCTGTGGTTGAACATGGTGCAGAGATCCAGGGGTACCTGGCTATCTCGTGGGGCGGCTTGAACCCTGTAGTCGCATTAATCTCCACATTGGTAGCCCTGGTAGCAATCTTCCTGAGCTGGTTACTATATGGGCGCAGGACCCTTGCAAAAGGCGAGGACGACCCTCTCAGGAAGCTGCTTGGTCCAATCTACAAGGTTTTCGAGAACAAGTACTGGGTTGATGAAATATACAATGCAGTGTTTGTCAATCGCTTTGTGGACCTGGCTGGATTCCTGGCTGAAAAAGTGGACTGGGATTTCTGGCATGACTGGCTGCATGATTCCGTCATTGCCCGGTTCTTCCGCTGGTTCACCAAGTTCCTGGCCAACCCGATCGACCTGGGTATCATCGATGCCATATCCAATGGATTGGCTAATATTACGCAACGGTCATCCAATGCGCTCCGCAAGGTCCAGAATGGTTTCGTGCGCAGTTATGCACTTTCGGTTCTCATGGGTATGGTGCTCATTCTCGGGTACCTGCTCCTTAAATAAATTGTAAAAGAGGACGGACTATGGAATTTTTAACGAATCCCCTCAACCTGGTCATATTCTTCCCCCTGGTGGGTGTCCTGGCATTACTATTGATGCCATCGGAGAAAAAAGACCTCCTTCGCTGGACAGCCTTGCTGGCTTCCGTGGCGACATTTGGCATTTCGTTATGGGTTTTGACCCTGTTCGATGCTGCCAATGCAAACCTGCAGCTGGGTTTGAAATTGCCGTGGATCCAGGTGGCTGGCTGGAACATCAACTACTTCACGGGCGTGGATGGCCTCTCCATCCTGCTTGTCCTTTTGACGGCATTCCTGACACCAATCTCGATCCTATCCACATGGAAAGCAGTTGAAGATAGGGTCAAGGACTTCATGATCTTCTTCCTGCTCCTGGAAGTGGGCATGATGGGTGTCTTCATTGCCCAGGATCTATTCCTGTTCTACATCTTCTGGGAATTCACCCTGGTACCGATGTACTTCCTGATCGGAATCTGGGGCGGCCCACAAAGGATCTATGCAGCCATCAAGTTCTTCCTGTATACCATGGCTGGTTCGATCCTGATGCTGATAGCGATACTATGGCTGGGAATCAACCAGGGTACATTCTCCGTTACCGAGCTGATCACGAAATCCGGAACCATTCCAGCCAACATCCAGCTGTGGTTGTTCCTGGCATTTGCGCTGGCGTTTGCAATCAAAGTTCCGATGTGGCCGCTGCACTCTTGGCTGCCGGATGCCCATGTGCAAGCGCCCACGGCAGGCTCTGTCATTCTTGCAGGTGTGCTGCTGAAAATGGGAACCTACGGCTTCCTGCGCTTCAACCTGCCGATGTTTCCAAAGGCAGCCATCCAGGCAGCGCCGTGGATGGCGGGACTGGCTGTTGTTGGCATCATCTATGGCGCCCTGGTCTCGTATTCCCAGCGCGATGTAAAGAAGCTGGTTGCCTATTCCTCAGTCAGCCATCTCGGTTTCGTGATGCTGGGTCTCTTTGCCCTCAACCCGATGGGTATCCAGGGCGGCATCATCCAGATGATCAACCACGGCTTGAGTACGGGGGCATTATTCCTCCTGGTGGGGATGATCTACGAACGCCGGCATACGCGCGAGATGGATGCCTTCGGAGGGTTGTGGAAGGTGATGCCGATTTATGGTGCCTTCATGCTGATCGTATCATTGTCATCCATGGGTCTTCCGGGTTTGAATGGTTTTGTAGGTGAATTCACCATTCTGTTGGGAGCTTTTGGCTCAGAGGCGATCGGGTCACCGTGGTTCGCGGGAGTGGCGGCGCTGGGTGTCATCCTGGCTGCCATTTACATCCTGTACATGTTCCAAAAGATGTTCCTGGGTCCCCTGGACAAGGAAGAGAACAAAAGTCTGAAGGACTTGAATTGGCGTGAAGTGGCTACCATCGTTCCACTGCTGGTTTTCATTTTCTGGATCGGCTTATACCCCAAGCCATTCTTTGCCCTGATGGCCCCAGCGGTGAACAACCTGGTGGACATCATCCAAACCGCTTCGATGGCTTTGCATTAATTTATTCTCAATTTTCAAGGGATTGCCGATGACGCAAACCGACCTACTTATCCTTCTTCCAAATATCCTGCTGGTCATATGGGCTTGTGGGCTCCTGATCGCAGACTTATTCATCCCCAAATCACGAAAAGGGATCACAGCGGTTCTGGCTGCATTCGGATTGGCGATGGTGATGGGAATCGTCCTGGCTCAATCGGGTAGAGAATACACAGCCTTCAGTAACATGATCGTTGTTGACCGGTTCTCCATCTTCCTGGATATGATCTTCCTGGCGACAGGTCTGTTCGGTATCGCTATCGCATACGAATATTTAAAGCGAATGGGTATTGAACGGGGAGAATACTATGCCCTGATCCTTTTCAGCATAACGGGAATGATGCTGATGGCGCAGGCGGCTGACCTGATCGTTGTCTTTTTGGGACTGGAATTACTCTCCATTCCTTTGTATATCCTGGCAGCATGGGCGCGTCCCAAGGTGGAATCAGAAGAAGCCGGGCTAAAATATTTCCTGCTTGGGTCTTTTGCAACCGGGTTTGTCGTTTATGGGATTGCATTGATCTTTGGTTCCACCGGAGCAACCAACTTCACAGAGATCCTGTTCAAAATCAAAATGGGCGAAGCTTCCTCCATGCTGCTGCTAGCCGGCGCTGCATTCCTGCTGGTGGGGTTTGGTTTCAAGGTGGCTGCTGTCCCGTTTCATATGTGGACACCGGATGTTTACCAGGGTGCTCCAACATCTGTGACCGGTTTCATGGCTGTGGGAGCCAAAGCAGCAGGTTTTGCCGCTTTACTGCGCATTTTCGTGACCGCGTTTCCATCCTTAAGCGTGGATATGGTGCCCATTTTGTGGGGATTGGCTGCAGCCACGATGATCATTGGCAACCTGGTGGCAATATCCCAGAAAGATATCAAACGCATGCTGGCGTATTCGAGCATAGCCCATGCGGGGTATATCCTGATGGCGTTCGTGCCCTATGGCAACGCAGAAGTTGCCCATGACTCAGTTGCCTCAGCCCTGTTCTACCTGGTGGCTTATGGCATCACATCCTTTGGCGCCTGGGCAATGGTAATCTCGCTGGAAAAAGCTGAAGGGAAAGGATTGGAGATCAACGATTACGCGGGACTGGGTAAAAAACATCCTGCCATGGCTGCAGCAATGACCGTGTTCATGCTATCCCTGACCGGTGTTCCGCCCACGCTTGGGCTGGTTGGAAAGATCTACCTATTCCGATCGGTGGTGGAAGGCGGCTTCATCGGGCTGGCTGTGATCGGCGTTCTGACCTCTTTGATCTCAGCATACTACTACCTACGGGTGGTCGTGGTCATGTATATGCGGGAAGGTGATCCTGAGGTGCAGAATGAAGCATGGTTAAACCTGACCATTGGAGCTGCAACCCTGGCGACAGTCATCCTGAGCTTCTTCCCAGCTGGTTTGTTCAACGCAGCCAGTGAAGCGATCTTGAAATTATTCTGAAAAAGATATTATTAGAAAACCAGACCCTAAAGGTTATAAACAAACCTTTTGATTAAAACAAAAAAGAGGCGGTTCATTGAACCGCCTCCTCTTACTTAAGTTTATTACTATTTAGGGTTTCTTCCCATTATTGGTTTTGTCAGTTGAATTTCCATTGGCATTACCGTTATTGGATTTATCGGTTGAGTTGGAATTGGCATTGCCATTTCCATTTACTGCCTGGGAAGAACTGGTTGTTGTCACCTCGGTTGGTGCTTCCGTTGGTACGTCGGTAGGGGCAACCTCAGTTGGAGCTGGCAGCGGTTCTGCTTTGCCGGAAATTATCTGTCCGACATTTTGCTTGGGATCAGTTAGAACTGCCTTGCGCAGCTGTCCCCAGTTGGTGGCAGTACTGCCGTCAGGAAGGACGATAGCGCTGAAATCACCACTAGCTTTGGCTGCCAGGATCTCATCCAGGGTAGCGGCATCTCCTCCAAGAAGGTATGCCATCCAAGATGCCTGGACGATCTCACCGTAACCAAAACCATCATCCTGGTATCCCTGCAGGGTGGCGTAATCCGTTCCCAGGGCGGCATTAAAGAAAGAGCCAACCTTGCTGACGACTTTTCCATATTCAGTGGACTCCTGAATGATGGCAGGATCAAAAGCGACCGTTGAACCGATCATGGTTTCGTCAACAATTATGAGGTTGTTGAAAACGGCTGTTTCCAAGTCGAAATTGTATTCAAGCAAAGGCAGGGATGGATAAAGAGGGTCATCTGGAAGAAGTG